>Ga0126342_10006284_pt1:0-17500 | contig 21029 bp, 18 predicted proteins | sample Cyp1metagenome_FD_92528 | JGI IMG/M metagenome (GOLD analysis project Ga0126342, IMG submission 92528) | Coral microbial communities from Lord Howe Island, Old Settlement Bay, Australia - Cyphastrea 1 metagenome | ecosystem: Host-associated > Invertebrates > Cnidaria > Coral ...
GGTACTATTAAAAGAAGTTTCAAAAGAAGAAAGTTGTTTCAAAAGAACATTGTTGATTTTTAAAGTTGTTTGTTGCTAGGTTTTGTGTGTGGCTGACACAGGCCTTTCTGAAAACGCGCAAATTATATCATATCATATATCATATTATATTATATTATGTTATATATCTTTGTGTGTGGAATTTATGGATGTTGATGGCGTTTTCGTGTGGTTTGATGGGGTTTCATAGGGCGGACCTACACAATTTACAAAAAAAAATGGAGGGATCAACATCCATAACTACCAGCTATTTAAAGGTGAACAGCAGGGTACTGATCGGGTTTTGCCACCAGGTAGCCTTGGGACGCCACGAATGTTGCCCACGTAGTAACCCTCATCCGGGGATCCAGTCATAGCAAAATGCTCACCTGTGGGGCACTGGCCATTGGAGACAACTGTTGTCTATCGAAAAATCTTTGTTCACTACTAAGAACCCCCGCAATAATCAGCAAAAACGAACAGCACTATCCAAACTGAAAACTCAAAAAATTGTCCGAGTTCACCTCACATATACGGTCTGTCCCAATAAGAATTCCCATGTTTTAGAACATTCCAGCCATCTTGCTTTTCCGGGCAGAGATGACACCCTGATGAGCCTCTCAACAAGCCATTGAGCTCATTGAAGTTGAGCTCCGAGACCACGTTGGCTGCTTTCTCTCTTGCCTTGGAAGAACAACAGGCGAAAACGGATCAGAACATCTTTTTTATGGCTGACTATGGCCGCATCCTCAAAATGACCTTAAGGTATGAAGCTGTTTTTCGCATTCCTATCATTTCCTATCTCTATTCCTGTCTACTCCTGTCATTCTATGACCCCATGGGCCTCGTCCCAGGATCGGTTTTTCTGGCTCGGCTTCAGCAACAGCAACTGCCTGAAAAATCGGCTGGGAACAGGCTGGGAAATGCCCCTTGTGTTTTCCAGTAAGCCATCAATGAGTACCGGAGGGTAAGCCCTAACCAAACATAACCATGATTCTGACATTGTGTGAAAGCGTGATGAAATTTGAGAAAGATACTGAACATAGATGAAACTAGTGAAAGACATGAGCATTGCAAGGGCAGCAGTATGTGATTCAAAAGATTTTGACATTCTGGCCTCTGGATAAGCTGCAGGTGCGGTGTATCCTTTAAAGCACGGGGCCATCCCGCTTCTCACGTGAAACTCGGAAGGATGGATATTGACCAATCTGAAGAAATCAGGGAGAAAAAAAAACATACAGCAAGCCCAGCAAGCGCTCATGGATGCGTTGACGTCAGGAGTCATGAGATTGATCTACCCAATGGCCCAACTTCGGAAATCAAAGAAAGAGGGCTACGCACGTCTTGACCAGCAAACTTCAAACATCAGCAATCAAATGGGTCTGCCTGAACATGGACATATGTCCCCAAATAGCCATTTTGGTAGGGAAATGATGATCGTCCGTTCATATCCATTGGGTCTTGGGGAAAAGCCCTATTTTCACCCATGTCCTAAAATGGAGATGTCCTAAAATGCGTGTAACCCAAATCATCCCAGTCATTTTTGCCACCCAAATCATGTATTGGTTCAGCCATGGTGACTTGGGGAGCCCCTTAGGACACCCCCAAAATGGATCGTGGAAAGTCCTGCAACTCCTCAATTCGCTCAGCCACAGCAAGGAGGACAGGCAGCAGTCTCAGCCATGTCATCCGCGCGACCAAGCACCTGCTATTCGCAGAGACATCTGGGGTCTGTGATGTGAAGAAAAATGGATTGGTTTAAGGGAAAATTGAAACCGGAAAGCCCCATATTTCATGGGAAAATCGATGGTTTCGGGTTAAGATTTTTCCCTAAACCAATCCATTGAATGAAGAACAATGTGATACAATGTGAAAAATACCATGGAAAAACCATTCACCTCATGGTATGGCATCATTTTCCCACCTGAAAGTTGCCATTTGTTAAGATGAGGTATCCCCCCCAACTTTCATGGCCGATCTGAGGCATGGACCCGGTCAATATGAAGAACGGTTCGCTTTGGCTTGGAAGCTTCAAACGGCGGAGGACACGAGGGAAAAGCTTCCTATTGTGATGATATGAACTGGCTATCCTTCAAGTTTGTTTTCTGACCAATGTGACCATTCAAATTCAGCTCCTGTTTCATGCATCCAGAATCATCTTACATCCTATATTCATTGTATGGCATGTGTCCGCCCTCCAACCTAATCCGGAAATGGAGTACCGTCATATTTAATTAGAATAAAACATGTCATTTCTACACATTGCCAGGTTCGATCTCCGGCATACCTGGCTACTCCATCCCTTCCGTTGCCCCGTTGCCTGCACGGCTTGGAGAGCTTGGACTGGTCTCTCTCTTGTCCTTGACACACTATGGTCCATAGATGTCCATAGGAGGCACCAATGGTCAGTTGAACCAGTTGAACATGGAACCACTTCCTACAGAAATCGCAAGCGACGCCATGATCTGAAGATTTGGATCTATTACAATAATTCAACAGGCTGGAAAGTTCGGCCAATATACCAAGCATCATTCCAATGACGTTCCGCCCAAGAATGTTCCAAGATTCTTGGTTGACTATAAACTGGTCCCACAGCCCGCATCAACCAGTCATACCAGTGCCGGAACTGATCCTTTTTCGATTCTGTTTCCTTCTTGGGAAGCCCCCTAAAGATTGGCGAAAATCCATGAAAACCCTGGGTGTACTATACTTTTTTTTTTCCAAATGTTTCCCTTAAATCCCTTGGACCCCCAAGAATACCCAGCCATTCCCCACCACCAGCGCATGGCGCATGCAGCCAGGGAACCAAGTCATCGGGGCAAGTTCGAATCAAGTCAGCCATGGAGGCTGGGGGTGCCCGCCTCGGATATTACTGGGGTTTTCAACTGGCATAGGGGGTTTTCAACTAGCATAGCTAGGGTTAAGTTGTGGAGTTAGGCAAGTCCTAAATAGTGATAAACAGGTTATAATCGGATCTTACTGGGGTTATAACATGTTGCAACTATGGGTTAAGGGATCATAATCTAGTTGTGGCTCTGGTGTCATCTAACATAGTACTAGTATGGGAAAAGCCCACACTTGACAGCTAAATCATCTACAAACGGGCCAGTTTACATCATAGCATATCATAGCATATCATAGCATATCATAGCATATCATAGCAGTTGGTATGGCTATGGTACGGCTCTTAGGGGGCCCATCTTTGGAGAGTTGCCGCCTGAGAAATCACTGAAAATAAGCAGTGCACTTGCAGTCGTTGGAGAAGGAGACCCGTTTTTGATGAGACCTGCAGCGACACGCTTTGAGCCACGACAGCAAGCTGTGAAGAGAGACGCCGTTTTTTTCCGCGATTGTTTTTGATGATCCAATCCTCTGAAATGGCATTCAGAATGGCAACATGGTAATCCCCCGCTGTGATGGGACCAGAGAGCCCTGGGTCAATCTCAAGTTGGAACGCACCTCTCCGTCGAATTGGAGCTCCGCAAGATGGAACGTGCGGGGCCTCACTGCAATAACCATCCCAAAATAGGATCAAGAACTGGACAAAAAATGAAACCACCAGCATAATGTAATCCATATTAATCCATGTCCTTGGATGTGGAAGCCCCTGAATGATCCAACAAAAATGATTGGCCCCATGTCCTAGACATGGTCAATTTTCTGGGTCAGTTGGTGATAGTTGGTGCCCCATTTGTGACTCTGCTGCCGCATCTTCTCAGATCCCGGCCCAGCTCACCTTTTTCGGCCACTTTGGGATTCGGGATTCCATCATGTTCCATCATGAATTGATATGAAGTGAACATATATGACATATATGACATATATATATATATATGTATATATGACATATTCATGTATTCTCATGTATTCTCTCATATTGCCACATAGTGACATAGTATCTCAATGTATCTCATGTCATTGGATTGGCTTCTCAGGGAAAATCGAAACCAGAAACCATGGGTTTTAAGTTTTGACCGTCAACTACCCTGATAGTATAGGGGGTGTCGGTTTCAATTTCCCTGCAACCAGCCACCTGGTTGATCTGGGTAAATTCAAATATTTCACGAAAACCTGAAATGTTGGGCCACCAATTTTCCGATCCTGCCCGTGTCCAATGTTGGGCCATTTGGGGATGATTCCCACTATGATTCCAGCACAGTGAGGTCACAAGAATCGCCTTCACCTTGTGACCCGGCTCGAGAGGCCGAGCTTTCCGAGGGCGGTGTCACTGACATGGATCGATGACGCCTGGCCATCTGAAACTGTGCTTGATGGATGGGATTGTTGTGAAATCACTGATTTGTGGACTTACCTATTTTGATGGATTCACTAATGTGGGTTTATCTATATATATATGGATTTATCTATTTAAATTTGCATATATTTATCAGATTTATCTTTGTCGATTTACCGATTTATGGATTTATCATGATTTATCTAGATGGCATATGATGGAGTTATGGGATATGGGATGCAAAAAAAAATGGACGTGCATTTCTGGATATGTTACTAAGATCCTAAGATTCACAAAAAAAACAGCATGACCCAGGTCTTTGTTACGAGTACAATCCCAAATGTAAAAATAAATCATGGTACAGTAAATATATGTAAATCATTGTAAATCTATAAATTCATCCAATACAACTGGGATGTGCACGTTGATATTCGGTCAGTGTGTTGCTGTTTGATATGTGGACCAATCATTCACCATGACCGTTCTGTGAAGCAGCCATCTTTTTTACACCCCACGAAGGGCCATATCATGCCACAGGGAAACATCCTCAATCCCCAATTTGTAGGAGGTTCTATGTCTTTTTTCGATATCACAGGATTTTAATATGGGCAATTTTTGTGTCAAATATAAAATATAGAGAAAAGCACTCCCAAAGCTGTTGCCAACTTCTTCCCCACAAAATAAAAATAAATAAAATATGTTCTAAAATGGCCTGTAGATTCCCCCAATAGGCCTAAACAGTGGATTTCCCATTGGGAACATATAAGATCATCTTCAGCAAATCCAAGATCAATCTCAGCGGGCACCTCCGTGAAAGCTCAGCACTTTCCCCTTCCTGGAAGGTGGCTGCCAATGGCCTTGGAGGTCGATGTGGCACCTGCCAAAGTGGGCGAAAACGGATCAGTTTGGAGATGTTTAAAGGACAACATGGGATGTCTGAGGGTCTTTTGATAGATTTTGATGCGTATCTTATCCGACATATTTCTTCACCCGGCTTGATCATCTGTCATATTTTTCATCATCAATTTCCGAGAAGGATTTGTTGGGAACAACCATAGGGCCCTGCATGGCACTCCCGTTGATCCCCAACTCACCTGCCGCATGGTTGGCGCCGGTCGAACACCGGGTGTCGGCCGACCTGCCCTGGGCGTCGACCAATGCTGGGTGATATCGTGGGATATGGGACCTGCATATGACCCATGTACCACACCTGGATGCTGTTGCGGCTTTTGCATAGCTGGTGGTCACAAATGGCAATTCTTCAGGATTTTGGGGATTCACCTCGTTGTTTTACATAGCTTCGGTGATCATGTTTGGTTTACATGGGATTCAACACCCAACTGATCACTTCAGTGGACATTTTCTATTCTAGTGTGTGGGTGTGAGATGTTGGGTTTCATATATAATCATTGATCGATGTGTATATAGAGAGAGAGATATATATATAGAGAAAATCACAATAAGTAAGAATTGTTACTATAAGAAACTAAATGATAATGGTAATGTATATCATGATGATTGTAAGTATTGCTATTATCATCTATCATCATTATAGTTAATATATGTTAATATTATGCAATGCGGCCAGGGAGCGGAATCGGCACCGGCGACTCAGCCCTTGGCAGGTTAAACCTCGGGATGGGATGGCATAGGCACCCACCCGAGGATCCCTAGGATCCCTAGGTAGAAAGGGGTGCTAAATTTGGTAAATGAAGATAAAAAAAAGATGCAAAAGCACGAAAAATGACTGATTTTCATCAATCTTCCAGGCTTCTCGCTATAATAGGCTATAATTGGCTATAATGTATCTTTTTTTTGGTTGCAGCTACCCTTAAGATGGCGCAATCCATGTGTAATGCCAATACCATGTATCCCAGTGAAAAAAGACAATGAAATTGGTAGTTGGCATTTCATCAGAATAACCGGTAGGGTACTGCCAAGAAAGTGGGTTTGAAACATGATTTTTCTGGAGTCCTTGCAGCCTATCAAAACGATTCATCGGGATTCAGCTCCTCCAAAGGTGCCCCACCAATAACCCCATCACTTGGGCCTTTGGGGGGCCCGGGTGGGTTTGCATGATAAATAGCACCCCGGGCCCCCGCCACACACATTACGATCAAACTCTGGGTTTCCTAATCCTGGGATATCCTGGGTTCTCATTCTCTGGGGTCTGGGTGTCAACCCTGGGCCTGGGCCTTAAATCTTACGCCGAGGAACGTGCGTCGAGTCATCAGGCCACGAGAAGTGGGCGGCTGTGGTATCTTGGGATCTCTTGGAACTGGCAGCCTGTCGGATTAAAATTGCCATGTCTTTCAAGACTCTACTAGGACCATCTCAAGTTTGGTGGATTCACATGCCTGGTCTCCTGGATACGTCCTCCCAAAAATGATGGATCAAGGCTGAGAAACAAGCGTATCTTGTGGCCACTCCGAGAGTCCGAGATCGTGAAATGATTCCAGCAAAACAAACAGCTGACGTCATAAACATTGCAATTAAACATTGTGCCTGCGACATTTTCGACATTGTTTGAGATTTTTAATTACCAATGACTGTAGTTGTACACCCTCCATTTTGGTAGCTTTTGCCCCAATATGTCCCAACAAAAACGCCTTTTGAAGGACAAGTCACCGCGAAAACATGGGGCCCCGGACTGCTCCAGACCTCGCTCCGAGGTCCGACCGCGCGCCTGACCTCAGCGCCAAGTGGCTCAACATGGTTTAACCCTGGCACCCGGATGGTACCCTAAGTCATATAGCCTATCATATAGCTGCTTAATGGATGTGAATGGATGTGAATGGATCTTTAGTCCCCCAAAAATATGCTAACAATACCCCACTATGGTAAAAATATAGGTTTTGACCCCCTCATTTTGACCACCTTCATGCAGTGAAAGCAAGGAACAGCGAGCGCTTTGCCGCTTTGCACTGCAGGTCATTTTCCCACACTCTGCGCAGCTGGTGACAACAATCAGTGAGACATGGTGCCACGATGTACCAATTGTCACGCCTGGCCGCACCAGTGTGGTCGTGTGAGAGCTGTATAGGTGGGGCATTCTTCTTGGGTCCAATAATATCATTTGCCCCAAAGTACTTACCGCCATGCTTCACCAAAAAAAAGCAAAAATGGCTTTGGACCAGGAAAGCTATCCAGAAAGATCCGTGCACATGTCTTTGCAGATGGGGGAAAGGACAAATAAATGGAGACACACTGCAGATCGTTACAGGCCTGTGCCGAAATTTCCGGCAAAATCAAACTATCAAAAAGGGCCCAAAGATCCAAAGTAGCGAATTTCTGGCGATGGTTTCCTCCAAAAAAACATGGCTTTAGCCTAGAAATCAACACTCCCCAGGTAGCCCTCTTTGGAACACCATGATCCAAATCTGGATGTTTTTGGGCTCCACAATGGGAATCGTAGTTTTCAGGAGGTAAAAGGGGTGGGTAAGAATGACAAGACTGTCAAATCATGCCAGCAATGTCTAATGATCCCTGGCCAAGTCCAAGTCGAAGATCCCAAAAATCCAAGCTAAATCCAAGCTAACCATGTTCCGTGACAACATCATTGCGGGGAAACTATCTTCCCTATGGGACAATCACACACACACATATATATATATAATGTATATATTATATTTATATACATTTGTCATATATATCTACAAGAGGTATTGCTGAGTATTAACCAGGCCGTGTTCCAAAAAGGATGGGAAGAGGCAGGGAGAAACGGTCTATGCAGACTTCATTGTGGATGAAACCTTCCGGGCAAACTCACTGCTTGGATGATCCATGGATGGGGTTGTATCAATCCATCTGGAGCTTGTTGACAACCAATGACCGGAGATTTCAGTTCCTTTGAAGGAACTGAGGCTGGAAAATCCCAAACACATCGTCATTGTCCCCTGCCCATGAATCTTCTGAAGAATTCTCCAGACGGCGATGGCTCCATTTTTTCCCAGTCATTCAACCCTTCTATGTCTCGGCCGCTGAGCTTTCACAAGTTTCTTTCTTTGAATCAATGCTTGGCGCCCAGTTTCCGTAAGATGATAGCGTCCATCTTGATTCTTCGCTACCACAGGGTGAACATCAGCATGACGCTGTCCCAACTTCCTTAGCACCGTTCGCATTTGTTTGATATTCATCGTGTGCTTCTTGTGAATTTCCATCTTGTTCTGCAGTTCCGGCGCAGCCAGCGGCCCACCCTCAAGAGCCTGGGGGCCCAATGTGGAACTGACCCTTGCAGCCTTGCAACCCATCCTTTAAAACACCTCAAACATGTGATCTATTATGATCTATTTGTATTTATGAATTAATGTTAATATATGTTAATTATATAGACACGTTTTGCCCATTCCTCACGGCCAATCTCAATATCCTGCTAGTACAAGAATAGCAGGGCAATTGCAGGATATGGAAATGCGCCCATCATTGACGGAAAAATCCCGGTCCATTCACCCGCATTGACATAACCATCGCCATCACTATCGCCTGAAGGACGTCGAAGAAGACGGCCTTCTGAAGGTGGAGATAGGAGGCTGAAAATCGATGCACCTTGCAGCCTTGACAAATCACGCTCAATGGCACGTTCCAATGTTTGCAGCTTCTGCAGGTCCAGGCGCCCATCTCTTTTTTGGCGGTGGCAGACTCCTCTTTGGACCAAAACTGGAAACCTGGATCTCGCGGGTGTTGGGCAGACCTCCGTGTAAGTCTGTGTAAGTGAAAGTGTCTGCCCAATATTGCTGATTTATAATATTTATAGTGCTGCTAATGTGTTTTTTGGGTATTTCTATGTATTTCTGTAGTTCAACTATGTTCAACTTTCAACAGCTATACACCATCCCAAAATATCCCGGGTTCTTTTGGGTCAACGAAATGAACAATCTCATTTTCTTGCACTAGAAACGTTCGTGGACAACGTCCAGGGATAAATCTTGAAAGGTCACCACATAAAAACCAGGATTCTCCTCTCCGATCTTCAGGAGCCACTCATTGCATGCTCCACAGGGTGGCAAGGGATTCAACAAGTCATGGTTCACATCTGCGTCCCAGTTGTTCAGTAGGGGTACTTCCAGGACAGCAATGCCCTTCATCTGTTTGCGGATGATGTTTGGAAAGGAAGCTCTGGCATTGCCAATGGCAGTCCGTTCCGCACATACGGAGCCCGTGGGTAGCGACACTTCGCTGTTGATGCCTCTGACAAACTGGTCCTTGCCTTCGTGCTCAACATGCAGAAGAGACAGGACCACGCGTCCTGACTTCCGATGAAAGAAGGGCTCAGCGCCATTCCTCTTGTACTCACTTATGTATCGTCGCATTTCTTTTGTGAGTAGGTGAACATCATCCGTCTCAGGGATGCTGGAAAGCGGTCGCACACCTGCCAACACGTGACTATGTCAAGTGACACCTAGATATCATGCAGCGGTTTCTTTGCCAATGTATACTGTTTACAGTACTTCACCACTATGTTTTTCAGAGTGTTATACACAAGTTGCAGGTTCCTCGTGGTCGTTGTGTATCGATGTTTATCAACATCCAAATGCCACCAAGACTCGGGTATATGATTTGTGAATGAGCCACACTTCAGTGCCAATCACCGGGGCAGATTTCACCGCTTTCACCGGCTTTGTCCGAGCGGCCGGTCGATGTTTTGATGGTTTGCTGGCAAAGGACTGAGCGAAAGTGCTCCATGGGAGAGACTGGCGAAGTCGGCCAAAACAAACGCTCATGGCTGGGAAACCAATCTGAGCCAATGGGCGCACCGAACAAGCTAAAAAAAAAAGATACCAAGGTTTTAGTATGAGTTTTCAATTTATGCCTTCATAGATTCTCATAGTAGTTGAATCTTTCCCTTCCCGAAAGGCTGAAGTGAAGGATTCCAAGAACGATTCCAATCAAATGACTGGTTGTTCTAAACATCAGTTTTTTTAAAAAAAAAAAACTTTTGCAGGGGACCAACATCGAGACAGCCAACTGCTATGACAATCATAGCCTCGGCAAAGTATGCAACACACCCCGCCACCTGGCAAAATCCTGCTTTGCTCAGCGAGACGACATCTTATTGAGCAATCGGAAGGCAAACCCAGATGCCATTGTTTTGTGAGAACATCGTGGGATATCATGGAAGATCATGGAACATCCATGAACATCCAACCTCAAGTAGTTCCAAGTAGTGAGGATCAAGAAAAACTGACAGAAAGGAACCTACCATCGACCAACCCCAACACAGCAATAGAATCATGCCTGCCCATGTGCTTGAGCAACAAATCTACAGTGTCGGTTGGCTCAAGCGCAGGGGCAGCTTCGGTCTTCTGTCGAGCTTGCGCAAAGCCCAATGCCAATGGATGTGGTAATTTTTGCCACGGTTTCTAAGTCTGGTGTTTTTGGGGTGGTCTAGGTGACCGCCCTTGAAATTTCACACCCCACTCTGTTGGGAGGCGAAAACTGTTGCTGTTCCATTGCGAAGCAACCGACCGCCTCTGGGCTCACTTCATGTACCTGCCACATGAAAAAGAGAAAGGGTAGTACAGGCTACTGCCAAATCTACTGCCAAAAAAAACATCAAATGAATCAGAAAATGTTCCATTTACATCCATTTACGATGATTTTCCCATGAAAACCTCCAGGGGATTTCCAGCCATGGCTAAACGATGGGTGGCAAGTTGCATCTTGCTCATCTCGGCCACAGCGCCATCGAGGGCATCTGCCAAAGCGGGATCCACGTTCTGCTTGCATTTCACAGCAGCCAGCATCACCTGGGAAGTCACTGCTGCATGGGATATGCATGGGATGATATGTCTCCATCTGGGCAGTTTTTTGGAGATCGAAAAGTGTATGGCATGTGTTTATAGACCTGTGAGAGGGCGTTGTTCATGCAGCTGCGTGCTTGTGAGAATGGACGTGTGAATGCCTATATAAATCCTATATTATGAATATCAGGCATATCAGGCATATCACATTATATGTCTGTTTGTGGACATGTACGCACACGCATTCACACATAACCATAGGTTGAAATGTCAAGCATACTGGACCTGTATCCAACTTGCTATTCTCATAACGTGCATCTTAAGGTACCGCGTGGTGGGATTGAAGTGCGGCAATGTAGTCAGCCTGCGTCAGTCACGGACCATCCGGAAGGTTCATTTATTTGAGCACCCTCAAATCCCATGGTTTACCATCGCCCTCCCAAGGAATGCTGTTTTTTTTGGGGGTGATTTTTTGACCGAACCAGTTGGCCTTCCCTTATCTCAACCCAAGGCTGCAACTCGTCTCCCTCTCATGACCAAAGCTGCCTCACTTGCGAAGGGTGTCTTTGGGTCACTGACGGGCTTCACGCGCTGGCACAAGCAATACTCAGACCTTTGCAGCAGGGAGCCATGGTTGCTACACACGTAGTTCATCGTATTTCCACCTTGACAGATATCGCATAGACATACGTAGACTTCATATGCAATCGTATAAAATCACCGAAGCAGGCCCCAAGTTCAGCGCAGTTTCCTTGAATTATGCAGACCCCATGATTTCATAGTAATCCCGGCCATTCATGATCCCCCAATCTCCCAAAATATCCCAAAATCAACAGCCATGAACCACAGCTGCTTCCTGTATAATTTTGGAGGTCATAGTGACATGGTGGTCATGTTTTCCAGTTTTTGCAGCTTTGCCAAGTGCGGACTGAAGGGACATGAGGGTGACGATCTTGCTGGCATGCTCCTCCTGGGAATGGAATGGGGAATGACTGAGCCCATGGAGACTGTTACGAGTGAAGGAAAAATGTTTAAGCCGCTTACATGGTTATTTCATGTTATTTATTCATGATTATTTCACGGAAAATCGAACGCCAATGCACGCCATCTATTCAAAAAGTGTCAGCATCTTATCTCACTCAGACATCCAAAAAAGATCAAAAAAGAGGCATGGCCTTGGTGTTGACCCAGCGCGTCATCTGGTTGATATTCAGCGGAGTCATGCTGGCCTCATCTCAACTTTGGTCAACCATGCCCGCAGCATCCCACGGTCAATCTTTGATAGTCCAGACAAAATGGCAATCTTTTGCTGCTTGGCTGGTGATTTTCATTGATTTTCCATGTGTAGCAAAAAAAATTCGAAGGGATCAAACTATGATTAAACTACCCATTCCCCCACCAAAGGTCGAGGCATGATGTCATGATGTCACTGAGCCTCTGACGGACAACTCGCCGATCTGCACCATGGCTTTTTTGATGGTGGCAACGGCCTCCTTGACGTCCGCCACCAGCTTGGGATCATCGAAGATACCGCATGGAACTTGGCAATGGCCACCGCGAAGACGCAACACCAAGTGCAGGGTGGACTCCTGTGGCTTTGAGGGACAAATTGCAGGAAACTCTTACATTTCGAATCTACATTTAGATAGATAGGTAGATAGATAGATATGTCAGATAGGTAGATAGATAGAATGTTGTTGGAAATTTGTAGGAATCTGACGGATTCTTCAAGGCTTCGGCTTTCAGCAGTCCTTCTGGATGTTGTAGTCCGACAAGGTGCGGCCGTCCTCCAGCTGTTTTCCGGCAAAAATCAGACGCTGCCTTGGGGCATCACAAGGTCCAAAAGGGGCATCCCCGCATCGGGCCAACTTCAGCCAAGCAACTGATCTGGGGGGATACCCTCCTTGTCTTGGATCTTAGCCTGCCAAAAAATGCACAGATTGAAATTGATTCTATCAATCATCATGAGACCTTGGCCCAATAGTGATATCCGAGCTCTATCATTTCTATCCAGTTCTCCCATTTGGGCAGCTGCAGCAGCCAGTTGGGGACTTGAAGGATCTTCTCTGCCCTATCTGGTTCGGATAGGCATCTTGCAAGTACACACGCCTTACAAAACGACAAAACATGTCAGCCTTCACGTTGTCGATGGTATCCGAGGCCTCTCCAGAACCACATGTTCGGAGGAGGAAAAAAAACGAACTTGCCATCTACCAGCTGGAATTGGGAACCCGATTTGTAGATGATGTGATAATAAACCGATAGGATGCTGTTGGACTGTTGGATGCTATCAATGTGCTATTGAATTTGCCATTGGTTTCCTCAGAGTTGGGAATTTCATGATTTCTCCCGGAGCCCACCTCCACATCCAAGGTGATCGTCTTTCCCGTTAGGGTTTTCACCTCCAATTCCGGTCCAAGTCTTGTGGCTACTCCGCAACAAACCAATATTCAAGCACTTTCCGAATGGTGAGCTGAACTATCTTAGCCCTTCAAACATCTTCAAACTATCAAATTGACATAAATTAATTAAATTTGCAAATGGACCATCTTGACGTAGTTGGTATGTAGTTGTTGAGGTTCAAGACGGAACCCTCCAGGCCGGCGATGCCAGTGATGGATACGGAATCCTTGAGGAGTGGCCCATACCCAGAAAAAGGGGCACCGCCGGCTTTGGCTTTGCCACATTAGTATCAGACAACCAAATTTGCAGCTCAATGATTTTGAACCACACTAGCGTACCGCCAGGCAAATATTTCTGTCAAGAAACGAAAATCTGCATGGCTGCGCTGTAGATTCGAATTGATCGCAATGAGACTGTGCTAAACTGCTGCGCAAATCGGAGATGCTTAGTTGTTTCAACCCTTCAAAAGCATCAATCAATTACAATCATCTAAATTTTGGGCATGGATCAACATGTATACGGCCCAGGAGACCGCAGGTTTTGGTCATGTTTGGAAAGAATCCAGTTTTAAGTTGCGCCCAATTTTGATCCATGCCCCAACAAGGGGCCGAAAATGATGGAAATCCGTCAGGATATCTAAAACCACCTACCAGGAGGCTGTCAAAAAGGCTGAAATAGCCAACATGACACAAAGGAAGGGAGGGATACACACGCAGGATATGTGTATAAGTATAAATCTACATGCAAATGATGAATCATACATTATATTATATTATACTATATTATATTATATTATATTAATATAATATTATATTATATTAATATATTATATTATATTATATTAATATATTATATTATATATGTATCATTGTATATCATACGCACGATTCTGTAACTGACAACATTCTCTTAACTGAACATTAACATCCTCTGAAGCAAGCAACCATTGAACTGCTCCCCACCTTCTTTCTCGCACGCATCGGAGAGTATTTTAGCCGGCAGTCTTTTGGCCTGCAGTTACCATCTCGCTTTTCGATTGAGATTGGGATGTTTTTTTTTTGTTCTGTTTTCTTTTCTTTTTTCGCTTTTTCTTTGGAACCTTGGTGGCACCTTCCGGACCATTCGCCGCCAACGCTTCGGCTGCCTCCGGCTCGGGTGGTGCTGGGATTTGAAGCGGCAGCGGCGGTGGTGCTGGGATTGGAGGCGGCAGCAGCGGCGGTGGTTTCTTGATCTTTGACTCCGCTAGCTGCTTGGGCTCCGTGGCTTCAGGCACCTTGGCCTGAGCTGCCGGTTCCTTCTTGGGCGAGGGGCTGGGTGTTTGTTTCTGCCCTTTGGCTGCAGCCTTCACTTTTTGAATCTCAAGCCGCAAATACGTCTCCACTCCATTCGGGCGGGCCTGTATGGTGGCCAAGTCCTCTCGCAAGGTCTTCACCAAAAGCTTTGCATCTTCAAGCGGAATCTGTTTCAGTGGAATCCTGGCCTTAAAATCGAGATCTAAGTCGTCAAGGCTCAACAGCAAGGAATCCCATTCTGGTGGAGTGACAAGGCTTTGGTCCGCCATTCGTTTCAAGATTCCATTGATCCAGGCAGTTGGGCGTTTCACGTGCTCTTTCTTCACCGCGTTGTAGCTGTTCAGGACATACCTCACATCCCATCCAGCGCATTTCCTCAGCGTATCCTTGGCACCCAGCGGCAAATCACAGTCTGCGATCATCTGTTCCGTGGCCTCATTGGGATGCAGCAAACCTCGCATGCGATCCAAGGGACCCCAAGAAAAGATATGCCCTATGAAAATCAATGAAAATCAATCATGTTCTGGGAATCATGTTCTCTTTTCTTGTGAGTGATGCCATGTGATGCCATGTGATGCCTATCCCAACGGAATCATCTTGGATTCTCCATGTCCGGTGGGTTTCCCATGAAGAAAATGAAAAACACATAAAAACACCTCAACCCAGGAAACCTCCGCTGCCCGAGCCTGTTGGGGGCGATCGGGTCCAGAGAGAAGCTCCCAGGGAGCGGAAAAATCCCGACGGCTCCGACGGCTCTGAAGGCTCCAATTTGGAGGTGTCTAAGCCCGGAATGGGACGAGGTTTGCACAGCAACATCTGTGTACCTAGCAGCAATGAAAAAGCATGGAGACAGTTAGGAAACTGGACAAAAAAAAAGTCATAATGTCATAATTACTAATGCTTCGCGTTTGACTTCCATCCTTGAGGGTTAGCTATTTGCAACCACACCACTGCTATCCATCGTAGAAGAAACATCTGGATCAATGGATCATGACGATCATGATAAACATAACTGGTTGGTGGTTGACCTACCCCTCTGAAAAATATGAAAGTCAGTTGGGATGATGACATTCATTGACATTCCCAATATATGGAAAAATAAAAAATGTTCCAAACCACCAACCAGATGATGATGATGGTTGGAAAACGGTTTGTGCTTCAAACATGTTCCAGTTTTAGATAATCTCCCCGGCGGCCCCCAAACATCCAATCCCCAATGCCGGTTGCACCTGCTTTACCAGCAACTTTTCGTTTTGGAGCAGCCCAACTAAGGTGCCCCGACTCTTGAAGATGTTGTTCCAGATCCTTCATGGTCTGAAAGCCCTCGAAACATTCCAAGCACCTCCATCTCACAGGCTGAGTCAACTTCTTCGCCTGCATCTCCAGCTTTCTGGTGGAGACATCCAAATGTCCTGTGGACACCAAGTGTTCCAAACAGCTGGGCCAATCATCAAAGCGCTCACCACAGTCAGGACATTCATGTGCATGTTGGATTTGTGGAGATAATTCAGCGGCCTTGTAAGCCACAGTGTGTTCCACGGTGTCTTTGACAGCAATGGGTTGCAGAGCCTGAACATCTGCATCTTCATCCAACTCATCGTCTCGAAAAAGAAAATCCTCCAAGTCCTCCTCCTTCTCCTCGGTCTCCCCCTGCTTCCGCAAGTTGGGCCGATGTCGGATCCACATCACTGGCATGGACTGGGCACCATACATCCCACCCATCTCTTCGATGGTCTTGGCATTTTCCACCATGGCAATCAAGTCCTCGAAGTCCTTTTGAGCCTCCACATCTTCCCACAGCAAAATCTCCTGTCCATCTGGATTGGTCTCAGCTGGACTTACAAGGTTTTCCTTGGATTTTGCCATCCAGAGGGTCATGAAAAGCAACAAAGGCATCTATAATATTCCCATAATTATGTATGTATATATATATAAATATTCCCATTCAATTCCCCCATTTCTGATGGATGAAGTTGAAAATCTTTAAAAAAATGATCAAACATCCTCAGCCAATCCCAGTTTTCCATGATGGCCGTTCTGATCCGATTCACCATCTCCAAGGTTGCCATCCCCGGCAAGCAGCGGCGGAACAGAACGGGCTCTGAGCGGCGATGGAAGCGCAAACCCATCAGGGCCGCATGGGCTGCTGCCTCAGAACCACCGGGGCCTTGACCGAAGCCCAGCTCCAAAGAAATGCCCACAGGGCACATGGTGATCAACGCGAAGACCAACTCTTCAGCCTAAGATCTCATAAGATCTCCAGAAATGGCTGAAGGTATGGATTTGTTTAAATGATTTTTTGGTACTGTACCCAAATTTGATGTGTTTGCATAAGGGGTACATCGGGAAGTCATCTGTGCCTTACCCAGAACTGCCTGTAACTGGAACGCAAAGTAAACAGCAAAATAAACACAATATACCCAAACCACCAACATCCACCAACCTCAACCACAACTTGCCATCTGCAAATTGGGAAAACCATTAGCAAAGTGGTGTTGTTCACCCTGGCTGCCCCAAATTCCGAGAGGATCATCTCCGACGCCACCGAGGCGAAGGACGAGGACGACGAGCCCAGGGGCTGGTCCGGACTCACCACGTGGCACGGGAAGCCTAGGGGCGTTTGTTCGCTGAAGAGGCCCGGCATGTAACGCCGATTGCCTCGGGCTTCGTGGACCACACTGAACCTTGGAGCTTCGGCTGGGATAGCAGAGAAAAGGTCATGGAATGGAAGGAGATAATTGCTTACTGAGTGGAAATTGGACATGACATCATGGCACTGATGGAAGTCTTACGTTCAATCGAGAAATCATGTC
>Ga0126342_10006285_pt1 | contig 21023 bp, 16 predicted proteins | sample Cyp1metagenome_FD_92528 | JGI IMG/M metagenome (GOLD analysis project Ga0126342, IMG submission 92528) | Coral microbial communities from Lord Howe Island, Old Settlement Bay, Australia - Cyphastrea 1 metagenome | ecosystem: Host-associated > Invertebrates > Cnidaria > Coral ...
CTGTGCGTTGCAAGATGAAAGCCATGATCATGGACATGTGCATTTTGTCCCACAAAACACAGTGTTTTTTGATGTTCGGACATGTCGTCGGCGTCGGCGCGGGCAAACTGAGGGGTTTGCCCGGATAGTTACAATATGTTGTAGCTCCCATATAAATAGTTACTATATATACAACCACAAGTAACCAATTGTTACAACATGTTAACATATGTTACAACGATTTTATCACCATAAGTCGCAGGTGCCATCAGCCATCATCCACACCTGAAAGGGCGCAGCCCCAGCTGACTGCGGTGCCTGCAAATGATCATGAATGATCCTTCCAAGAAACCAGAAATCACAGGTAGTCTCTGCTTGTGTAAAGCTGTTGGCCTTCAACATTGGGCCAATCATTACAAACCTGTAACCTTGCGATCGAAGAATAGTCCGCACCAGAGCCGCAGCCTCTGCTCCCTGGGAAATGGGGCTCGGCTCTGCCATGCCAGTACTGTGCCTTAGTCCATGCAGTAATGCATAGTATAGCATCTGGATGATTCTTCTTTGGATGTCACACGATGTCACTGTGCTTAGCTTCTGAACATGGAGAATTGCCCGGTGGTGGTAGGTTTTACGCGTTTCCAGGCATCTTCCAGATTATTTTTGATAGGGTAGTTGGAGGACAAGCTGAGAGATAACGGCAAGCATTGCCAGAAAATCCCTCGGTTCTACTAAGAAGTAGTTGTGAGGAAAAGTCACTGAGGACACACCACACGAATGGCAGTATAGTACCTGCTTGAACTTTATCCAAGTAGTCGTGTCAACTGATCACCAGCGCATGCACCGAATCTCACTACTGAACCAATGCCATATAGAGCTGAATACTAGTAGTTACTAGATATCTTGACATCTACAGTAAATCAACAAATCAAAACATCAAGTCCACGTGCCTGTCAGGATACGTTGCGGAGCCTTGTTCCCCCGACACTCCCTCCATCAGTTGCTCCGCCGTCGCACAATGCGCTCCCCGCAGGCGACAGCAGGAGCGGCTTCACAGCAAGCCACCAGAGAAATTATATAAGCTTTGGGCCAAAAACAGCCACAATATTTTTCAAACATGTTTTACTATGTTTCGCCTACCTGTAGTTGAGACCCAGTTGAATTCCTACTTTGTGGGACTTGAAAAGGCTTGCGGCGTGTGCTGGACTTTGCCAAGCATCATCAAACATCATCAAGCCAACCTGAGACCTGGGCATGAGGGCATGTACCTAAGAAAGAACGCCCACCCTGTGAGACATGTTCTACTATGTGTTTTTCTGACTATAGACCCGGACAAATAAATCTTGAAGTCCCTTTCCAGCAGCTATTTGGCTCTACCGCTTTTAGTTGCTTCAGGGAATGATCTGAACTGTGGATGGCATAACAGTGTTTGTCCAAATACTGTGTATATATATAATTATAATTAAGTATATATATATGTATACATAATCAAAACATATCAAAACATAGAGATACACAATGACGTATAATTCGTCCTCGGTGGTGTGTAACGTCGAAATGGTGCGATGTGTATTGAACCAGCTGCATGATGCTATATACATCTATATACAGTAATTACAGGCAACGGTTATACTCCAAACATCCGGGTAGCAAAACAGCGGCAGTGGGGAGGAAACCTGTTCTCGGAATCCAGCCGCATGTACCTAAGCTGATCAGAAAAAACGTCACCTCTGGGGGCCTTGGTTTTTACCATGGTTTTTACCATGGTACCAAGGTACCAATAACTAGTAAGACATTCCATGGTAAGATATGGTAAGTTCATAGTAATTTCCCATGGATCCATATGTTGGATCTGTCCTACATGTGGCAAACGGCCAGCCAGTCATACCAAACGAACGGGCTTGGCTTTGCTGAGAGGCTCGGAAGCTTGATTCGCAGCCTGCTTCTGGATGGCCTCCACCTGAGTTGTCTGGGATGGCTCCTCTGTCATCCCATTATTCTGGTCGGTTGAGAAGAGTTTCCCAAATAGGTCATAAATGGTCATACTATATCACAAGAATCTCCAATAAATCAGGTACTTCAGCCCTCTTGTAATCAGCAATCAACCAGGGTGTCGCTGCTCAAATTGTCTTTCTGTCGTTATTCTCCAGGTCCCAGCTGTGCTATGCTGTGCTATTCGCCAGGTCCTTCCTGGCTGCGCCTGCTTCCTTAGTGCTTCTGCTTCTTTCCGGAAGCTTTCCGCATCTTCGCGGGATTTCTGCGCCTCCATTTTGGCCTGCAAGGTGTGGTCATGGCTCACCACCCTGGCAAATTGACGACACAAAGGGGTTTCTCGAAAGCAAGGTTCGGAAACAAAAACGGTTGGTCCGTTCTAGTACTGAAGTATCCCAACTGGTCGGTAAATTTGAGTCACAACCACATCTGCAAGCCACACCTGAAGCAAAGGTTCCATGTTTTTTTGTTGCAGTTCCCAACGTTGCTTGGACTGAGCCAGCTCCTCCGAAAATTGCCTCGGGTAAATCTCACGTCTCACCCCTTGTCAGCTCGGTCAACAATCTACGGCTATGTTTCCCGTGAGCACTAATGGGCCTGGCTCAACTGGAGTGGCCCAAAGAATTGGGAAAATGCATGCTGAGAGAAACCAAATCTGCCATCGCTGGGTCTTCCATTCTGACCCATGTCCTGCATACCCACCCCGTGATGCAAAAAGGTATGTAGATCAACATCCATTTATGTCCGCCAGGTCTTTGTTCTGCTTATGACTTTTCTATAGCGGCTACAGCCCTGCCCCTTCTCCACGTACTGTCTCCTTCCCACAGTCCCAGTTTGAAATCAAGCTGCAGCATGCGGCCAAAGATCCATGTCATTGCTCCACCCTAAGCTAGAGTCATGGAGTTCAAACAAAATGTTTGGAAATAAACCCAAGTAGAGCTGGAACAAATATAAGTCTCTCTACTTCCTCTCTTGAGTTCATGCACTCGTTATACGCATGCATAGATTTGCACTGTACATTCAACTTCACCTTCCAGTCTTCTCACGTCAGCCCGTATCAACCCGCCCCTGCAAGGTTCCAAGACGCCATCACCGGGATCATAGGATCCAGGTGCCGCCGCAACTGCCATCGCATTGCACTGATGTTTGGCACCAGAAAACCGATTGACAATCTGATGGCTTTCGAGTAGGGATGCATTTGCACACGCATATGTCTATATATCTTAATATTAATATACATATTATATATATAATATATAATAACAAATATTTCCATACTTGCCTCTTCATGGATTTACAATGATTTACAACATATCTTAACATAATGATGCATCAATGCGGAATATTGTCCTGGATCCATGGGCTACTTATGGATGACAACTATCCCCATGACCAAATCGAAAGCCTGCGAATGATTTTGCCTCTCTGCTGCTGCCATCATTGACCCAGCCTCAGAGTCTTCCTGTAGCATTCCCATGCTTAGAAAGCAACCTTGGGATGATGCAACCGGATCTCCCATGTAGCATGGCAAACCTTTCGGCAACCTTCGCAGAAGCGAATTTAGAGTCAGGTAATGTCAGGTATTTGAAAGATTCCTTTTACATAAATTATGTCATGCAGTGAGCCCACACTTTTGGTTTGTGGCATTCATTTTGCAAATATTTGGGATGATGCAAGATGACCCCTATTTGAGTTGGCTCCTGGGATGGCTTACTACTGTATCATTGTTCTTGAAAGTATAATTACGCTATATATTGTGCTAGTAGTATCTATATTATCTATCATACATTTCACAGAATTTTACACCATGCATATTATATCTATATAGTCTATTATTAGTGCAACACTCTTACTTTTATAATCAATATTTACTAATGTATCGTTATCCATTGGGTCTACCACATTGTGTGTGTAGCCTATACCATTCACCAACCAACACAGAACGTAAACCCAAGCTGTACCAAGGCAAGTGGCCGATCACCAACCCTGCTGAGCACCACCAGAGGTGTTGGAAGAGTTCAGGAGATTGCCTTGGGAGCGCAGGGAGATCTGAATCTGGGGAATGTTCAAAACTGAGAAGAGCACCCAGTTTTGAACATAAAATAACGATGTTCACGGGGAACATCATGATAAACCATGTGATTTTGGGGGTAATTACCTTCTCAATGGGGCACATTTGAAGAACTCCTTGGGGGATGATCCGGTGGGGGTCATCCAGGAAGGGAACTGACGTAGCCGACGTAGCCCTGGCCGCCAAGGAACCTGGCCAATCTCAGAATGCCATAGTTGTCCGCATCCTTCAGGGATGCAAGCGGAAAAGGTGGGCCACCCGCCGAAGCAGAATATGGTGGTTTTGCAACGTATGGTCTTTGAACAATGGGAAAACCATGAGTCTCCAAAGTCGTAGACGATGCAAAGGGAGGAAACATGTGGAAACCAATGTTAACATACACTATACACCTTCACAATGCTAATGATGAGGCTGGAAAAGTTGCAACTTCATTGCCGGGACTATTCCCTCACTGCCGTAATTGGAAAAATGACATAACATGATGATCGACCACTTCATCCACAGTATGGAACAACAAAGCCCATATTGAGCCTAGCAACATCGAGCAAGAGGACAGAAGTCCCAAGCAGCTGTACTAACAGCAGCAACCGCGCCAGTTGCCATAGCCCCAGCAGAAAGGTGTGCAACATCCCACCGGGATCCACCGGGCACAATGCCAACAGGGAACGCACCAGTGGTTGCTCAGCTGGGTGTTCTTTTTGGGGCCAACCCCTCCAAACTTTGTTCAGTGGATTCACGACAATTGGTGTGCCAACATGTGCCAACTATTTTCCTTGTTGCCCGGGAGTTTCTGGATAGGATGGGGAGATATTGGGAGCCATGGAATCGTGGAAAGAACAAACTTGAGTTGTAATGTTGCAATCTGTTGCAATGCTGGCCGATCATCCAGCTGTATCAATTGGGGTTCATGTGCTCACACAACCATGCGCCTTCTGCTAGCAACCTCATGCAATCTCTACAGTATATATTTGAGCTCTATATATCTTGCATTGTATCCTACTTTGGCAGTATGCTGTTGGTTGTGTTCATCACAACCACGAGGTAACTAAAAGTGACCTTGACAGATCTTGAAGGTCTGATGTCCGGCCCGTCGCCAAAATCTGCTCAGCTTTTGGGAGGCAACTGTCCTTGCAGTGTGATGAATTGCACTTGTTGAAATCAATAAACCTAAGCAAAACTAAGTGCCTTCATCATGGTGCGCCAAGCCCCACTTGCCACAACACAAGCATCACTCTGCAGGCCTTCTGGGTGCTTGGTGCCTGGGTTGCAGGGATGAATACTCTCAAGGAGCATCACCTCGACCAAATATCTCTTCAAATCTTCCGATATCTTCCCCCATATGGGCGTTTCGAGAAATAGATCTAACCCCCAACCATGGGTTTAATTTGGTTGTATGACGTTTAATAGGTTTCCCCATGAACAATGGCCCATTTTGGATGACACAGTGAGGCGATCAATCACCCAAATTTAGAACAGCTCTGAAGGACATCCAGAGTATTTATGGAAAAACCATGTGAACATGAATTCCCCCCCCAAAAAAAACAACTTGGATGATTGAGCCATGTTGAGCCATGTTAAGTCTATCATCAGCGACTCACTGGATCCAGGGCTTCCCTACGGAGGCAGGCGGCTTCAACAAATTTTGCTGGATCCATCGTCGCAAGGCCCTGGCAGGATTGGCAGGTCGGGCGACCCTCCGGAACTTCAACATGGCAATGGAAGAAATCCATTTTGAATGGAGAGATACTTCCGGGAAGTATCAGGGAACTTGAATGATGGATTTTCCATATCAAATTGCCAGGAGGTTAAGGTCGGACCTCAAGACCCGCCCTGAAAGAGGATGAGGTTGGACAGCGATGGAAGATTCGATCAACAATGGGACTTTGATCGGAACGGATATAAATGGGATATTCAGCAAACAGAACAGGGATATTTCAGCGACGGCAGTGGGATATACACTACACTTACTGACCTATACCTACATAATCCTAAATGCCAATAACCAATAATTTTGATATTGTTGGATGAGGTCCGACCGGGCAACAAAACGAATGGGTCTGAAGGCAGACCCTCCAAGTATCAGTAATGCTTATTGAGATTCATACATTTCATCAGGAAAGGATAGAAAATCAATGGCGTCCAACTTCAAATCCTGGTTTAGATTCAGATGAAGCTTCCTTGGACACGATTTGGGGTACGCCACGCCGCTGCCACCCTGGACCCGGCTCCTTTTCAGACTTTGAAGGCCAGTGTGTTGGGATACGATGGAGCTTTGGATACAAAAGGACTCGTCTGTCGGATAACCCCAAAGCCAGTGGATGGAGCACTGCAGTTGAGGGACCCAGTTACTAACTGGGATGATTTCCTGGGCCCAAAAAGGAGCTGCTACATCTTCATCATTATTCTTCCAGTACCTCCTGGGGGCTCACCCCTGGTTATATAGACCAGTTGCAAGCGAGTGCATAACATCCACCGCAAGACTCCTTCATCGTACCCAAACGACACAAGCTTGCGGACAGCCACTGGGGCTCATTAAGCTGCACGCACAGTAACAGTGGGGCGCTTAACCAGCATCAGCAGAGCACATTCATGATTCTTCAGGGCAAACAGTGAATGCGTCTCCCGCAACTGTTTGGAAAAAACAATGTCATGTTGAACAAGTATATAATTCTGTACTTATATAAAAGGTAGAAGAGAATCTCTTCCAAACTCATCAGCCTGTCTCAAGGAACCTTTGTGCTGCATTTGGCCTCTTCCCCCACAAATGCCTGATGGCTGTTGCTGAAAAGCTGCCTCCATTTCCCGCCCTGCAGCAAATTAGCTTCGACGCGACAGTGCAATATCGAAGCGCAGAATAGTTGAGCGAACCCTGTTGGCCAACTCATAGCTTTGGTACAGTGTTCCGCTTATCCAGCGAATTCTAATGTACCTTGATCCTCCCATGCTTTGAACACGAAAAAATAGAGGTTCAGCATGGTCCACCATGTTAGATGCCCAATCTTGTTCTCAAACAGTCTATTTTGAATTGCTCCAAACTTCGTTTTTTTTTTCATCTTCAGCTCACGGCTTTACAGCGACGGCATCCTGTCGGCTTTCCGCCGGGCAGTTGGACCCAGGGATGCCCATTGTTGATGAACAAGAAGTCATCACGCAAAATCAGATGGGAACATGAATGTTTCCCAACAGCCAAAGGGAACCAAATGGTATGGTGGGTCATGGTGGGTCAAATTTCGCAACGCCCTCAACATGTTTTCTTTTTTCACACCTTTTGTCTTTGTGCAAAACGACATCAATGAAACATAACCATAGAGCTGTCCAAAAGCCTCTACTACAGCTGAGAAGTTCGCGGCTGCGTGCGCCATCCTGTGCCACCTTGGGTTGCGGCTTGATGTTTCCAAGCCACCCCAAGACATTGGTTGAACAAATACAATGAACACATGTAAACATGAGTGATTTGAATCAATGGCCCGTTCTGTGAAACATTGAGGGGATTGGTCCGGGATTGGTTTGGACATGTTTGGACCTACAACTGTTTACATCCTCTTCCTGAAGACTTGCAGCCGCCAAGCTACGTGTGATGAGGTCAAAGGATTGCTGGTGCTGTGTCCCCTGGCAATGATCGTCTTGGGGTTGACAGAATGGCCCCAATATGTTCGCGGGGATCCAATTGCTGGACAAGGTTTCGCAGTGGCAAGGGGCTCACTTTGAGCATAAATTTTTGAGGTTCACTTTGGGTATAAATGAGATCACTTTGGGCATAAATGGCAATTCTTTAGGATTTCTTTCGGGTTCCCTTGCCTTCACTTCCAACACCCAGTTTATCAGTTTCGACTCACTTCCAACTCACTTCCAGTTTTTATGCTGTTGCAAGTAATGGAACCAGGGACATGACACCTTTAGGGTTTTTATGTTATTGCAAGTAATGGAACCGGGGACATGACACCTTTAGGGTTTAATTATATGTTGTTGCGCATAATGTAAGAAGAGCCACGACACCTTTAGGGTTTGTATGTTGTTGCACTTAATGTAAAAAAACACGACACCTTTAGGGTTTCTATGTTGTTACACATCATGTCAGAAGAGCCACGACACCTTTAGGGATTATATGTTGTTACACTTAATGTAAGAAGAGCCGCGACACCTTTAGGATTTATATGTAGTTGCACTCATCCTATCTGACATACAACATTGTAGCATTCTATCTGGCATTCCAATCGGCATTCTAACTGACATATACTATCGCATTCTGTCATACCTCATGCGCGCAACATCATCCCTGTCCGTGGGAAGACACATACAGTACCAGGCACCCGATAGCAGACCTAGATGCGCCGTACTAAGTTAACGAATCATACCATGAAGGTACCGAAACACGCCCAGCACAGTTGCATCTAGATGCGCCATATGAGTCGCAAATCAGACTACAGTAGGAACTAAACAAGACATGCCCAGCACAGTTGCTTTTAGATGCGCCTTGAAAAGTTCGGGCATCACACCGTGAAGTGAAGGAGACACGCCCTGCACAGTTGCATTATGGCACGCCGTAATAGTTCCCGGCTCTTGGGTCTATTTCCTTTAGCAAACATGGATGCAACCCGTCCATGGCAAACCCCCACAAATATCCACATCGAGACTCCTAGGCAAGCCCGCACGCATCCAGAGACAGCACCGTTTAGCCCTGAGCCCTACACGGCGGGGGTGTATCCACTTTACGCCCGAAGCGAGCCCAAATTTACGCTCGAACCAAAACCATATTTACGCCCGAAGCGAGCCAAAATTTACGCCCGAAGCGAACCCCTGCCCTTCGGCAGTCCTCTACATTTCAACACGTTCCAAACTACAACTTACAGTATGTAATATTGTATCACAGATGTAGGCATCATTTTTTCAGGTCAACAAAAGATCGGAAACCACCTCATAGAAAGCCCCAAAAAGATAGAGACGTAATGAACAACTATTTCGATATGGATATATATATATATACACATGCATGCACATATGCATATATATATATATATATATTAAATGCATAAAACATATTTTTTTCTAAAAACCTGTACTTATATATATATTATAGTGGATTTCCGTTGCCGTCTTAGATTACCAGAACATATCACTATCATTCAGTCCCCAAGTTGTATCAAGATTTGTCCTGCACTCTTCGGCCACCTCTCGTGGGCTCCTTCTCATCTGTGAGCGGCCTGCAAACAATTTTGCTGCAGAAGTGCAACATCAATCCCTGGCCTGATTCAAATATGTCAGCAAATACCATCCAGTGCCAATATCCTTGCTCCACCTTTCTGACAGTTTTTGCAAACTTTTGTGGGTTCGAACCCCATTTCTATGGTCAAATCTTTGAGATTTATCTGGCGAACCCCCCACCTGCATCTGCGCGCAACTGGCGAGTCCTTTCAGCGAGGCTACGCATGGTCTTCCTATGGCTTACTCATGCATGGGCTAGCCTTCAAAACGACTCTACAAGTAGCACGGTGCCATGCTCACTATTTCATGTTCCCTATATACTGACTATATAATTAATGTGGTAAACTCAATAAACCATTCACAATAAAGGTTTATTAGTGGGTATAGCCCTATTTGGAATGATGTAAAACGACCCCAAATGGTTGGTTAATGGAATGTTTTAGTACTTGATTTACCACCATTACCCATGTTCTGATATGTTCTGTTTAAACTAAAGTTTAAACAACTTGGCAAGAGTTTCATTGAACGTGTGCAGCTTGTTGCTTTGGCCAAGGAACTTTGCTTCCAGCGCGTCCAAATGCTGATGTAGCCTGGCTCGAATTCAGCATCCGACGGTCAGGTTTGTGGAACGGGCTCCTGAATACATTGTGCGACAATCGTCCATCCCCTATACGTGATTGTGAAATGGGGATTTTGACCGGAATGTCGGAATGTCATCTGTAAGTACAGTACTTATAAAGTCATGCAAGTGGGGATTGGTGGTTTCAAAGACGAAAAATATCGATCAAATGGGATCATCATCCCACATACACCTACCAGTAGCATGGCACATAAGAAATGCCTGATACTGAAAACATCTGAACACCACCAATGGCAACAGGAACCCGTTGTTGCTGTTAAGATCTTATTCCATGCCTCATTCGTGCCACACTTCGCTCAGAAACTGGAACAATTAAACCTCACTGAGCCTTTATGTTCACCAACTTTTGGCGTCACCAAAGACATCCAACAGATGCCTGCGAGCGGTTGGCGCCGTAGCCTGTGTTGCAGCGCCCTGATGCGGTGGCGATTGACTTTAGGAATGGAGTGCCAAAGCGGCCACACAAGGCGTCTGTAGAACGGTAATATACCGTAATTATATATATAATATATATAAATATAATTTGAGCTATGGCCAGCTAGTTATATAGTTTGGGCCAAAGTTTGGGCAGGATCAGCCATTTCAACTGGAACGCGCACCTGTAGAAAAGGCTTGGCTAGCCATGAGGGCACTATCAATTATGCAAACCCTTGGAGCAAGCTACCAGTCCTCTGTCGGCTTTTAAGGTGAGTTCACCAACATTCACCAACACTTGGCCACCATCTGAAGTGATGTTGGACCCAAAGTTCAGAAGAATCATCAACTTTGAGGCGATGATTTATCACCCCAAATAGGGAACTATCATGACATCTAACATAATATAAATCAATGCAACACATATTTTTTGATTACTGACCCAACAACTCGTCCAATTCTCGGACCCTGAAAACCCCCTGGACCGTCGCCACCGTCGCCTTCAACGTGTCTTGCGCCTCCTGGAGCAAACGTCCGAAGGAGATTGACTCCTGGCAGTGGCTCCAGTTAGCATCAAAGGGGGAACATAGACATTTCTATACATTACGACCTGGTAAGCCTCAGTCCATGTTTAACAAAAAGTAACACTTTTCCAAAGTCGTGTATTGTTTTTGAACCCTGCCTGTTGGAAGAGGGATTTTTTGAGAACGGAGTGAGAATTACCAGTCTTGAGGCTTACTGTATACATATATAATATATATATATGTATATAATGTACATGTAGATGCTAAATATTACACATGATACACATATGAATCTTGTAGCATGAACACGATGAATATATACATATATACATACATATATATATATATATATACATAATTTTTCACTCTCTCATCGCATTCAGATATACAATGTATAGTTGTAATCACATATACATATATATATTATATGCATATATTTATATGATATGATATGATGTGATATAATATGATATGATATGATATGATATAGCATGCAAAAACATCAGAATAATCTACTGACTTGAACATGCTAAAGGCATATCCGAAGCCCCTCACCACAAATGTCAGGTAAATGCTGGGTTATGCTGCAGCCAGTCCTGGGCTATCCTGCTCACAGATGCCTGTGGCGGCCATGCTTTGGTTTGGGGGGTCCTTCAAACCTCCCTGTCAACCAATTCTCGGACAGGCTCCCAACTCTTATCATCTCGGATCTCTTTCTTCGGCACTTGAAACATATTATCACATGCCATTGAGCGCCCGGAATGGCTTCGAGTCCGGCGATGATTTCGGCACCTGCAAGGAGCGTTCTGTGCGCTCTGGCACGGGTTCATGCACTTCTCGATCCTGATGTTGTGGCTGGCGTGGCAGGTGTGGGGCTTGTGGCATTGGGCCTAGCTTGGGGTTGTGGGCCTTGCAAATGATCTTCGTATAAAAGTAGCCAATCACATCCAACAACTTTTGGTACACATCTCACATCAGCAACACTATTTGCACATATAATTAATCAAGTCCGAGTAGATCTGATCTAACTGTATCTGTAAGATCTAGCTGAATCTTGCCAGTATAATTGACATATATTAACATTAACCAACAGCAGTGGCTTGTGGATCAATGGCACACCTCATCACACCTCCCCGTTTGGGCTGAAGCACCAGCATCCATCAGTACCTTTTTGGCCTCATGAACGGCGAGCCCCGAAATTGCGCCGGGCCCTGTGAAACACCCTTGGAGCGAGCCGGGTGCCGGCGAGGTCCAGGGGCCTAGTAGTGATCCTCAACTTAGCTTGAAACTTAGCTTGCGGCATTTTTGAACCCCATCTCAACCAAAGGGATCCACAGCTTATTCTTTGGTTGAGCAAGATTCTCAAGGATAAGAATACCATAATGCCGAAGTATACCAAACTTGCATTTTGCGCACAACTGGGCTCCTGTCAGGCAAGTCACAGGAAAAAGACCAGGAAACCTCCACCTTCCAAGTGGCCTTGACTGCAACATGGTGCCTTCCTGGCTGTAACCCACCGGTCGACATAATCGTCACTTATCTACAGATTTGGATTGGGAACGTCCATCTGCCATGAATTCGCGGGAAAGCAAACACCAAGTTTTACCAGAGCATCTGTGTCCGTCGGAATATTGGACCCCGGATTCTGGACCTTTTCCATTCTCAAGATTTCTCAAGCACTATCCAGCAATTGTTGGACGTTCCAAGCGACTGTTCCCTGATTAATTGGCTCAAAGGACCTATTGGACCCACACCCTGTTGCCTGTACATTGGGCGGTGGCAGTCTGCCGGACTTCCTCAGCTGAAATCTGCCAGGGCTTTGTAGAACAAGGATTTGGGACAGGCCACACAACTGTTAGAGATACCCAAACATCCATCTTGTTATAAATCTTTTATTGAATTGGGGGTAATTTTCAACAAAAACACCATATACATCCGTATATGCATACGTGATGTCACACACAAATATATATATATATAATATAGAATTTAATAAATATATATTATATATATATAGTATGTATATATATATATATTGTATTGTATGTATATATATATATAAATGATTATAAATATGTATAAATATTATACGTAGATATGTGTGTAGATACACACACAAACATATATATATATATATACTTATTTGTGTATGTATGTATATATATATTTACACACACACACACGCGTGTATGAGAGACAGCCAGCCAGTGAGGCAGCACCTGTGAGCATGAAACCTCAGGGTGATACATCTTACCTTCAGAGACACTGACAAGTGCCCAAGAATGAAAGCGAGGACAAAGCCACCAGAAGTAAAAGGGCAATTTCATGCTTGGGATATGCTTGTGCCCCCAAATCATCTACCTGGCTCCCTGGCAAATCCAGCCGTCACGGAATCACAGTGCTTTACCTGTGCAAATTCTGGGCTTATACCAGAAAGGCATGCGATTCAAACGTCCATCCTCATCCATCCTTAACAAACTGTGCTGAAACCACGGCTTCCGGGCACATAATGTCAAACGCCGGCATCTCCCCCCGGAGGAGTCTACCTATCCTCGTTCACAAGGATCTTTGGGAAATCATTGGAAATCCATAGCACTCCACCCCTAGCAATCAAATATCGCGCTGGTACGTAGTAGGTTTGAGGCCATTGACACATCAACTGATCTCTCCATATCTTTTTCCATCTTCTCTAGTAATTAATCATCCTGGTAGGTTTATTGTTGGGTTTACCGTTTACCCCATTAAAGACATTAAAACATGCCATTGTGGGATCATGGTGCCGGCCAGTGAGATCGTCATAGTATTATATGTATTATCAAGCATCATCACTGAAATCTCGTTTTGTCTGAAGATTGAAGGGAAGAACCATCATGAGCGAAACACAACCCCCTTTCCCAACTAAGAAGATAATCGATTGATATAAAGCGTGCCTCCATCAATCATGTTTGGCCCATAATGATTGATAATGCCTGGAGCCGGCAGTGACAACAATCGGTGTTGAGGTGACCAGTAGCTTGTCCCAGCGCCCGGCAGCTTGGGAAGTGGCGATAAACACAGCCATACTCAGCGGTTTAGGTATGAATCAAACATTGACGGCCTGATTTTGATGGGTTTTGTATGGTATCATGTTTTTTTTTCAAAACCATACGTTTGGGTGAGACCCGTTGGCACCACTACAGAAGCTGTTCGTCCTAAAGGTGAAAACAAGACCGTCAAAAAGGATCTTCTCGGTTGAGAGCCCAGGTTTTTATTTATTCACGGTGTTCCCTGTTCTGTTCATGGTATCATGTATATGAAAAAATATAAATAAACAAATAAATACATAAATAAATAAATATATATATATATATATATATACATGTATAAACGCATAAATATATCATATGATATGTTCTTGAACCTTACAGTCTCAAACGTTCTCAATCCATCCATGTGCTGCATATTAATTGAAATTATGTTGGAGTCTTTCACAATCTTTCACAGGCCAGGCCAAAGCACAGGGTGCCTCTTTTTCTTGACATGGTGAAGATACGGCAGTTATCGGCAGTTGCTCCGTCTTCAACCCTTCTGTCTTGATTTGTCTTGTCAGGTTCAAAGGTTGAGACAAAAAAACCTACAAAAACGATGGGAAATCGGATATGACATGTCTGACATGGATCCCCGGATCCCCAGTCAATTCTTACCATGACCGTAGATGGTCTCCAGTTCCGGACGCCGGGGCCTTTTTGAGGACGCTTCCGCTCGTATGGCGTAGCGTGAAAGCTGCCGTTTACGGTGCCTGCGGCTATGCGACCTCGGGGATGAGCTCATCCCCCCGCAGTTCTGGCAGCCAAAGATCTTCGGAGGACATGTGAGACTGAAAGAGCCATCTATCATCATCTGAATCTATCATCATCTATCATCTTGTGTATGAAATTTTATGAGTGGGACTTCATCTCGTCTCGAGTCATCACATTATATGATCTTATATTCTTCTTACCACATGTGCCACATGTCACGGAAATGACAGAAATCACAGACTGTAGGAGGCGGAGGACCAGTTCGCCCGCAAGGCATCACAGGCTTAGAAGACCAGTGCGTACGCCTCAGCTTTATGTCAAGGTGATGGATTTATAATGATTTATATGGGGTCCATCGGCATTTTAGGCCTGCCAACATATAGCAGGTACAATTTATTTGCAAACCAGGAAACAAGAAAACTATACAAAAGTGTCACTCTTTTGCGAGAGTTTGGAAGGTTCAAATGTTGAGACATAACGGAAGCATCAGCAAAACCGATGACAATGACGATGACAATGCTGATCTGTGAAGTGATCTGTGAAGGGCACCAGCCCGTTCCATGAGAGTTGCGCTTGCTGTTTGGTCAAGGAAAAGCTGTTCAAAAACTTCCATTTGGATCCGACTCAAAAGCAACTGGGATTCTTTTGTTTCCATGAACATTGGCACTGCCCGAGATCCCTCAAAGTGCTGCCAAGAAGACTAGACAAAAGGCTGGAATAAGCTTCAGCTGTAATCAGCACCAGTCTGGAACCACCAATGGAGTCTTTCGCCTCCGCGGTGTATGCACCTGCCATGCAAGTCTCGTTGAACATATGAACCGCTCTTTTCCCAGCCATGTCGCCAAGTTCAGATCCAGTCTTTCCAAATCAGCAGCATTTTTTCGCCGAGGGGCTGAAGTCTGGATAGTACACCCGGGAATTGGCCTCAGTCAGTGCAAGACGTTGGAAACTCCTGAAGTTGGAGGGCTGCGTGGATGCTTATCGAACCTATGGAATCAACATTATAACATGATGTGTCGGCCATGTGTGTGTAATTTACTTTGTATATAGAGTGCATGCGCATATACACATGTCACATGTCATATGTACATATATATATATATCATAATTATCATTTATCTGTATAATTCCTTCCTGATCATTGAGTTGTTGGTCTCATTCACATACAAACATTTGACGGACATGCTGAGGAGTGATTTTGGCATCGACAGAGCAGGAGGACAGGGAAAACAAAGCACCCATAGATCACTGGTCATGAACAAGAAGAGGGAATCTGTTGATCTCTTGTCATTTTCAATCTGTGGCAGTTTCGCGCACACAGATTCAGTTACCCTTCACCCGATCATCCCGATCCAAGATGATCCAAGTTGCTTCCTTCGGCGCATCTTTCTGTGCATCTTTCGGCTGTAAGTTGTCCAGAACCATCTCCAAGCATCGCTTGCCCAGGAAGCTCCATGGCCCCTGCGAGGCGCAAATCCCTGGCAATCTATGCTATGATGGCCTGGGCTAATGGTTAAACATGGTTAAAACCCCAACAAAAACACCACATCCAAAAAACAACTAAATCGGTGTCCCAAAATACCCATGAATCGCGGTCATACATTCGCAATCTCGTGCATTTCTATTTATTTGCAACATCCAACTTTGACGCCATAGTAAACATAGTTTGGAATATTGCATGATATTGCCATTTTGCGGGTGAATCATAATATTTTTGGGATATTCACGGATGTTCCACCAATTGATAACTTAAATCGTACAGTTGATGGAATATGAATGGTGGATCGGAATATCCCAGTAACACCAAATATTTAGCGGTAAAACCATCAACATATCAACACACACACAGAGACATATATATATATATATCATATATATCATATCAACATATATCAACTATTACCCACTTATCAAACATGGCAATGAAAAGAAACCCCCATTCACAGATCATTTCCCCAATCCCGAATGCCTGGATGGACTCATGAGCTTCGTTGCCTGCGAAGACCTGCCGCCGAGGGTTGACCCAAACTTCGGATCAAATGGAATCACAAATTTGATCATACCTTGGCCACATACCTTGCTCTACAGTGGAAGAATTACTTGGCCATCCAAGTTTTTAATCATTTCTTTAGGTGATGTAACTTTGAGCCATATAACTCATATAATTAATATATAAATATCACATGCCAATCAAAATGTTGTCACCACTCCTTGTCCGATCGAGTCGGGGCTCAGGAGACAGGGAAAACGTGCTGTACTTCGCCCAGGGGCTTTGACTTCACCACTGATGATCAAGGCTGCGTAGCATGCACCTTCACCTCGCCGATACCTGGGATGGTATCAACACACTCAGATCAACAAGGACGGGGACGTAACAGAAACAACAAGAAACAACACAGATGTTTTCATGATGTTTTCATGCTGGACTGTCAGTGTGCATATGCAAAGATAGAGGGGTGCATGTAATTAATGTGCAGTATGTATGTGATTGTATATTGTACATATATATATATATATAATCATATATATATGATTATATATGTATAATTAATATACAAAACTACAGGTATTATCCGTGTATTGTGCAAATATGAAAGGAACCCGAGGAGGTTTGCACCAATCCGAACTCCAGGCAGGTCGCAAAGCAGTCCCCTGCTCCGAGCCGGTGCAAACCACGGGACAACTGCGCAGCAGAAAACTTTCCAGTTTCGTCCTTGGCGGCTGAGCCCCTGGTTCCCAATGGAGCACATGGCGACCGAACCAGGGCACAGTTTGCAATCCAAAATTTGGTCAGTTTAGTTTTAGATGTTATATGATGTTATAGTTTGCAATCATCCACTTTTTGGGAGGTTAATCATCTGAGCCGCTGCCATATAAGCCACCCTAGTCTCTTGCCCTGCAGTCTCAGAAACATTCTCAACATGGCTATGGCTATGGGAATCATCACCATGATATTCCGCTAACAGTCATTGCCCCCTTCCCACGACAGGGCGAGATGCTGCTCCGCTGCTTGGAAGAGTTGCCTTGTGGCGATCGCAGGCAAGTTTCCACAAACTCAATGTGGATGTCCCATATTGGCTTCTGGATGCTTGTTTAGTGGGGTGGATGGCAGGGAAGCTGGGAAAACTATGAAAAACTCAAGTTGTACGAATACATGAGTCCAATATGGATTAAAATTACATAAAATTACGATCATGATCATGATCATCATGATCATCATCATCCTCATCCTCCATCATTCCTCACCAGGTTAACCCAAAGCAACTTCATGGGATCCTGCACTGGGTTTCCTGTCATCACCAAGCCACGGATAGCGCTGCCGCAGGAAAGCTGCCGCAGCAACCACCTCATCCTGGAGTCAACACGTTCAGAACTTGGTGCCTGGGTACCTTGTGTTATGATGTGTCATGTACATCTTGTGCCAATGAACGAACATCCAAAGCAAACAAAACATGGGGTGACATCCAATATGATGCAACATGAAACAATGATACGTAAGGTTTCACACACGGAATCTGAGATTATGTGTTTTTTCTCGGAAAGTACGGTAGTTTTGTCAACACCACCTTGTGCGAAAAACAAATATACTAAATGAATTTTTCGCAGCATGCAACTTTCAACCAATATAATGATATAATCTGTATAACTTATTATATAGCTATCGTTTGCCGCTGAACATGCTAAGGCGGAAACACAATCCGCCAAACATATCAACTGACACAGGCTGACACAAATCGCACTTCCCAGTTCCCAGCCTTTGAGAGGCCCCGAGCGACTTGAGTTTGATGAGCTCGTGCCAAAGGGCCCTGGTGACAACTTTCGGCAGTGGTGTCGTCCATCATTTCCTTGGCGAAACGTGACTTGTTTGCTGTGACTTGTTGACCTTGTGGGACAAACATGCACCAAATCATCCCAAATAGTGCACATTAGATCACATTAGTGCACTGATGCATCTTGCGCTTGTACTTGGGCAGCTGCCTGATGCAACTTCAAAAACAAAGGGTCTGAACTGTCATAACTGCGCCAAGAAATGGGTCGACTGGACGGGTTCAAAATTTTCATGGTCGTTTTGGCGTAGCCATTTGAAGACAACCCAGCTAAGACCTACTACAACAAGCTCTTGTTTGACAATCTAATACAGAAGCGCTGCCCCATGTATATCCATAGAATTACGACAACAAGCTGTTGTTGAAATATAGAAAGAATGACCCATGTATATATATCCATTTATGGGTGATTTCCCCATTAAAAAAACATAAATTGTGGATCATTTTATCATTTTATGGATGACATTCGCATGAGCAATGGTGATATACTGTTGACATAGGATTAAAACGCAGGATGGCAACAAAGTTCGCCAACTTGCCGGACGGATTAGTAACACCCCAAAAACATCCAAAAACAAGTGCGCTACCTTTAGTATTGTTACTTGTTGTTTGCCTCTCTTTTTTATTTTTCTCGTTTTTTCAATCCTGTTTTTCTTGAAATGCGACTTCAAAATTTCAAATATCTCCAGGTCCTGAAGGTGCATGTTCTTCATTGCATGTCGTTTCGCAGATGCATCAAACCAAACCCGCAAAGGGGTAAATATAGTACAGAAACAAGCTGACAGCTAAATAAACCATTGTTTGAAGCCACCGAAATATCGTTCCCCAATCTTGGTGACCTTCCTAAAAAAATTAGCTCAAAATCAGTTCCAATTGAGATTCAAACTAGTTTAGATTCCATGTCAGAGTCAAGCTGAAGTGAGCAAAGCCAGTTCCAATAATCAATTCCAAGTGTACAAAGTAATTGAATTATATCAATTTCACTGATTCAATTTCAATTATATAAGTCCATACTTGGGGGTGCAGTTCCACTTGGGCAGAGTGCGCATTCCAGAGTTCTAGAGGCCCAGGGTTTTTTATAGGTTATAACATGTTATAACTACCATTGCTATACCAATTTGTTCACCTCAATTCGGCCACAAGTAGATAATATGTTTCCGATATTTTTGGTGAATTTACCCGTGATATAAAAAAAGTCTCCCCATGAATCCTATCCCTCCAGTCATCCGGGATCACTTTGGGGGTGTTTAACAATTCAGAGGGGAGGGAATTGTATCCCATAAAATGCTTGGTTTATGTTGGTTTCATATCACCAGTATATATCTATATATAGTACATATATATATATACACATCATATCATTATATCACCACATCCCAGGTCTTTCTCGTTCAACCACCATGAAACGATCAGTATCGTTCAACCACCATGAAACGATCAGTATCATCATTTTTTTCTGGGATAATCCAGCATTTTTCACCATCTTCGCACGCTTCGTGCCTCGTAAAAGCGCGGGACGTTGGAGAACATCTCGCTGGGTTCGCTGCTCACCACGGACTCCACGTCATCGGCGTCCACTTCGTGCAGGTCTTCTTGGACGATGGTGTTCAGCAGATCCTGGCGGGGCCGCTTTTTGGTCATCTATTGGTTGAATGGGGGGAAGCCTCGACTCTCAACCAGTGGGAAGAGGACATCTATGGATCAGAGAATCATAAACTGTGGTAAACTCCTTGTAGTTCCTTCACTCCCCTTTTAAATCATTTAATAGGGAATATGGATACCCATAGCTCCTTGGCTGCCTCCGAAACACTGGATAGTGACAGTAAAGGGTTGTTTTGTTGGGATTGGCCGGAAACCGTGTGTTTTATTTTTGAGGGCCAGTTTTCAACATTTCCCTTCATCCAATGGTGGGGAAAGGGCTAAACACCCATGGTTTAGATATGTTTGGATGTTGAAATTTGGAGAAATTTGGCGAGTCTTTGAGGATTCTTGCCTAGTAAGTATGCTAGTGGAACAGAATAACTATCTCAAATAATTAATAGTGGAAGGATACAAGTTAGCTAAGAAAACCGAACTTATGTGTGTTACAGGAAGGGAGCCTCAAACGATAGCCAAGCCAAGTTGGCTTAAACTGTAACTTATAAAATTTTCGTCTAATTTAGATTTATCTAGAATTATCGGATGGGTAAGCCCTATGTCAATGGCAACGAAAAATCCCCAGTTTCCCAATGGCCGCCCTTTGGCACATGACTTCGGCACATCGGCTTTACACTTATCTTCCGATGGCCAAACACTGTGCTTCTAAAATGTTACAAACTGTGGGTTTTCCAACCCCCCAAAAGATCCCAAAGAAAATCGATGAATATCGAATATGATATGAGTGTGCTTGGGAATTAGGTATTGTACACAGTATACCGTATACCCATAAAATTGCCATACAGTGTTAATGTTAAAACATGATAAACTAGGTGAAATTGATGCTTTTTTATAGTTGCGTTTGATAGCCCTGGGGGTTGGGGGTTCAGATTTTGTATGCACAAATCTAAAAACATAGGGGGGGGGGCCCTACAAAACCAGAAACATGTCATTTGAACATGA
>Ga0126342_10006286_pt1 | contig 21018 bp, 11 predicted proteins | sample Cyp1metagenome_FD_92528 | JGI IMG/M metagenome (GOLD analysis project Ga0126342, IMG submission 92528) | Coral microbial communities from Lord Howe Island, Old Settlement Bay, Australia - Cyphastrea 1 metagenome | ecosystem: Host-associated > Invertebrates > Cnidaria > Coral ...
CTGTTTTCTTGCTTTTTTAAATAAGGGTTTTATAAGGAAATCAGCTGTTTGGTAATTGGATCAGATTTCTGGAATCTAAGCTTTTGCTAATCAAAAGTGAAGGTCCACTATTGGCCATGCCCTCTGGACAAGGTCTGAACATGACTCTTTTGGCAATACTAAAAGTAAATAGAGCTAATTGACTTTAAGTATTGGAGAAAAATTGGAGTTGCGGAAAAATGTTTCTACTATTGACAAGATATCACTATTGGTCAGACAACATTATCTACCTACCTACCCACCTATCTATCTATGTATCCATCTATCTCTCTCTCTCTGTCTGTCTGTCTGTCTGTCTTTCTATCTATCTACCTATTTACCTATCTACCTACCTACCTATCTATCTATCTATCGATCTATCTATCTCTCTATCTATCTATCTATCCATCCATCCATCCATCTATCCATCTATCCATGTATCCATCTATCCATCTATCCATCTATCCATCTATCCGTCTATCGATCTATCGATCTATCTAGCTATCTAGCTATCTAGCTATCTAGCTACCTAGCTATCTATCTATCTGTGCAATCACCCCTGCACTGACCAATTGCTCAATCACCCTGTGCTTCTCAGAATTGAAAAATGATTCAAAAATGACACGTCTTTGCTCAATCACCCTGTTAACGGTGGTGGCACAGCAACAACCAAAATCACTCCAATGCCATTAAGTGTTAGAACATGCATCACAACCGCAAACGGTGACTGTGAACAACCAACTGAGAAGCAAACGATCCTCTGATTTTGTAACGCTAAGAAGCCAAAGTCCAAGAGCGGTATCTGTTGCACACTGTTTCTGAATTTCCTGCGGCCAGAAAAGACACGCAAGAAACAAAACAGTTTTGCATTCCACTTGCACGAAACAAGGTTGCTTGTGACAATGTCGGTCAGCCCGGTGTTGGCTTGCAAAAACTTTTGGCGATCAGACAAAACCGACCACAAGCCTAAGCTGCTGGAAAATGCATTGTCGGTCAGACCGGTGCTGTGTTGCAAAAACTTTAGCTTCACGCGGCGCGCATCACTGCATGCGTCCCATCTTTCACTGCATGTGTCCCGGCCGACGCGGTCAGAACAGACGCACGCAGTCAGCACTGACGCGGTGCGCATCACTGCATGTATCCCGTTTTCCTGATGGCCCCGACGCGGTCAGAAAAGACACACGCGAGGTCACTGCCATCTCTGGCACGCTGGCACATGCGGCATCTGTGAGGCGTCAGCCCGGCCAGCCTGCCACTGTGCAGCATCCGCCCGGGCTGCCTGCCGCTGTCGCATTTCAGTGTGAATCCAATCAGACTGAAAATGACAACATTCATCAAAACGCTTCAGATACTCACGGCGCAGCAATTCATCCTCCGTGCGCTTCACCTGGGGCCACTCGCTGTGGTCCCACAATATTTTCAAGATGGCAACGGCATCAGCAACAGTGAGATGCTTTCGCAGATTGAGCCACATGGCAGGACTCTCTCCCAGGTCTTGCAGGAGCCGTCTCGCTTCATCCGGGGGCTCCCAGGTCTTGCGCCTGCCACGCGAAACGACATCTGAACTTCCAAAAGTGGTCCGGACCCCTGGTGCTTTTAACATTTTGACTTCGAAATGTGCTTCGCGCCACAACGCCGTGCACTTTTTCGACATCGCAACTTCCAAAAGTGGTCCGAACATGTGGTGTTTTTAACATGTTGACTTCGAAATGTGCTTCGCGCCACAACGGCGTGCACATCTCAATTTCCAAAAGTGGTCCGAGCATGGTGCGTTTTGTACAGGCATGTGCTTCGTGCCACAACGGCGTACACTTTTTAGACATCTCAACTTCCAAAAGTGGCTCGAACGTCAGGTGTTTTTAGCTTTTTCGCTTGCAAATGTGCTTCGCGCCACAATGGCGTGCAATTTTTCATCTCTCATCTGGCCAGCGGGCTCTGCACCCGCCGCTTTAGCAAGCCTACTTTTCGACCCTCCGGAGCCACACATCATTGGAAAAACACAGTATTTCGCGACTTTCCTACCTTTTCGCACACCTGGGTCTTCTTTCTTCTGAGACTTTCTCTTTTTGATCTTCTTTCTTCTTCTCTTCTCTTCTCTTACTCTGCCCATCTCTGCTTTTCATCTGTCCATATGGTCGGAAGTTTGACTTCTAAACTTCCTTCGATCATATACATACATAATACATAATGTTTATACTTACGCCTGTAGGAACTTGCTCCTCTACGCCCTGGGGCCATCCGTCGTCTAGTTTGTTTAGTTAGTTGGAAAAAAACCATGTAAAACTGATGGTTTCTTACAGAATTTCCGACACCATTCCCTCGACAGGTGCCACTGTCCAGCTGAAGCGTTTCGGCCTCGGTGATGCCACGGTTCTCTGCTGGTGCCTTGGCACCATGGCCTTTGCGCTGAGTGGATACCCGAGCCAGCCAGGCGGGAAGAACCCAGTTACAGGGGTTTGTTGGGAAAGTCTTAGCCGGAAAAAACCATGGATTTTACCCTGGCGCATGTTCCCTTGAACCAAAGTGTGATTTGTGTGGTATTTTGTTTGTCGTGTGAAGCACAGAAGCCTGACAATATTGATTGCCATGCGTGTTGCTCTCATGGAAGAGTCGTAAACCTGGAAAGCATGCAATGACGTGAACAGTGTCAATAACATCCTGGAAAGGACTACCTCTATCCGCCATAGGCCCTGTTTAGTATTGAATTTGTTCATTTTGGAGTATTTTGGTGCTACAGTCCAATTTTTGTGGAGTTTACATGAATTTACTGTAATAGTGGTGGGATACTGTGGGATCATTTGTCCTCGGCGCAGGTCCCTTGCCCACAGTGCTGCTCCTGAACCGATGGCAAGTGTTGGGGGCTCAGTGGGTTTGGGTTTCCCTCTTAACCGGCTTAAACTCTCACATGGATGCGTCAATTACTCAAGGAATTTCAGACAGACAGAAACAACCGGTCAGATAATGACATCTACATGTATATATATATATATATTTAAAAATCATATATTTATATGTATACGTGCGTGTATATATATATATATATGTATATATATATATGTATATATATATATACACACATACATATGGTAACCGACAAAATTAGCGGAAAACTAAACTAGTAGGAAGTGGACTTGGATGTTCAAATTGGTGTGAAAACCTTCACAACCGATAGGGGACGCCCCACTTTGGCAATGTCCATATTGCGAACAGTAAGTAGTTTTGTTCGCCCCTCATATATAGAAAAATAATGAAAATAAATAGATGGTCAAACAATACGACCTAAATGATGGACAAACAAATGGATAGGTTAAATAGCTAAAAATACATGGATCGACGCATGTATATTATTGTAATTATATTATTGAATATGAATAATTATATGTATACATGCCTATATGCATTACATCAGTGTATGTATGGCATATGGATATGGTGTGTCTGGATATTTGTATTATTTGCCGTATCATATTATCCGTTTCCACTTCCAGGCGTTCACCACTTCACTTCCCCGAGGTTCAGTGGCGCAGAACGACACCTCCACTGGGAAGTGGCGCCTGCGCGGCTGGCGGACGACGCTGTGGTGGACCTCTGGAGCTGGCACAACGTGAGCTTCACCACGCCCGGCTATGGACCGATTGGGGCGGCTGGGGAGGGGCACGGCTGGTCAAACAGCTGGTAAGACTGAAGTTTTGTTTTTGGGGGGGTTCTTCGAAATTTCCGAAGTGAAGTGAAGTCACTGAAGTTTTGAGACTGAAGACATTGAAGACGCAGGAGTCTGAAACTTTCCAAGGAAATCACGCAAGTTTCAAGAATTCTTTGAGGGATATTTCTATACCGGGTTGAGGACGTCGAGGTCGCTGGATGAGCTTCCCAAGCACAAGGCCGGCCACCGAGCGGGCCTTGGAAGCGCGCTTTCGGTATCTTTGTACCTTGGCCTTGGATGCCTTGGGTGAACATTCTGGGAACATCTGGGAACTATTTGATATGTCGTATACCGTGAGTTTTGAACGAACTTCGAAGTGTAAAACCCAAGCAGTTTCTGCAAGAAACGACCTCCATGAAGTCTGAAGCCATCCTCAAACCGTTGGCTCAAATCGTTTCCAGGTCACGGGTCCTTTTCGAATTCCCAGGTACTGAATGGAACACGGCGCACCCAGACGTTCCGGTGCTCAAGTACCAGCTCTTTGAGCTCTGGGCCCCACTAGGTGCGACGTGGGATGCTTCCACGGAAGGTGGGCACAGCGGCCAACATGGCCGCCTGGTGTTTTCATGGTTTTTATAATATGACTGGGGATGGGTCAAAAAAGGTCAAAGACTATTGTTATCGCATGACTGGGGAACATCCATAAATGCCAGCTATGACTTTGGGTACCGTTTGGGAGACTTTTGACCCATACACATATGCTATTCATCAACTCTTTGCATGGAATGGCTGTTTCCTGGGAGAAGTCCTTGAGATGTGAGTCTGGAGCATGAGGTCTTGGGGTGTTCACTGAAAATTTGTGCGAAGCCTACAACCGCATTCAAAACTACATATAGATTATATAGTCAATCTGTGTCAATCTACTTCAATCTGGAAAATATAAACATCCACATAGATCCACAGGACCCTGCGATTTCTCGGGTCGAACAAAAAACAGGTTCAACCCTGGGAACCTTCATGTTTGGCCAGGTCCTGATTTGGAAGTGCTTGGAGACTCAGAGGAGTTGTGAGGCTCCCAAATTGGGGTACTGTATCCATCCCCAAATGTTTCTTTTTGGTGCGAAAAAGCAATCGCAGGTATTCACAAACCACTGGGTGTTGTACCCAAAATTTGGGATATTTGGGAAACCCATGTAGGATTCAAAATGGTTGGTGACTGGCTTATGTCTTCCTCATTTTTAGCAACATGTCGATGGTCTTGCCACCTATGACCCGTAGTTGATGGGGGATGAACACGCTCAAAAGCCAACCACCAGCGTTTTTAGCAATACTCAGGCTGCGGCTCAAACACCACTCACAATGTAAGCAATTTTTCCCTCTCAGTATTATATATTATATAGTCTTGTATAAGATTTTTGAGCCGCAGCCACAGCCACAGCCAGCCATCTCCCAGCAATATTTGGTGTGGATCAAGCCACAGCCTATCAACTGACAACGTTGGAAAATGATTGTTTGCTTGAAACTACATGTTTTCATAGGAACCGGAAAAGACATGTAGAGACATGGAAAGGTATCACAAGGTATCCAGGTAGCCAGAGCATGTCTCGCACTCCCGGGTTGATTTCCTGGGTTGGGACCACCCAGATCCCTTCAGCTGCGCTAAGGCTTCCCCCAAGCAAAACTTTGGTTCGTGTGCAAAGTTGCGACCAAAAAGCCACGTCAACCGCGCCGGGGACTGGGGCCTTTTCGCGGCTACAGCCCAGTTGTGAAGTAGATCCGATGATCCTCCAAGCGCTGATAGGGGACTGGGAACTTCCGAAATGCACTGATTTCCTCCGTTTTCCTCCATAAGTTCATCCTTTGTTGGGGCACCATAGTGCAGTGGGAACATAATCATTTTGATAGATTTTGATCAATCTGGATTTACCGAAGCTGTCACCCTTGAACTCGGTGAACCTTGGTCAAGGGTTGCTTACTGGAAGGGATCTAAGGGGTTGATCATTTTTGGGTATTTCAAAAGTTTCAAAAGACTGCCGCTGAAGAGAACATAAGAGAGCCATTTTTTGGGGATCCCAACTTTTGGCACCGGCTCTAAAAACGACACCCCGATTTCTTCCGACCTTGGCTTCCAGCGGGTCCCTTAGATTTTCGGGCGCGTCCACGTCATTCGTGACGTGCGCTGCGGTGGACGCTGCAATGAATGGAAGCAGCGGCTTACCTTTCGCCAGTCTGCCGGGCTTAGGCTCGGCTTGCACCTCTTGGGGAGGTGGTGAATTTTCACCAAAATGTTGGTCATGTTTAACAAAAAATGATTACTCCTGGTGAATTATGTGGATATAAAATGGGGATTTAATGGGGTTTCAACCAACAAACATGGAAATAGAATGGGCATATGAAACATGAAATATATGGATTTGAAACTCCTATGCCATGTACACATACACCATCATATAGCCAACGGTCCAACAGTGGGATGCTTGCAATGGTGGAAATGATGAGAATCAATGGAATCAGCGGGGTATTTTCAGAGAAACCCAAGCCGAGGGTGCATAATTGATATAATTGGGATAATCCAAGTGATGTGATGAGATATAGCAGCTGGGCTATTCATTAGTGCACCTGGAGTTGTTATTGGGAAATTATAGCGGCATATGCGGTATGGCAATCATCCCCATCGTCGGATGGGATATAACCTTTAACTATGTTTATATATTCACTTTTAACTGGAACTGCAGCCCCAAGTATAGGCCAGTATAGGCTATGAACCTGTATAACTTGAAGTTGGTTTGCCACCTACTAGCTTCAAGCATCATTCCAGTCGTTTTCACACGGGAAAGGCTCAGTGTTGAAGCAATCAGCCAGAGCTTCAACCGCTGAAACCAAACAATTGCATGTCCAACATATTCATGCGCATTTATTCATTCAAAACCACGGTTGAACAAACGCCATGCAGGACTATGAAGCATTCTTTTGAATCTTTTGAATTATCCTCTGGTAATTCAACATGACAATCGAAGATCAAACGCTTCCAACTAGAGAATGGGAAAAACAACTCTGGGAATTTCTGCATATTTCTGCTTGTCATTTTCCAACCGAAGTGACTTTCCTTGTTTCGGTGGGGTCGTTTCGCAGGTGAGGAGGAATTGCCGGGCTTCAGTCCTGAGGAATGTCCTGAGGCTGACGGGCATCCCAGTGAGGAAGTTGTATTATACGGTTTTATTTTGTTAAATATGATTTACTAATACACAATAATATATATATACTATAAGTTATATGCTGTACTATGTTAAGGTATAATTACACATATCTATCTATATATATATATATTTACATTATATTTTTCGTATGTATATAGAGTATCTGCACTTGTAATATATGGATTTGGTATGGGTGATACGCACCGCTTGCTACTCACTGGGCTGCACATCCAAGGGGAAGGCAGTGCGGATTGAGATAGATAAATATATAGATGATAGATTAAATGAGATTAGATTCGATTCAATTCTATTCGATATACAGTAGATATACTGTAGTTAGATAGACAGACAGATAGATAGATAGATAGATAGAGATAGATAGAGATAGATAGATAGATAGGTAGGTAGGTAGGTAGGTAGATAGATAGATGGATAGATAGATGGATAGATAGGTAGATAGATAGGTAGATAGATAGAGAGATAGAGAGATAGATAGAGATAGATAGAGATAGATAGAGATAGATAGAGATAGATAGAGATAACGATGGATAGATACAGATAGAGATAGATGGAGATAGATGGGGAGAAGAGAGACAGAGAGAGAGAGAGAGAGAGAGAGATAGATAGATAGCTAGATAGATAGGTAGGTAGGTAGATAGATAGATATCCACCATAAACCCAACAGTAAACCAATTATGAACTGATCTCGACACTTGAGTAGGGTGGGAGTCTTTTCCTGTGTGAAACAATGGTTTTCACCTTCATGGGGAAGTTTCTAAACTTTAACATTTCCCATCATTTTAATGATAGGAAAACGGAGGATGAAATATGATGCATCACTTATTGCACCATTTACTTCATAGATGATCAGCATTTACAACCATATAACGTTCCCACTTCCCATCCATTTTTACATCATCCAGTTGATGATGGTCTGAAAATAGTGCACCCCTAAACCCACTGGTTAATCATCATTTTCCCTAGTATGCAAATGGCTATTTTGTTGGGGGCATACCCCATGTCCAGACACACCCAAATCCAAGACTGTTGCTTCGTTATATCCCATTAAATCCCATGAAAAATCATCATAAAATCCCAAATATTGATGGTTAATTAGCTCTATACTTGGTGGTTAGCATATATGTGAACCATTTGTGGTAAACCCAATGCCATACACCTATCATTTGGGGAGGGTTGGTATACCACCTATTGATCATCATCCCGAATCATCCGCCAGGAGCTACCGGACCTGTCGAGGCACTTCAGCCTGGCGGCGGAGGTCTTGAAAGCCGACAGGACTGCGCAGTTCGTATGGGAAAACCCTGGGAAAATCCATGGGACCATGGGAAAAATCCGAAAAAACCATGGGAAAACCATGGTTTCACGACGGAAGATTGCGAGGGAGGGCAATTGAGGAGGAAAACGTGGTGAAATGAGTTGAAATCAGCAAGTGGAATAAGCCTAAACTGTGGTTGGGGTTTTGCCAATCATCTCCAAGATCTGGTGGTTTAAGCTGTTCATTACTGTACAGGGATATTTAAGCCCAGTTAAATGATATTGACATACATTGATATTTTTATTATTTTTGGGATAGGTTGAGATTGCAGCGGCCACATACCAGTTGGGTTGTTTCACAATTCCTCGTATCTTACCCAATTTCAGAGCACATGATTTGTGCCCTTGACTGCGTACAGATGGTACGTATGTATATATACGTACATGTCTGTATATATTTTTTATACTGTATATTGACACGCTTTGCAATGCCTGGGTTTATATGCCGCTAAATTAGATACCAGAATTCCACACATATCTCTGGTACTCCAACATGGCAATAGAAAACCAACTTTTCTACCAGGAAATTCATAGAAACGGATGCAGCTGCGAAATTCGTCAAGGGTTATGTCATATTGCGGCACCATGGACTCTAGCAAGGGCACTATGTCGATACCTAGGGATGTGCATCTGGACTCTGGGCTCCTTGCTGGTGAGTTCTTTTTGGTACACCTTTGTGATGTTTTTGCGTGGTAAATTTTGCAGCGTCTTGGAAGAGCCTTTCTTGAATTTCAGACTTTGGGTGTATCCTCCACGAAACATGGCAATGGCAATGGCTCCACTTGTTGAGAAAATAATCATTATATAAAGTAACATGGATATCAGCTTGTTTGCCTTGCTAGCTGCTGAAGGATTTCCTTTTCAAAAGAAGAATCTGGAGTCATGTGATTCTGATTTTTGAACTTTGGAGTTTGAACTTACTTGTACTTTCACAAGAGATCAGTGTCGGCCGCCATTGGCCATGGGCCGCCATGGGCCGCCATGGGCCGCCATGTCAGGAATCTTTACGAGCAGATGCGGTCACTGAAGACCAGTGGCGGGGTCGGCTTTGCCAAGTGCCACTGGGCCAGTCGGACCAGTGCTGTTGGCGGGTGGATCGATATGGATCTGTCAACTCAGGGAAAAAATACGGGAAACCAGGGGTTGAAGCATGAACTAAGGTGAAATATGGTGGTTTCCTGCAAAACTTCCCTTGCAGCCATTCTTGGGCTGGAGTGGGTAACCGGGGAGGATCTTTATCCGATCAACGGTCGGGCAAGGAGTGCATATTGCAAAGGCGGTAATTGGGAGAACTCAGCTGCAATGCATTTACTGCAGTGGCTGATCATCCCAGCATCAGTAGCATGAAGCCGGTCAGTAGCATGAAACCGAGATTGATTCACTCGTGAGGTCAGTGGCTTGGGTTTATTTCTGGGGCACTAGTGTATAAGTAGTAGAATATGTAGAGTAGAATATAATATGCCAATACTATGATATAATAATATGAGGATATATATATATATACACGTAAGGTAACGTAACGTAACGTAACGTATGTATGTATGCATTGTAATGTATGTAATTATGTATGTTATTGTATGTATGTACGTATGTAATGTATGTATGTATGTGCATTATATATGTGCGTGCATATACCTACGTGTGTATGTGCATATATATATATATATGTGTGTGCTTGTAAATATGTGTGTATGATATACATATACCTATATAGCGTATATAGATACATGTTTGTGTAGATAGTTGATGATATAAACATAATTCGCGGTTGTATATATATATATATATGTATATATGTATATATGTATATCTGTATATATATATATGTATATGTATATATATATATATGTATATATGTATATATATGTATGTATATATATATGTATATATATATATCTATATGTATATATATATATATTTATATGTATGTATATAACGTGTGCACATATCTATGTATGGGCTGCAATGTAATGTAATGCAATGCAGTGTAGTGTAGTGTAATGTTAGTATGTAAGGTTTATTATGTTGTGTTATGTTAGGTTGTGGTATGTTGTGTTGTGGTATGTTATGCAATGTATGCATGTATATGTATGTATATATATAAAAACATGTGCATATTTTTGCATGTAGATGCATGTATTTGCATATTTATGCAAACATATGTGTATATAGATACATGGGTATACAGATACACCCAGACAGATGCATGCAGATAGATACATATAGATAGATACGTCTAGATACATATAGAAGCATATATATATGTATATATAGGTAGACACATGTAGATAAATAAAATATACATATACATTTATATTTATTCATATACATAGATGGGTACACATAGATTAGATAGATAGATAGATAGATAGATAGATAGATAGATAGATAGATCGATAGATAGATAGATAGATAGATGGGGAGATAGGTACATAGGTACATAGGTAGACAGGTAGGTAGGTAGATAGGTAGATAGATAGGTATATAGATACAGTATATAGATAGGTAGATGGATAGATAGGTAGATAGATAGATAGGTAGATAGATAGACAGATAGGTAGATAGATAGACAGACAGATAGATAGAGAGGTAGACAGATAGATAAAAAGAACAACATATATAAAGATTGTGTGTAGTATGTTTTACATTATAACATGCAGGTTTGAAAGAAAACAAACCGGGTCTTGGCCCACCCATCCTACGTCCTGCCCTAAGGCATCAAGACGGGCATTGACAACCGGGGCCATCCCATGATCAAGGCAGTAGGTGCCCAGCACTGGCCGCGTCGGTGTTCATCGAGCTTTGGGAAAGTTTGCGACATTGTTGAAAACCCACGATTTTAGAAGATCATTTCATCTCATGTCTATCATTTTCCATTTGGCTTCCTACAATGGGGGTTACCCCTAAATCATCCATCATTTATAGATTGATTTTCCATGAGAAACCATCCGGCAATTGGGGTATGGAAACCCCCTTTGTTCACCCACTTGTGGGCCTTGTTTTGTTGGCAATGCGCTTTCCACAGGTGCAGTGGCTGGTGATGCCGAGTGTGGCTTTGCAGCATCAACCAGGGGTTATTTGTTAGACATGACAATTGGTTCACAAATATGGCAGCCTGCCATCTTCCAGTATTTTCCAAAATTGGTGCTGAGAGATGCTGACGTGCCTCAAGCTCCTCCCAGGCAACAGAAAAAATGTAGAGGATTGGCATAGGATTGGCATATCTCTGTGCCAACGTTTCCCCCAGCCAGTTTTCATCAACACAAAAATAGGTGACGTTCAGACTCTGTGCTTGGTTGATAGCATCAATCAGTAGCCTCTCCAAAAGAAATCAACAGAGACATCGGCCGGCAAATCCTCATGTTCAAAAATGGTATCCTGATATATCTCTCCAAACATGGATAGAAATGCATAGAAATGGTACATTTTCTCTCCATTGCCAGCTAGATTTCCCGGATTTTCCAGGGCTTACCGCTGGCCATAACTGGTGACTGGTGGGACGGCACTAATGATCCGCCCTTCGCTAAGCCAGTGAGCTAGGGGTATTCATGTTCCATCGGCTTCCATCGTATTCCATCATATTCCTAGCAATGGGAACCCCCTTATAAAATCTTATAGATGGAGGTATTAACCGCATAATCATCTACAATAATCTAAAAATGTTCCCGTATTCCGAGTCATATTCCCAATAAATGATCGAGAATTAAGAAGCTACGAATCTTTGCCGCGTTTCCCACGTGTCATGTCGAGGTTACGACACCTTCCAACCCTTCTTCGACCAGCTCTTAGCACACTGTCATGGCGAGGCAGGCTGTGAGTTGAAACGCCCAAATTTTTGGGATAGACCCTCTGGATCCCTCTATTTATTTATCGCTTTGGAAATCCCCATTTGTAATATTGTAATAGGTTACTCACCATTTTTTCACATTTTTTTTGTAATTGCTGCAATATAGCTATGTAGGGTACTAATAATCATTGTGAACACCAACGTGCTAGCACACCAACATTGTAGCCCACTTTTTGAGGAGGCTTTTGGAAGATGTTGGGCCAGAAATTGCCAAGGGATCTGCAGGGTTCCTTTCTGGACCTTACAGGAACATGTCCCCAATTGATCTGCATCCCAGGCTGATGACCTAACCCCGGGCTGTCAGGAGGTGTTGAGCATGCAGCACGGTTTCTGCCCCGCGCGGAGTGTCTCTGCCTTGGAACCTGTGGACGTGGTGTCGTGCCACCTTCGGATTTCCAGGCAAGAATTGGGGGAGAGGTACCCTGGCTGGCAGTCTGCAACAGTGCTATGGCTGCTATGGTTGTTGGATATGGCTCAAAACTGTTGACCCCTCAAGTATGGATAGTTTATTAAGTTTATTATAGATATAACAACAGCCATTGTGTAGGTCTTTGGAGTAGCTTTGGATGTTTCATCCCTGCTTGCTTGTAAAAGCCTTTGCCTGATTGCATAATCCGTTCCCCAATGGGTTTTGAGGACACAAACGCAGGAAACCGGCTGGACATTTTCCATTGAAGCACCGGAGTAGTACTGTAATTGGCCAGCTCGCAGTGGTTTTTAAACATGCCAAACTCTACTCTTCGACAATCAAACATGGCCTGGCAGAAAATGTCACTTCGATGGATTTCCCGGCTGTAAACCTTCAGTTCGGGGATTTCCCAGCTATGTTCGATGACCTAATTGGATATACTGTTGATTATTTCCCCATATATCGCCATCGTTAAAAACCCAGTCTTCAAGTTATCTTCATTAACGATGGCCGGTTCATGATCTTCCACGGCTGGTGAATCCGGCCGCAGGAACTTAAAGGATATGCCTTTTGTGCCGCACATGCAGCGTGCTGATCGGACGGAGGCACGAGGATGCATTGGAGCACCAAGGTGATCCAATGTGTGTTTCTGTGAATCTAGATGTACCTGTACATATACATATAGATAAACTACACATGTACTTATACTGGAATGGGAATCATACCCAAATGGCCCTATTTCATCTTATTTGAGCTATTTTCGGGGTTGGTGAATTGTTATAATTCAGCCAGACTATTTGTAACGGTGCTTGTGTGAGTATGTACATGTGTAATCACTTTGAATGCATACATAGATTTTCTGTCCCTGTTCGGGATAGGGACCGCGGCCGACAACAAAATATTGATGGAATGGATTGACACCAGCCAGTTCAAGACACACAACAGTTGAACCACATGGATGGATGGATGGATGGATGGATGGACGGATGGACGGATGGATGGATGGATAGATAGATAAATAGCTGGATTAGATTAGATTAGATAGTTTCGATTTGATTCGATGGGATAGGATAGGAAAGGATAGATACGTAGATAGATACATACATTGATGGATGATAGATGGATAGATGGATGGATCGATGGATAGATGGATACTGTATATGGATGGATAGATGGATCGATGGATAGATGGATAGATGGATGGATAGATGGATAGATGGATAGATTGATAGATAGACAGACAGATAGATCGATAGATGGATAGATGGATAGATGAATAGATGGATAGATGGATAGATAGGTAGATACTACACATTAGTAATTAGACACTGTTTAAAATCACATTGTGACTCTTGGGCAGGTTTTCAACTGCCAAGTAAATTTACTGCAGGATGCTCATTCCCATGGGGCCCCAAAGATCCAAATGGGTAGACTAACATCCCAATATATCTTAGAGAAATTTCTTCATTCTTCGGATGGTTTTGCTACTGAGAACTACTCCATTTGACAGGCGTTTTGACCCAGTCCCATATCACAAAAAATTGCCCCCTGGTAATCTGATTCGTCAAAAACAGACTCCCCATTGATTCAGTCATTCATTTCCCATTGAAGCACCCTGTATCTAAGGCAGATTTCCCAGCACGCCATGATTAATAAAAATTGACATCTTTGGGAAAGGTCCAAAATGAATAGAACCCAAAGATTTTGGACACCCTATAGGGCCCCACAGAAGTTGGTTTGATTGCCCTCATGGCGAGCTGGGGAATCCCAGAACTATGAGGGGTTTCCAGCAAGCCATGTTACCACAGGGTACCCATAGTGAATCTCGTGATTTCCCAGACCATGGAGGTTGCTCCCCCCAGGTGGAACAACGCATCGTGTCAACCCTGATGGGGCACGGTGCCTACTATCCTCTGGCGGGATCCACCAGCTTCGCGGCCAAGCCCTATGGCATGGACGCTTCCGAGGTGCTGCATGCTGCATGGTGCTCCTGAAATTCGCATCATTTCGAGTCACCAAAAGGGACTTATCGGACCTACCCCTAAGAACCCCCCTATGTCTTGCTAGGAAAAGATGCTGTTGGACGACGGCCTCCTCTTCCGTGAGCCCGACAGTCCAGCGGTGCTCTCCACCGGGGGCGGCCGGCACTGGCCCGAAGGCCGCGGCGTGATGCTCTTGCAGGGCAGTGAAGGTGGCAATGTCTGGGCCTGGATAAATGAGGAGGAACACTTCAAGCTCAACATAGTGCCTTGGAATATTTGGTGGAGACCTCTGGGTTAAATAGGATCGGATATGATTGGATGACTGGATCTGGAAATCTGTTTGATGTTGGTATCTAGTGCGGGGGATGGAACTGGATGGAAACTGGGCATATGCGGCATATCCAATCATTCCAAGAGGGGACATATGCAGTCTGTATATGTTTGATGGTTTGGTTAGTCTTAATTTCGTTCATTTATATATTATATATATACAGTGTCTTTTTTTTGAATCATCATCCCATTCCTAATTAGCAGTTCAACGGATCACATGGAACACACATTGGCCTCCAAGGCCCATTAGCCTACCACAAGGCCAGGCATCCATGGCATTTCCAATCCGGCCCCAGCTGGATCTGAGGATCGAAAGGATGGCAAGCTGAAGCAGAGTTTGACGGAGGCCACGGCTGTGCCTTGACTGTCACAGTGGCCGCCCAGCAACTGGTCACCCAGAGGCCTTCCCATAGGTGGCTCGTAAATGCATGAAGCTATATTTGTTTTTCTATGTTTTTCTGACTTTCATGTGGGGTTCAAGTTATATAATCCTTTTCAATTGGCCAAATCCCTCCCCCCAAATACTATATACTGTAAATACCCACTGGAAACTTTGGCATCCTTGGCCCTTAGCTCTGCATTTGTTCATTTTGTTTGGTGGGGCATATTGCCCATATGGAGGATATTTCTCATTTTTCTGGGATGGGGGTACAAGAAAACACGCCACCAGGTAAATAATCATAAGATAAGGGGCCTAGCATGGAGCCCTGGAACGGGCACATAAAATGGGCTCAGAATTCACATCAAATCATCAAATCCAGAATGAATCCAGCAAGACCTGTCCTGAAAAGCTCCTCAAAAGATCAATCCATTGATGCAAACTTACAAAGTCAAAGTTCCATTGAAAACATGCATTTTTTCTCAGGTCCTGAAACTGTTGGAGTCCACTGTGGGCTTCGCTAAGACGCAACGATTGGGATATCTGTGCCGAGCTTAGCGAAATTGCGTGGGCGGGGCTGGAAGGATGTGGAAAAAAACAGATGTGGAAAAGAACTGCGAGGAAGCAGAAAAGCTGTTCTGAGTTTTGTATGATGTATGATTATAAGCTTTGAAATGTTCAAACAATACTGTGGAGCTCTATACAACAGGAATTTTGCAGGGCTGTGGTCTGGTATCGCAGTGTAAAGACCTGTGATTCAGGGAGAGAACAATTGCGCTACTGTAGCGGTTCATCTCAAAATAGGCTAAGTCATGTTAAATTCCGGTTTTCGGTGGGGAAAACAATATCCACTTTTCTTTTCCCCACTTTTGGCTCACTTGCAAAGGGTCACGGTGGTGATCTTCACTTGTGCCATCTTGTGCCACCATTGTGAACAGCAGCCTTTAGGTGTCGAGCATGTCAGTTGTCAAATTGGTAAATTACATACCCGAAGTTTGACATTTGTCAAGAACCTGGCCCAAACTTGATTGAAGGACACCATTTCATTACCGGGTCTATACAGTCATTTACCCGCGAATTTGGGGCCAAGACATCTTGGTTTCGGGTTTTCGATCCCCCAAAAAAGATATGGCGAACTTGGCCGCGGGCCTTCGGCTCATTGAGGACGTCCTGTCCGATGAATCTGGGCATTGCCATGGTGGCCAGCTATGCGCCTTGGAGCCTTTGGGGCCTTGGAAGATGATCACAGTGGGTTTCAACCATTTTCGGATTCCTCTCTGTGGATTTCTGGGGTGTTTTGATGACAGCATGGGGTACTACTTTGCTCCTGGTGGGGATGCCACTGGCTGTGTGTTTGCAGGGCTTTCCAGTGCATTCCAATGCTGGTGATGTTAAAAGTACCCTGTGATACCCTGTGTCTTTGCCATCGCCAGTTGCCATCGCCAGTCATTTGCCCATCAGACTATATCATATTAATTCATATTATATCATTGCTTTGAGGCTTTGATTGATCTGTTTGTTTTTGTGTGTCTATCCGATGTTATCCGATGTTGATCGGAGTGGTTCGTGGCTCGGAGCTATGGGTATCAATATTCCCTATGAACAACGGGGAGCCAGTTGGAGCTTCGAATTGACTTTCCCCACAACCTGATAGTTACGATAGTTTTGGTAAGTTGAACACTGTTGAACACGTTTATTTATAACATTTTATAACCATTATTTAACAATGTTGAACACTCTTATAACCATTAGAAGCATTACATAAACATTATATAATTATATCATATAACATATCCATATAACCATCTTCTTTGTAGAATTGGATGTGGTGTCCATCCGCAAAAACCGCGGAATTCGAGGTCCTGAGATTGCCAAATTTGATGCTGGCGACGCTGGGCTGGTGGTTGTAGCCAAACTTGGGGCTTTAGCTGGGCAAATCTTATAAACATGGCATAAGATGCAGCCTGAGATGGTATAAAACTGGTACACAATGGTCTAAAACCGGTATAACATTGTGTCTAAATGGTATTTCAATGACCCAAACAGTGGTGTATCGCATGGGATTTTTGATAGGTCCAACTGGGCTAAGGCCTTGCCAGTTGGCAAGGCGCCACAAACAAACCGCAGGACATGCGCCCAGTTGTTGGGAGAAACAGTGCTGATGTTGTGCCTTTGATATTATGGAGTTTCTTGATCTTCAAACAATTGTCGTTTGCATTAAACTATTGATTAATCTATTAAACTTAAACTATATATTGATTATGTAATCATTCTGATGGTTATTGAATTATTGATTCATCATTCTGATAGCCTTTATATAATGCAGCATCTACACATATAGTCACGCAGTACACGAATGCAACAATAAACTCCAAGGTTTGGGTCAAAAACTACCCCTAGGCTCGAAAACAAAACTGGCTGGCAAATTCGACCCCATTGGCCGGCAGGATTCACGATGCATTGATCATGTGTTCCAAATCCTGCAGTTTTCGGTGATCCCTAGTGATTCTGAATTGGGGGTTCCTGGAATGTCAAGTTGTTTGATGTTGGCTGAGCTTGGGATTGCTGAGGAAAAAGGAGCTGGTGGACTGGTGCAAGACCCGTGATGTCATTGCGCAGCTTGCTCCGAATCAGTGGCGGAAAACATCTGTGTTTTATCATATGTTTGTATTTTCATCATTCATGTCATCACTTGTAGCTAAGATTTTTGCAGGATTTCCTGGCAATCACTTGTAGCTTGCAGTCAAAAAAGGTGTTTTCCAGCCAATTTTTGGTGATTTCGATGATTTTCGATTGGTGCCCAGGGGACGGCCCATGGCAACAGGGACCCAGGAACCTGGGAGATCCTGGGATGCTATGAACATGTGGAGCTTCTGTTGGAGATTCTTATTATATATATATAAATCCTATTCAATTCCCATGATCCCCCAATAAATCAAAACTTCATGCATTAAAACATCCACCTTGGTCGGTGATGGTGTTTGAGGCGTGGCGTTTTGGATCAGCAGGGGCTGCGCGTCGACGGTGTCCTGGAGATCTCGCACCGTCAAAAGATTGGAATCCGTGCAGAGGACCGGGATTGAAACGCTGATGGCATATATAATATAAATATATTATACATACATATATATATATATATTATATGGATATATACATATGGATATATTGTAATATATCTGGCATGATGGGTTCATCGTAGTTTTAAGATTTTCTGCTAGACGAGGTGGTCAAAGTTTTGTGCCCCAGCAAAGCCCAATGTTCTCAAAAATCCAAATATGAAGGGATATGCGATGATATGGGGTACATCATTAGGATGAAATTAAGGAAGAAGAATGATATGTGCGCCAGTTGCCATTTATTTTTCCCATGAACATGGCTAGATAGAGATAGGCTAATCCTGCCGGCGATGTTTGTTGGGTAATTCCATAGATCAACGGGCTATAGTTGTATTAAAACATTTCAAATTATTATAGAATGTAATTTCATAGTTTAATATTATAACATTTATCATCATTTATCTACCATCATTACTGATCACGTTTAAAAGGCTCAAAGTACTGATGTTCAAAGTGGTTCGCAGTACATACTATATACGTGAAATCAAAATACATACAGTACATTGACGATTGTGCGATGATGGTGGGGTATCCACTAAGAAAAATCCAACGTGACTTATAATCACAATTAAACATACAACCATATCATATAATCATAAGTTATATTATATTATATATATATATGGATTGTTACAAATATATATATATATATATGGAATAAACATGTAATGATAATCGCATACAAACCAAATAACATCAAACAATAATCAAAAAATCGTTGGAGGGTAACCATGTACCCTCCGGTCATTTAACATAGCTTTGCAAATGGCCCATAGAACTACATGATTTACCAGTTAAACATTGTGATTTTCCATAGCTATGTGACAGATTACCAGAGGGTAATAGCCATATAGTACACCCGTTCTAATTAACATGCGGCAAACAAATACATGAGTCTGAGTTATACTATGTTATACTGAGTCGCTGTGTTTTGTGCATTTGAGACATCATTCCGGTGGTTCAATGTTTACTTCGTTGGGGTGGTAACCTATGAAAACCTACAACAACGCGCCCAAGCAGCTGCCGGGCTTGGACTTGGCAATTCCACTTGCAGGAATCTCCGTGCAGCTATGCCTGGCCGGGAGTAAGCAGAAAACCATCAAATAACCATAAAACTACAACGTTACACATGTCGCATATACGTATATATATATAATTAACAATAAAAATAATGATGATAATGATTATATATCTGTGTGATAGCCACTTGATGTATCAACGATGTTAAATACTAATAACCATTGTTAACTCTAAGAACCATATTTGAAAACGCAATATAACAGTTGTAGTATAACCATCGTTCAATAATTGTTAACAACTGTTCTAGCCAAAAACAATATCAATAGTTGAATAGTTATAACATGTTATAACCATATCATTAAACCATCAATTGTTTTTCAACTATCATTGTTTCAAATAACCATTGTTATCAAATAGCCATTGTTATAACCACTCAACGTCCAGGACATGGTGGCGGAGCTGTCGCAGGAGGCGTCGCTGCTGTGCCGCGCAGAGGCCTTGGTGGTGCAGGCGCGAAAGCCGTGTCGTTTCGCGGTTAAGGGAGGGGATGAAACAAAGGTGGCAAAACATGGGGAAAATTCAAGGAAATCTCAGAGTTAATGATGCTGAATGATTGAAAATACTGGTTCATGATGCTTAATAATGTGTTTCTTGATGCTTAATCTGCTTAATTATAGCAAATGAATGCAAATGACAGTTAGTAATCGTTGACATAGTTGATATGGAGGATATTTCAGGGATACCATGCGGAAGTGACCAACATAGTTAGGATTTGTGTGAATATATGCACACACGCACAGATAGATAGATAAGATAAGGTAAGATAAGGTAAGATAAGGTAAGGTAAGATAGGATAGATAGATAGATAGATAGATAGACAGATAGATAGATAGATAGATAAATAGACACACACACATATATATACGTATATATATATATATAGAGAGAGAGAGGCTTGCATGAACACATGGTCAAACATGTCGCTTAGGAACCTCTACTTGGGGGTGCAGTTGGGGTTACTAATAACCCCCATACCTTGGGTTATAGGTCTAGGTCCAATGATATCTCCATTATATCCCCATAAAACCCCCCTAGTTTTGGATGTTTTGGTGGTTAACTCCCCCCATTTTTTTCAGCTCCGCGCCAGGAGGGATTGCCTGTGCAGGAAGCCCTTGATTTGGTGAAGCCGCGGGAGTTGACACCGATTCTGGGCACCTTGACGGTGAAGCCCATGGCTGGGGCGCCAACCATCCCCACATGGTAGGTTTATTGTAGATGAAGATGAAGACACCTGTAGATATCTGTAGGTGAATAGGTCAATAGATTTAGAATGATTTAGACAAAGTGAATTTTTGGCGATCATATCAATCTCTTCTTCTCTCTTTCTCTCTCCCTCCCTCTCTCTCTCTCTCTATACACACATACATTGTAAACATGTACAATGCATATGTACATGATATGCAAGATTCCATCAAACAATGAGCTGGTGCTCAGGTGACGTCTCAGCTTGAAACCAGCCACGTTTTAGACTCTCCCAAGTGGGGTTACCCTCCGGTAATGGAACCCGGCAAAGGAATACCACCTTTGAAGATACGATCCGTTCTCTGTAATATTTAATACTTTTTCCCGAGAGCGTCTGAGCGCAGGGTTCTTCCAATAGTGGGGGTCTGTAAAACATCTTCTCATCTTCACATCTTCTCTCACATCTGCTCATCTTCACATCTTCTCTCACATCTTCTCTC
>Ga0126342_10006287_pt1 | contig 21017 bp, 13 predicted proteins | sample Cyp1metagenome_FD_92528 | JGI IMG/M metagenome (GOLD analysis project Ga0126342, IMG submission 92528) | Coral microbial communities from Lord Howe Island, Old Settlement Bay, Australia - Cyphastrea 1 metagenome | ecosystem: Host-associated > Invertebrates > Cnidaria > Coral ...
AGATAGAATGCCAGATCGAATGCCAGAAAATATGTCAGATAGAATGCCAGAAGATTTGCCAGTAACAAAATGTATAAATGTCATGGTGGGGATCACACGAAGTAAAGTAATTTCTTTTTTTTACACATAGATGTCATCAAAGAACCTCACAAAAGATGATTGAAGGACATCAAAATGATGGTGAAAAACAATATGAACCGAGACGGTTGGCCATGACGAGTTCGTGATCCACGGGCACTAAGGCGATTTCAACCTAAATACCCATTATATCATATGATTTCATATGATACCCTCCTGTAAACCAACATAACTATGGAAAATCACCGTTTTTAATGGGAAAACTCACTATAAATGGCCATTTTCAATAATTATGTTAGTTTACCAATTACCAAAGGGTACCCTCCTGTAAAACTAACAAAGGAATGGAAAATCCATGGAAAATGATCTACAAATGATGGATTTTCCACATAGAACTGTTATTTTACCCCAGGTATTGCACAGGGTTTTTTGCCAGTTTCTGCAAAGGGTGTCCATCCTACTGCTTAGTCTAGCGTCCCATGGCCGACTTCTACCTGCGTGTTTCTATCTTGTTTTGTATCAAATATCCATGATTATGAGTTGTTGTTGCATTTCTTGGTTGACCCCATAAACAACTCTTATTTATTTATATATATATATATATATAAAGAACACCCATTTGATACCTGTTGAATCCTCATTTCAAATGGCTAAATTCCGTGTGTTGGTCATAATCCAACTATATCCCCATTTATGACCCTTGTGGTGGATTGACAAAAGTGCTTTGGTTTTCTATGTGCTTGTTCCCAATTGTATTCCCGTGATGTCCCCAGACCTTTACTCTCTAGTAGTCAAACATGGCAATGGACAATCAATCATGGAAACCTCCATCTATAGCCTACAAAGTGGGGCCCCCTAGATAGCTAAGTTGGTTAATATGGTTTATGGTAGATATAACTATAGTTATATAATGGGGTTTATAAACCAACTTATAACTGGGGGGGCACTACATTGAATGTTCCTTTGCCATCTTTGATTACCGAAGAGTATTTTACATCTTCATGCTGCAACTTGGGCTGGTTGCTATCCAATCAATTACATATCCAATGTAGTAGCCATTCCTTGTTGCATTGACATGCTTTCCTGGATGTCACCATCATCATCCGATTACCCTCTGGCAATTAACAGTTTGCCTTGAAACATCACCTGTTTTCACAGGCATATCATGGTAGATCATCTAGGCAATGCTAAATTTCCATGGGTATTGCGGTATTCCCATTAAATGTCCTCTGGTAATTTAACGTAGCTATGAAAATGGACCATTTACAGGTAATCTACCTATTGGAAATGGTGAAATTCCATAGCCATGTTGGTTTAAAATCCACCAACAACTCCCAGTAAGTACCATTAAATCCACTCAAATCCCAGCAAAGGCCGTTAAGTGCCATGAAATGCCATTGAACTCACTATTTCTTGATGGTTAAACCTCCTTTAACGGAGGCGTTTTACACCCTTGAACTCTCCCCGATCCTGGGATCGCAGGCCGCAAAGCTCCAGGAAGTGCTCAGCTTGCAGCTCCTGGGGCCCCATAGTTAGCTAAGTTGGTTTATAACTCCAATAACTTGGGTTTATGGTAGATATATCTAACTAGTCAATGGGGTTCATAAACCACGATAAGACATATTGGATGTGTATATGTATATATTATATATATATATATCATGGGATAGTGATATTTCATGGGATGTATAAGTAATATAGAAGTGTATCATGGGGATGTAATCAGTTATGGTTATATGTTGTGTCCCATCAAATGGTGAACGTTTATATAATTCCAATGCCTACATTTTGCGCTCATATGATAATATGTTTTATAATACATATATCGTAAACGGGGGCAGGGGGCACCGCCTTGTATGATATAATAGATGTTTGGCCAAAAACAACAGGGATTTAAGAATCAAACGTAATATATAATAACCATCAAAAATGATGAAACAAGGGTGATACAATGGAGAAAATTGAATGGAACATAAATAAGGAATGCACATAAATATTCAACACAACCCCCTATGGGATAGCCGGCCCACTTAGTTCGATGATTTACTCATCAAAAAATGTTCGTGGTTTTGTTGAATTACTGGAGTGTAACAAGTATCAGAATAGTTTTTTGAACAAATCGCTACCCTCTGGTAATTTAACATAGCTATTGAAAATGACCATTTATAGTGGATTTTCCCATTAAAAATTGTGATTTTCAATAGCTATGTTAAATTACCAGAGGGTAACCTGAAAAAATACACACATTCTCCCGGCGACCGCAAACAGGTCCCACTCCAAAAAGATCATCGAATTGGCCCTCCAGACTTGGTCCATCACCAAAGTTTACAACACCAAGAGAAAACACACAAACAAATATGAAACCTACATATTTGTTGACTTATTTCGTGGAAACCTTGGAGTGTCAAGTCTGAATGGCACTGCGGTGTTGTAACAGAAACTCGATGCACAGCTTTTTGTCAGATCTCCATGATGGGACAATTTTTTGGCATGTGCAATCGCACAGGTCACCAGGGGATTGCTGAAAACACTGGCGAAACAAAGGGGCGTTTTTGACTTTCGGTATTCAGGATTTATGGTTTTGATTTAGGGTTTAAGGTTTTGGGGTTTCAGTGTGTTTAGATCTTAGGGTTTTAGGATTTGCTGTTTTGGAAGAAACATCCAAATAAACTTCCAAACCAACATGCAAGTAAACAGGGGGATGATCATCTCAAGTAGTGGATGTTAACATAAAAATAACACATATAAATCATATAAACAGACTCTAAACATCATTGCTTGGGAAACTCTTTGTAGCTCCTCGGTTCCCATTCTTTAGGAAATATATGGAGGCCCATGGTGCCCATTGCTCTTTAGCTCTATTCTATCAACTGGAATGGTCGGTTGCTGAAATGTTTTGTTAATGCTCATTATACATCCCAATTTTAGATCGTTGATCACCCATTTATATGCCATTATACCCACCCATTGATCACCCATTTATATGCCATTATACCCACCCATTGAATCCCATTAAATCCCCATAGTATTGGTTAAATCCCTCTTTCTCACGGTTAAAGCAACCATTTTAAATAGTTGCGCTCCCCCAGATTAACATAAACACTGCCAAATACGGGGTTGGAAAGGTTATTTTCCACTAACAACTGACTAGCAACTGAATGTTTTAACGTCCAACTGTTAATTGGGTGGAGGGTACAGTCCCATGTTTAATGGTCACGCACACAGTATATATATACATGTGTATATATATATCATGAAACACCAACTTACACCCCTCTTTTCCAGGGTTAATTCATCATTATTATTTGGTGTATCACGAATAAGTCCCAAACACCTCCAGTAATCAAACATGGTTTGCTGGAAAAGTAAATGTTTGCCCCTGAAACCTTCATTTCTAACGGTTTTTTCCATTGTCGCGTTTGATTACCAGAGAGTAGTCCCAAACCAAAACTTCCAAACCTCTGCGGCTCCTGAAGGCTACGCTCCAGGCGCTCCTTGGCGGCCCAGAGTTGCCTGGAAGAGGGTGGAACAAACTCCCAACAACAACAAACAAGGAACAACACATCTACCCTTTGGTCATCAGACGTGGCTGGCTGGGAGGAATTATCTATCGCCCTGTTTGATTAATGTATGGTATATGTGCTGAAAAACATCTATTCCTATTGATACTGCCTCACTGTATATAGCGTGACTATTCATAATAGCCTAGTTATGCTGTTCCAGGAAGACCTGCGAGACACATATTGGTCTTGACATCAATTCTTCTTAGGGGTGACCGCCGGATCAAGCCCCATTGGTCTCCTAGCAATCAACTCACCCTCTCATGCGACGTGTGTGTGCCCCACACCTCCATCTGGACCCATGTAGCCCATGTATCTCATCTTTCTGTATCCCACATCTGCAGCACCCTGGTGGTCATACCAAGACACGACTCGCTCAATGGACCCCGTGAGTCTGACGGCTCGAGGGTCGAAGTGCCGACCGCAGGCTGATGAACTCAGGGAGGTGCAGTGGCTCTGGAGAGATTCAAGCTCAACTGATTCTCTGCACGTTCAAAGTCTCAGGAAACCATTTTTTTGGATGAGCCTCCTTGATAACCACAAATCACAAAATATCACAAATATGTAATCAATATGTAATTAATCAATATTTAATGGATCAATATGAAACAATATGTAATTAATCAATATTTAATAGATCAATATGTAATATGTAATTAATCAATATGTAATGAATCAATATGTAATCAATATGAAATAAATCAATATGGAATTAATTAATATGTAATCAATATGTGATTAGTCAATATTAATCATGCATTTCTGTTCATCGTTTAGGGTGATGTTGTTGTGGGTTCCATCCCTGGAAACCCGTATGGCGGAAAATTGAAACATCACGTGCTAGCCCCCTGCACTTACTTGTTTTTTTTCATGGGGAGATGCACCACATCTTATTTATACCTGTATATATATATACATGAATATGTGCCTCCTATAATCAAACCATGGCACTGGTTATCACCCATTTAGTTCGATGATTTTCCCATCAAAACCGCAACTATTCCCATCATCAGTGAATATTCCAAGTATATGGGTGATAAAATGGTAACTGCATGTTAGTACCCACTTCCCTTATACTGATCACTTTAAACGGGCCTCCAATAATGGATGATGAGAACTGAGAACCCATGATAATCCATGATAATCCCGTTTTTATATCAAATATAGCATGTTCCCATGATAATCCATGATAATCCCGTTTTTATATCAAATATAGCATGTTCCCCCCAAACTTATTATTAATCAATCATCATTTATCAACCATTCTGAGTTATATATTCACTTCTATCCCCATATTTTGCTGCTTAAAACCCTATGAATCAACAGGGGTAGATGGCAGCTGCCATGAAGTCCACCTTGCTCGGCGCCCGCTGCACGCGTTGACGCGCAAAGGGCCACCACATGGTGATCTGAGGCGGACACCTCAAGGTGAAAGGCTGGATCTGTTGATCCAGGCGCGTTGAGGATAGAAACGTTCCAAAACAGCAAATATGATTATCCTATAAATATTGCGTATGCATATTGTATATTAAGTTTATGTAAAATTCATACATGTATGATATTCAAAAAGGTTAAAACTTGAGGGTAAAATGGTGATGTTTCAACTAACAAAATTGAAACAATAGCTGCGGGAACAAACTGGAATGCAAGCACTGGCTTGTTGGTGGCAGTGCGCACATCATGTTTTTTTAGGTGTGTGTGTGTGTGCGCTCTGTTTTTGTTAAACTATCGTAATTGATCATCTACGAACACAGGCCCGCTGTATCTAGTCAGTCTCCGAAGCTGGGGCGGTAAGTGTACCACCAGGGTGCCAATTGCAAAACCCTGTGGCACAGTGACACAGGGTGTACCATGTGCAGGGATCAAGCTTGTGGCCACTAAGGAACCTGCAGGAAAATACAAGTAGGCTGCTCAATCTTCCCTTGACTGAGCAATGACATATGCTAGGGTCCATGGTTCATGGTCATAAACTATCATTGACCATCATAAAGCATAATAGATATATTCCATGATTAACCTTGGTTTATGTGTTAATTCTTATGGTTTATGGTCATCCATCATAACCCAAGAGCTATATAGAGGCCTTGACCTTGGCGTTCCAAACGCCCATGACATGCAGTCAAACTCCCCAGGCTGGGAAACTGTATATATATATATATAGAGAGAGAGTGATAAGTTATAAGTTATAAGGAAATCAGATTAGTCATGATCAAACACAATACCCAAACATATCCACCATAATATTCCAACATCATCTTCCAGTCTTATTTTCTGCTTTTACAGCTGAGTCACATGAAGAACTTTGTCATGTGCAATCCATGCCTCATCCTTGGCAGGGGAAAGCTGATGGCCGTTTTCCCAATGACCTTCGTATATGTGAAAATGGCTAGCAGAATCCAGGGAAATCCTAAGCGAAGAAGGGCTTCCTTTTGCTCCGCTTAGCGAAACGACATGACTCTCATCCGTTATCTTCCCAAACAGCCCAAACAAAGGCATCCAACATGTAGAAAAGAATCCCAAAGAAAAAAACAACTGAATGTTTGAATTTTGAACATGTGTCCGAACACGCGAATTCGAATGCGGTTGACAGGTTTCGGAGAAACAGTTACGTGAAGTTACGTGCATTGAATTGATTGAAGCAAGCCAGTGACCGTGGCACAAAGCCAAGGGATTGATATTTCCCTGTTTTCCAGGCCCTCTTTTCCAGGCAACTGCGCAGACACACAAAGCTCAGCAATTCTTAGGTGGTAAACAGACCCATGGTAATGCAATGCACGGCAATCTATGATGGATATTGATAGATATTGATAGACCAGCTACTCGGGACATGACTGGCACGTCATGAATCTTCCATTCGTATCCATTCGTATGTTTGTGGCCACTTCAGGCGACTAAATGTGTGGAATCATCATCCCAAACAGGGACGTAAACAGAAAGACCACAGTGATATGTCACATAAGGGATTATGAAAACACCCCACATATTGCGTAGTACAATCCCCGAACGAATCGTCAACCGATAGAGGCAGTATGCAAACACGGTTAAGGAGGTATCCTAAACTGGAGATAGCTCAAAATCATGGGTTTCGCTATATACTTAAATGATCTACCCCATCATTTTAGGAAACCACAGTTTGAAACCATCCACCGGTTTCATTCTCCATCTCCGGTCAGCCGCCGTTTCATGGTTTTGCCGTTTCGCCGAGCTTCTTTCACTAGCTCCATGAAGATCAACTCGCCCGTGGTGGAACAGCAAACCAGCAACTCCTGGAGAGAAATGTCCACAGCGATTTCTCTGTGGTGAACTATCTTCCATCCCCCTGTTTGGCACTCATGAAACACAGCAGGAGACCCGGTCTGAAAAACTTCCCCATAGATAAATCTCCCAGCAATCCTCATGCCACCCTCGGGGAAGTCCCCAGCCTTTTACATCATGGGTGAAAATGCCAAGCTGAGTGGTATTTTTTTACAATCCATTTGGAGGGTGACCTTCCCAATCAACCTGAAAAGAGAGGATAAATAAATACATATAAATAAATAAATATATTAATATACAGAATATAGGTTTCCTAAAATGGTGGGATACCCAAAATATGCAAAATTACACCATTTGAGTATTGAAACCAATGGTTTTGGGGATCCCCCATTTTAAGAAACCGCCATCTATCGCCATTCAGAGGTTGGAACTATAAATCATCGTTTGCTATGGTTTGCTGGGGAATTCCCAAGCTTTTGCGAGAAAACAAATGCAGTTGCTGAAAGCACTATCATATGTGAAACATGTTGCTTGTTGTTTGAACATCAGTTTTCATCGGTTTAATTATGGTTTAGTGAATTTTAACACTCATATCTTTTGGCTTCAACATGCGACACCCATCAAGGCCTGTTCTTGTGAAGACACCCAAAATTTGCCGGAAAAGTAAACCTACCTACAACAACCGTATATATATAACCTACAGCCTCCAAAATCCACTGTTTTTTGGGGTTGCCAGAAAAACATGTTTTTTTCAAAATAACCCGTTTTTTTTAAGCAAGGCATTTGGCTACGGAAAATTACTACAAATTACGGGATATTATGGGTAAAATACGGGCAAATTACGGGTAGAAACTTAGAAAACAATGTTTTCCAAAAATACAAGTTTTTTTTCTGGAAATCTTGAAAAAAAACAAGTTTTTTCGATTTCAACCCCAAAAAAGTGGGTTCAGGGTGCCATAGGTATATAATACATAGGGATGTTTCGAAATTTGAGGTAACTAGACATATCTGTTCCAAATTTCAATACCTATAGCTACCTTCCATAAATTGACCCTCTGGTAAACTAACATAACTATGGAAAATCATCATTTTTAATGGGAAAACTCACTATAAATGGCCATTTTCAATAGCTATGTTAGTCATTACCAGAGGGTACCCTTTTCGATCTTTTTTTTTAATGCCAACGCTCCTCGGTCAGGGCGAGCGCCTTGGCCCTTCGACCAAGGGACATGGCGCGGGGCAGCATCTGGAGCCGCGGACCGGGGAATTTTACCGGTAATCAAACATGGTAACGGAAAACCCACCCAGTGGACCATTTGTCAATGAAGGTTTAATGGGAAATAATGGGAAAATACCCAATAAAAAAAATTTTTAGTGGATTTTCCCATTAACCATCCATTTAGCGCGGGGATTTTCCAGCCAAGTTTGAATACTAGAGGCTAGATTATGAGCGAAAAATGTCTACATGATTCAAGCTACATATGCAAGACAAGGATCTAATATGATCTGAGTGGAAAATGTTAGGTTTCTACCAGTTTCTACAGATATTATGTTGTTGTTTCCAACGGGTAAATTGGTTATATTGGGTGGTTTGACCCACACCCATCCAGGACTGCAACTGTTGCTGCTGGGGCAGCTGTCCTTGGCTTGACGAAATCTACAAGCACAAGGAAGAAAGTTGGTGATATGGTGATGGCAAAAGGGTTTGGATATATCAAAAGTAGTTCAAATTGGAATATATTTTAAGCAACTATAAGTATAAGTTATATCACTAGCACAAGGATACTCTTGGTTGTAATCATGCCAAACAGTCTACAGTACAGGAAACAAACAACCAAAACGGTTCCATAACCCCAACTACTACTTCCTAGTCTCCTAGCTCTTGCATGTTCTATGGGTCACCTCTCAGTTCTTACAGTTCTATCATGTCCGACAGGTTTCCTATGAAAACAGCGTTCTGCGTTGATCTTGCATCCCCTAATCTGATCATCTAACTCAAAAAGGGTCATATCTGATATCTAGTAGCTAGTAGCAAAACGCCTTTCGGCGCCATATGATTACGTCTCTGTGTAAGAAATTTGGGGCTGTATGTTATATGCCCCAGATACCATGTGTTTATCATATATGTAGAATATTGTCTTATGCATTCCCCATTCTTCAATGGCCACAAAATGGTGTTTCTAAGGGAGCATCCAATCCGGTCAGTGGCTTGAAATATATTTACAGTAACTATGCTATTATCTGTTCAAGGGCATCTCCAACTCCAACGGATGATTATCTTTATCCCTCAAAAAAAATCCTTTGAAGGATACGCCTTATTTTCTTCTATTTTCAATCAAGCCCATGTGAGATCATTATGTCACCATTTGATGTTCATTTTGCCACTGGATTATTTCATATCATTTCATATCTTGATTCCCTTTGAGATGCTATCATGGGAAAGGTGGTATCTCCTAGATATTTGATGCTGAACTCCCCATACCCTCTGGTTATGTCAACAGTTTGCTATTGAAAATGGCCCAGTCGAAATAGTGGATAAAAACATGGAAAATTTGGTGGATTTTCCAGTTCGTTTTTTGTATGTTTATCAGAGTCATAGAATTGGTTTAAGGAAAATTTACAGGAAAATCCTATATTTGTTGGTTATTTTCCATAGCAAAATGTTAGTTTATCAGAGTGTGTTTTTCGCCGCGCCTGCCCTGCGAAGCCCCACGCGAAGATCTGCCCATCTTTGGCAATGGCCGCGGAGGCCTGCTGAGCAGCGGCGCACACGGCGCCTCGGTGGCTTTCAGAAACCGAAATTTTTGGGGGTTCCCCATGGGGAAAACCATGGGAAAAATGGGGAAAACCATGGGATAATTTTGGGAAAACCATGGGAAAAATTGGAAAAAACATTGGAACGATTCCAAAAGGAATGGTGGAATGGCATATGGTGTGGAAAACCATTGGCAAGTGGATTGCTGTGGGGCAAACCATGGAAAGGTTTGAAGGCATGGTCCCAATTGACCTTATCCGAGCACACCAAGTTTATTCAGCTTCACGAAGTTTTGCACGAAACCGTCCAATCTTTGAGAAAAAAACATGTCTGAATCCCCAAATCATCCAAACATCTTTCCTTGAATGTTGATGCTCGGCACGTCCAGCTTTCTTATTGGTGCCCATCTGATTTCTGTCGGCACCATTCCCAGTGATTTCATCCCGATTTTTTCACCCAAGATATTCCTGCCAAATAGCTATTTTGAGGCTATAGCGGCAACAAAAAAAATCAAAAAAAGATCAAAAAAGAACCATTCATCCGGGTAAAGAACAATTCACTCACCTGAAATAAGGCCAACTATTGCTACAATCACCTCAATTCTAACCATGAATTCCAGGGGGTCACCACATAAGTCGTTATGCTGGCCCCAGGCGCCCAGCACTTCTCCCAGCAGACCAGGTGTATCACGGGGCATCACGCTACCATCGCCCAGCTGTCCCTGGTGATTTTGCCCCCAGCTGAAGAGATTGCCGAAGCTGGTGACCTCCACGAGCGCCAAAAAGGGTTTGGAAAGTAAAAAAAATCAAGAATCTTAATGAATTTTAAGTGAATTTCAATGATTTTGTTTAAGGGCTTTTTTTTAAAGGACTTTTAAGGAATTTTGAAGAATTGTAAGGATTCTCTCTCTCTATCTATCTCTCTATCTCTCTATCTCTCTATCTATCTATCTATCTAATCTAATCCAATCCAATCTTATCTTATCTTATCTTATCTATCTATCCAGCTACCTACCTATCTATCTATCTATCTATCTATCTACACTATCTATCTATCTATCTATCTATCTATCTACAGTATCTATCTATCTATCTATCTATCTACAGTATCTATCTATCTATCTATCTATCTATCTATCTACAGTATCTATCTATCGTATCTATCTATCTATCTATTTATCTATCTATGTATCTATCTATCTATCTATCTATCTATGTATCTATCTATCTATTTATCTATCTATGTATCTATCTATCTATCGATCTATCTATCTATCTATCTAATTATCGATATCACATCATCAGATCATCACACATGTTTGAGTGCCTTCAAGTGATTTCGAATTTCGAAGCTATAAAAGTTGACGCTGGCTAAGTTACAGTGGTCATAGCTGGATTTCGGCACTTTTGCAAACAATCATCAACCATGCCCCATTCTACCGGAACTGGCTATATGATGTTATAGTTATATGTTACATAACGTAAATACCATCCCCATCCAAGCTGGTGCATTTGCATTGCACATTTTAACACAAGCTGGTGCCGCTTACAGCTGGCTCAATACCCGTTAACATCCATGAACAAATGGTTCAATATTCAAATATATATATATATATATTCAAATAAATATATATATATATACACATTATATATAATATAATTTAACATAAACCCTTACCCATTAACATCCATGAACTAGTGGTTCAATATATCATAAAGCCGAACGTTACCAAGGAGTTACCTTCACCAACACAAGGCCATTCCCAGTTCCGAGGCGCCGCCAAGCTATGCTTGGTCCCCGCAGCAATGTGGCTCACTTGCACGTGGGACAAAGCCTGAATGCACACCTGGGCGTAGCAAAAGGGCTTGCCAAATATGGCTGGAATTATTCACTGTTTTATAGATTTTATGGTCCACCAAATATGTTTGAAAACACACCATAAAGGTCAAAGTGGGGTGATGCAAACAATTTTTGGTCTAGTAGTAGAAAAATAATATCTGATATATATATATATTTATATATGTATATATATATATATTGAAGAAAAAACGCAGGGCCATATGGATTTTAAAGTAGCAGGAACCAAAGACGGAATAACAGCTTTACAACTGGATATAAAATGATATAAAAGTAGAGAGCATCTACGGTGATGGTGATTTAATGAACGAAACAACAGCAGTGAACAGGTGTAGTTTAATTTAATATTAGGTTTTAACCATCTAAACTGGGAACTTGCAGATTTTGATTAGAACATATTGGAAACTACTCCTGAGTATCATTACTTAGATGGGCCACAGAGTTTTTGGCTATAGAGTTCATGTTCGAAAGGAAAAATACACCCATATGTTATAATAGTTTGTACATGTTTATACCATTCATTTCTATCCGTTTATGGTCACTTTGGGGGTGGACCCTCATGCTCTACCCACGGCCCCAATTCCTATGTAAGCGCATGAGTCTGCCACGAATGTCAAGCCGGAATTCACAAACCATGACTATTGATTGGGGATATTGGGAGTGGGGTACCCTCTAAGAATGTCTTTTACTGTAATTAATTACTATCAAAAATTGGCACCTCCCGGGTAAACGGTTTATGGCCACTATTTTTGGGTTAACCTGACGCCGAGGCGCTGGGCTGGTGGCCTGCTGCACTTCCCCCAGCCCCAGCTGCGGCCCCGTGCCCTGCGCGAAGACCAAGCCCTCGCCGCTGAGCAGCAGCATGTGCTGCGCACCGCAGGCGCAGGAGACTACGGAGACGGGGAGGGGTAGCTCCTGGAGGCCTAGGCCCGGGGGGCTCAACGCTCATGACAGTTGGAAAAAAAGACTTTCAATAGCTTCACAGAGATTGTTTGCAGCTGAACCTTCCATATGACTCCAAAATTATGGTTAGTCTCTCTGCGACAATATATATATATATATACATACACATGTATGTATATATATAATCTAAACTTCATTCACCAACTATTCACCCAGCATTTTCAGCTGCATGAAGGCAGAGTCAATCCGCACGTTGCAAGCCCCTACACCGAGCATCACCGGGCAAAGGAACATGACTTGGAGGATCATCCCACTTGGTAAATTGTTACTAACGATAGCAATCATAGATTTTTGATGACCATATAATCCAAGTGGTCAACAATCATAGTTGGCAACAGTCATAGCCACTAGTAATTTGTAATACTATGTAATACTATTGATCAGCATACTTGTTAATGACCATAAATACTTGTATGGTCTTGGATTTGCTGCAGGACCCCTGGATATTCCGTACTGGATCTCCGGGGAAAATCACAGGTTCACCTATTAACCAAACCCCAAGAAGCTGAGAAAAAGCAGACAAAGACTCTTATCACTAAGGCATCACCTTCAACAAACCCAAGTTGAAATAAACCACCGAAAAAAGAGGGTAACGCCAATGTGGATAAAACAAAAAATAAACCATCATCCAAATCACCATAGCTGCTATAAAATGGATGGTTTATGGCATATGTTTTACCCAGATCCAAGGCACGTCCGAAGGTGGCCAACATGCCGCTGCTCAGCAACACCATGGCCTTGGGATCTCCTGCCTCGGCCCTTTCCTGGAGACCTGCTGGGCTGGTCACCTGGAGCGAAGAGGATGTGGCTGGTATCAACCCATAATATGTAGGTGCATATATATATATATACTAATATATGTATATGTACATATGTATACATGGATATAGATATATTGATATGTATGTATACACATACATATATAATATTCGATAAAGAAAAGGTACAATTATTGAAGGGATGTTACAAAAATATTATATACATATGTGTATTTTCATAGATACATATAATGCATTGTTTCCCCATATTGAATAATTTGGAATATCCAGGTCCGATATAGCTCACCTCAAGGGCCCATATTGAATTGGGATTTCCTTCAGGGCCATTCTGGGCAAATGAGTCTTGCTGGTTGGTGGTATACCTACCCCTCTGAAAAATATTAGTCAGTTGGGATGATGAAAATCCCAATATATGGAAAAATAAAAATGTTCCAAACCAGCAACAAGCTTGTCTCTACTTTATTGATGAGTTTTTCGGATGATTGCAGAATTTGCCGCCTTTTTTTTTTGATCATTTTAGAAGGAAAACATGGTTTCAACCGGGCTTGGTTAGCCAGTGAGGTTGCTTGGCCAAATTGGGGATGGTTACCCCTAGATCCCCAAATGGCTCACATATCCTCTGGAAACACCATAGCAGGTCAGGGCAGTCAAAATACAAGGTCTACAGTTATGGCCCTTAACACTTATAAACGGGATTATAACGCGTGTAACTAGTTGATTGCACATGATTAGATAAGCCAGTTAAATTTTAAATATAGCTGGCTACAAGGCTATACTTGTATAGATCTTGAACATGTCACCCCATCTTACGCCATTCTAAGGAGACCAAGTCACTTGATAGGCAGCCCCCGCAGCGGTGATGGCCACCAGAAAACCTTGAGGACTACAAGCCACCTGCAACAGGGTCCAAGCCGTCCACAAACCTTTTTGAGGTGCACCTAGCATCAATAAAAGTTATCCTGCCCCTCAATATCAAAAAAAAACAACATGCACCAGTAGAATCCAATCATTAGAGACCATACATGCGAATATCAAACCAAGATTTTGACGGTGGGTATGTAAGACTGGGTGGATGGATTATTGAAACTGACAACTTTCCCAGTGCTTGCCTGATATTCAAGTGCTTGTACCAACTTTCCCAAGGGCGCACCCCTGTCGCACACACATCAAGGGCGCCCTTTTTCTGTATTCAATTATAGGATGCAAGTCCGCAAAATGGACAACTAATCTGTGGACGTCCCATTTTTTCCCAACCCTCCAGATATGCATCCCAGTTAGAAAGCAAGCAATATATTGTATTGTAACCACATTATAGATCATTATAGCGGAATAAAATGAAGAACATCCCCGGTTAGAAATGATTGATTAATGGATAATACATGCTATATAGCAACCACCAAATAGATGCCGAAAATAGCTTGGACACCTGGAAATGGTGGAGGAAACATCATCTTTTGCATCCTGGAAACACTTTTTCGACATCTTTTTGGAGGCATATTAGTTCTGTATACAGTATTCCCTTTCCATGATATCCCCCGTCCGTGCATGCCCATTGTATTCTTATATAGTTGGTTATATTCCCCCCGCATATTCCAATATATATGTATAGCTGGCTCAATATACAGTAGGTTAGTAATATATATATAGTTGGATGTAGTTGGATACAAAATGGTATTCCATTATATCCCCAAATGAATTTCTCTGGGTCCTTGGGTCCCACCTGAATCACCGCATGTTCAGCCAAGCCCTCCACCAACCGAGGGCTTGAAGTGGACGTGCTGTCCATTAGGTAGAGCCTTGGCGGCGACAGTCTCCGCCAAAGTGAGGCTCCCAAAACGATAGCTTAGTTGGTGAACATAAATCCAATGAGTATGGTTTATGGTGCTTGTAACCATAGTTCATGAGATTTGCTTGGAAGTGCAGTTCCAGTGTTTAAGTGGATAGATAGTTTTATAACTATAGTCATAGGAGCCCCATATCCCAACTTATCTGAACTGCGCCCCCAAGTAGGGCTCATAGGGGTTCAACCAACCCTATAGATATAGGCATAAATGGTGATCCAACCGACAGAATGGGTGGTATAAAATCAATGATTCCTGGGAATATAATGGACATATCATGGGATAATCCTTTTTCAGGTCGGTGACACCCCTAAGAAAGATTTGAGGGCTCATTCACCCCATACACACACACACTGCTTAGGTTTTTTGTTAGATGATGATGGATGTAGATCTTGCCGTCGCCTGTTTTCCTGAGTCGCCTTCGTACAGGGAAGGAACACATGGCGCGAATAGCTGGTTGATCTGGTTCGCACACACACATGTGTATATATATATAGATATACAGTACAGGTTTCCTGAAATGGGGGTACCTCTAAACCACCCATCTTAACAGGATTTTCCCTTATAAACCATCCATTTTGGGGTACCTCCAATTTAGGAAACCCATATATATATATATATTATATATATACACTTACATGATAAGTTCTATGATTTACATAAAATAGTGACCACTCGCCCACCACGATTCGCCATGCAGCTTGTTGTCCACTGTCACGAAGGCCAGCAGAGAACCACCACATTGAGCGAAGCTCAGTGGCACCACTGGCTGGAACAACTCCTCCGGTAGTCAGCTAGGGGAAGATCAGCAAATAAACAATGATAGTTTAAAGCACCAGAAGATAGAAGTTGGCAAACATCACATTGAAATAGGGCTACATTGAAGCTTTTCTACCTTTTAAGATCTTTTATGTTGGGTTACCAAAATCTTGTTATATCAATATTATATAGTAATTACATATGTTCGACAATTAAATTACCCAACAAAAATAGAAGACATTCCAAAATCGGAATGGGACGCTTCCCCTTCCTAACGATCATTCATGTTTAGCGCTATTTTCATAGATCCCTTCGGTGACGCGAAGTCGCACTCGGCGGTTTTTGGGGATGGGTCACTTCGGTGGATGTTCGTCTGCTCTGGTGGTCTTGGCAGCACTTCCGCAGAATATGGAGGTTTCCTGAAATAGGGGTACCCCCATTTATGGAAACCTCCATATCGAAATGGAACTAGACAAAGAAACACATGTCGAGAGAGAAAGGGAAGAGAGAGAGAGAGAGAGAGAGAGAGAGCGAGAGAGGGAGGGAGGGAGGCAAAAACACCGAAAAACCGTGTCTTGCGGAGAAATTGACATGAATTTACGGGTTTTGAAGTATCCTGCAACCCTTTTTATGACTACTTTGAGGATCCTGATGCATAAGGTGATCGCAGTTCCTCCGAGTTGCTTATCTGTTATCCCACTATTTGCATGTATAACTCTCACTGTGGTAATCACATGTCATTAGGCTGTGTCCCCAGTTAAGTTTCTTGGTTTCTAAAGCCTATATTTATATAAACTATAGTTAAAAGATGTTATAAGTATGAACATCTATAGTGTATAAACTATACTTATAAGTATCATACAAAGTGGGGCCCCCTAGATGGCTAAGTTTGTTAATAACTCCAATGGCTATAGTCTATGGTAGATATAACTATAGTTAAACCAACTTATAACTGGGGGGCTCCAAATTGTAGTGAACCCCCCGACGGCGTCACCAAGGCTCGGGTGTAGGTCTCTGTCCCCCCGGGGCAGCCGCTCGTCGCCAGATCAACACATCAACCACGGCCATGGCGCCAGTATTCTTCCATATATAGTTCCATTAAATTTATATTATATAATTAGATTATATAAGTATATATGTAATATACATATAAAAACTATAATAATGTATTATGTATATGTATTGTTCCAAATTGTGACATTAGCATTATACCAAAATCAACCAAACATTCAATGTTTGTTGACTGAGCCGGCGATTCAATGCACCAAGGCTACCAAGAATGATTCATGGTGGATGGGTAGACGACCGGACCAAATGGGTAAATTTCTTTGGTCAAAGAATCCCTTCCCCCTAATAGTAAACGCCGCCTTCGAAACCATGGTGGATGTAGGGAATTTCCACAGAATTGGGACCATGCAATTGGGGTGTTTAATGTTAGGGTGATGGGATTAATTGCAAGAAACCATGAACTGATAAAACTGGTGGAAAAAACAAAGTAAAGCTGGAAGGCTACAAAAGAAACACCTCACTGAAGAAGAACACACATTCCAATCGCCATGGATTTGAGTGCAAGTATTATTCATATTGTCTCAAAAAAGGAACCACATGATAAGTATATGAATAGGGTCACAAAAAAGAAACCATAAATGATGACATTACCCTGAAGTTTTTAGCCATGTGCAACTGCAGAGTTTAAGTTTCGCAACTGTGCCATGGCGCCTTTACCAGCTGGGAGACTGAATTATTCACAAGTGGTACTATGGTCCATCTGTTTTTCGAGGCGGGGTTTAACCAAGGCAATTAAAAGGCACTTTCCCCATTTAACTGGGCTGAATTGGCAACTTCGCCCCGCATCTTTATAGCATGTTGTATCATTTGTAGCAAAAAACTTGACTGCTTCAGTGCTGTGCGGATGAAACGCCAACGCCAACCCTGCACTTTTTTCCCCTTGCAGCTGGGCCTGTGCCACCCTGAGTCGGGGAGGGTCATGTCCTGCCAGTTCAGGTGCCAACGGAAGTAGTTTTCAACATTGCTTATTTGACATCAAGTAAGATCCTAGGAAAGTACTAGGCTTCACCTTTTTGGGGGTTGCTCTGAAAGGCCAAAACTGGTTTTGGTATTCCTTCCCATGGGGCCTCCGATGCACAAGTGATTGATCTCAGTTCCCACTAACCTTCAAATTCGGTGATTCTGAAATGTGCATGTCTGCGAGCAAAAATATTGTATAACCTCTGCTGAAACATCAGATGCACTAAAAAATGGTGGGCTAATCAAATAGTTTGGTGGGACGCATAATCCAAATATCACCTCGGACAAAAGCATTGTGGGATACTCAATTCCTCCATATCTATGACTCAAGAAAAAACCTACTGACCTAACCTTCCACTACAGTAGTGTACACTAGTCCCGACTCCCATATCGCTGCCATGGTCCATCGACGTCGCCAATTTTCCAGCGCTCAAAACCATAACTAGAAATCCGATTCGAAGCCCCAACTTGGCGAGAAGTGATTGCTGGATTTTCCCGGGTTTTGGAGCTTCAAAAACAAGAGCCAAATGCTAAATATGGGGGATTTCCATTGGTTTCCATAAATGGAGGTACCCCAAAATGGTTGGGTTAAAATAGAAAATCCATGAAAATCCTATTTGGAATGGACGATCTTGGGGTACCCCCATTTCAGGAAACTCCTGCATAGGAAGTAGCCAACCGGATACCCATGGATTCACAGAGTTGAGAACATGATTTTGAGCTATCTTGTTCATGCGCTCAAGAGTTTATGCGAGATGTAGCGTGTATAATATATATATATACATATATATATGTGTGTACAGTAAGTACATATAAATATGGCTAAATATCAATATGTCACTAACCTGAATTAAGGCAATTTGGAATGATTCTGTATCCCTTACTAACCATGATTACGGCGGTCGTAGTGAGGTTGTTATAATTTACCTAAATATATGTATATGAATATGAAATATATATACATATACATATACATATACATATACATACACATATACATATACATATACATATACATATGCATATACATATACATTACATTACATCACATCACATCACATTACATTCCATTACATAATTACATACATATACTATATATACATACATACATACATACATTATACTATATATATAGAGACAAGGTACCGGTCCCCCCGATATGTTGAAGATAATCCAGCAACTTCTCACCGAGAGGACGTTGCTCGTTCTGAAGCCATTCCTTCAAACGGAAAGCGAGTCCTCTCCGGGTCCGGTCAGTACGAGGCACCCGGTCTGGAACCCTCCCGCGTAGCATCGATCAAACTATTTATACATAAGTATATGTTACATCTATATACTAATAAACTGAATATATATATATATTTATATGTGTACATATCATATAAATGCATGAATCTAATATATATATATATATATATTATACTGAGTATATCTTAATAGAGACCCCCTACTGCAATTCCACGATTGGTGTGATTCCATATTCTGCCTATCAACCAATTGGCGTCCATCCTGGAGTACTGAATCAAAGATCGAGAAGATCAGTGTGTCAAGTCGAGCTTCAGGAAGCAGCAAGTATATACAATGTTTTGGTCCACTTCAAAATTCCAGCTTCTTGCATTGGGGAGACCCAATCCAATATACCAACCTGATAAAATTTGCAGCATTGATCAGTCTAAAACTCTGCCCAAAAAAAAAGCTTTATCAGGATCTTGATTCTTGGGAATCTGGCCGTGATGTTCTTACATTCATCCCACTATGCACGGGAGTACTACAGTGGTAACACTTGCTCAATGCCAGTTGTTTACAAGCAAATAGTCGGGGCAAGTGGCGTCGTCGAAGCACCGCTTGCTTCAGTGTTTTTGATCATGGATATTGGCTACTAGAAATGAGGGTATCCTCGCCTTTAGTTACAACCAACCAGTTCCAAAAAAAAAACTCTTGTTTTTTGCCAAGAACTTTGCTTATGGGATGGTAAAACCTGTTTGTTGCTGCAGACTTCCCCTATACACAGTGATTGTTTGCAGCCGTACAGTAACTTCTCCATTCTTTGGAATGGCACACGGCTGCACACCGTCCCATTCCAAGCATGCTTTCATTTTTCTTGCATTTCAATTTTTTGGGGCTACCCTACAGTAATGGAAGATAGAGATTAAAACGCCCACCAGAAATTTACTCCTCCTCAATTTCCTCAAACAGCAAAAAGATCTTGCAAGGTCCAAACGCCGTGTCCCGCATATGCAGTGGCCGAAGACCCTCTGCTGTGATCCAAACGCCACATGCACAACATCAATGGGAAACGTTCATGGATGGATTCCAGCTATGCAGTGTACAAACGTCATTTACTGCAGGAAAGTGCCAAACAAGATGCTAGTACTGACAGTGTGATTATTAGATATCATTGAGCCCTAACCTGATAGCCTGTTTGTCTCAAGGCTTTGCAGCTAACAAGCAAACCAACAATTCACTGTACCAGTAATCTGAGTATCGACAGGTTGTCTAACTATCTAAATATCACACGCACACACACGCACATATATATATTATAAACGTGTATGTATATATATACCTATATATATATATATTATGGAGTATGGATTTAACATTATTTTACTATTTCACATTGAATGATTCTGTGGTCCCCTTCCCGCTTCTTTCATCTTCTTTCTGGCATCGCTCTGCATTTTGTTTCCTGGAATACATGTTTAGTGATATGGGTCCCAGTATTGGTCCCAGTCCTTCCGTTTTCGATCCGATTGAAACTTAAGACCTGGTGGCTGCATATGGTATTTGATGTCCCTCTCTTTCTACTTGATGAAGAGGCCATTTTGGTCTTGTGCAGAACTTGGACCCATCAAATTATATAATATACATATACATGCGTAGGAGATCCTACTTAACATCAATGGTTTCTCAGGATGTGCATTTGCTTGCAAATATGGTGTATAGGCCCCAAAATCTCTTCGACTCTAGAAAATCATGTGCCATCAGAACTTCCCTATTCAAATTGCCATACTTTTGTACCCTCGTCTGTTGCCAGGGGGGGGTGAGGCACCTAAAAAAATAAAATAAAATGCAGGGGCCTAAGGAGAAAATGCCAATAAAATGAGAGGGCATAAGGTAAGATAGGAAAACCCAAGCAAAA
>Ga0126342_10006288_pt1 | contig 21015 bp, 26 predicted proteins | sample Cyp1metagenome_FD_92528 | JGI IMG/M metagenome (GOLD analysis project Ga0126342, IMG submission 92528) | Coral microbial communities from Lord Howe Island, Old Settlement Bay, Australia - Cyphastrea 1 metagenome | ecosystem: Host-associated > Invertebrates > Cnidaria > Coral ...
ACATGCCCCCAAAACCCTTGGATTCATTCTATGTGTAACCTTTTTTGTAGCATTCTAAGTGTTAATCCGTGTGGTTAATTTTCCAAAACGTCATTCTAAGTTTCAGTTCGCTACTATATATATGTATATATAGACATATATATATATGCATATACATATATACCTACTGAACCTTATACCTACTTTTTTTGGGGGTGAAAACAAAAAACCTATCTATTTTCCCCCAAGGTCAAAAATAGATATGTTTTTAAAAAAAAAACTATGTTTTTTCCAATATACCTATATTTCCAATGTTTTGGGGAATCTATGTGGGTATAAGTTCAGTAGGTTTCCAATCCAGCTCAGGGGTGAACCATCAAACATCATCAAAACAGCGGCCCAGGGTGGCCCAAAGCCAGGTCCTGGTGATGCCCCGGTGATGGTGAATCTCAACATGGGTACAAATTTGAGATTAGGACATTTTTAAAAAAAGGCTGATGGCCGATGATGGCCGCCCCAGATGGTCCCATACTTCAATACCTCAACATGGATCTCAATAGATGTAATCTGAAATGTATTTTCACCTCTCCAATTTGATTTCACTTCTCCAATTGCCCCGTGCTGATCAATGGGATGATGATGATCCCCATCAAGATCTCCCCTGGAGCAGCCGCTCGCCGGGAACCCCATTTTGAACGCTGGCGGATTGGAGTTGCCTAGGCTGATGGATCCAAACCACCTTTCATCTTCCAATGGGATGGTGATCTATTATAGGGGGATTCGGAACTTCTATATTTCACTGTTTGTTAGTTCATATCGCCTCATCCTGCTGTTTCCTATCCTGATCAACTATCTTTCTGTCTGTTGCCAAAGGATTTTGCTCAAGGAAAGCACCTACCAGGGTGCTTTGGTATATCCATTTTTAGGTGGCGATGGATTGCCTAGGGCTTGCACAAGAATGGGAGAATGACCAAACCTTGAGGGCCCGCATGAGGGAAGACAAGAGACTCCTGATGTACCCGAATGATGAATCGTATTGCCGTCCCAACCGTGTGAACGCTGTCACCAATGCGTTGGTTCTAGCCCCAGTGTTGAAAAGGTTGCAGAAGGAATCGAAGAACCGTTTGCCACACCTTGAACACTTAATCCTGGAGGTGACCAATCTCTACCAAAAATGCGGACTCTCCACAGGAGACAGAGCCCCCTACAAGTGCAGCGTAGAACTTAAGAAGCTTACAGGATTCGTGAAACGCCGCACACAGCGGAAGGAATTCACGAAGGACATGAGTTATATAGCCAAAAAGTTTCTACCAGTTGGGTTTTCAAACTGTTTTTGTAAAACCAAGGTTTTAAGACTCTAAAGATTGATCAACTTATACCCTTTGCCCCTGTTATAGGACACTGACTTCCACGAGCTGATCTTGATCTTTGACCCGAGTATGAAGGACTGGTGGGCCATGGACTGAATCAAAAATTAAGTACAAATACAAATAACCAAGTCATTTTGGGGAATTCATTTGGGGTCATGATGTGTTCCCTGTTTTGGGGTCGTTGGCGAGACAAACCTGATTTTTTGTCTCCCCACATCTTTCATCCAACCATCAAAAAAAGGAGCACATTGATGGCTACCTTGCTTCTTGCCGCCGGGCAAGATCTTTGTCTCTGGATGATGATGAGGATAACTATGATGATGAAGACGCCCAGACCCAACAGGAGTTCGATGAGTTCAAGACATGGTTGGATTCCTCCACACCGGCTACTAGTGATACCCGCCCATCGGAAGTCGTGATGAACCCAAAGGAGTGCCCCAAGTGCAAAACTTTGGACTGTGATTGAATCTCATCTTAATTAATTAGATTGGCCAGCTACAAGAAACAAGTCTGAACATGTTGTTTTTTAGGGTTTGGAGGATGGCGTGCCAATTCCCCGCTATCAAAAAATGGTCCCATGGTTGCACCCACTCCTGTCCATGCACTCTCTCTGCCAAGGCGCTGCCAATGCTGATAAGATCAGGTTGGCGAAGGAGATGATCAAAAAGAAGGTCGCAGAGCTCAAGAAGAAGGCTTTGGAGATGCTCGTCTCAGCTCCGTTTGCAGAGCTATGGTGGGGATGGTTGGGTGTGGTGGCCACGAAAATTCATACAACCTGGTTACCCTTGTGGTTTATAATTCGACCATTATCTTAATGCTATCTATATTTCATTTGTTTTTATATAAACACATCTTGGCTATATACCGATGGTTAAAATATTGTTTGGTGATGACTGGCCTAAATTTACTTTATGGTGGCCAGTCCTTACTTCCGATCCTTTGGCTTCCACTCAGGACGCAGGTGCCCGGAGAGAAGAACCAGCATTTTTCGACCATGCCTACACCAGGACTGGGTTTATGGAGAACGATAGTTTAAGCCTATACAAGTAAATAGGTTTGTTGCCCCTTTGTGTGGTACCTCACATTTTGAGACTAATTTTTATCAGCAAACAATAGCTATATAGAACCGTTACATTGATAAAGTGCATATTTAGCCAACTGTGGAAAATGATAGGACTATATATTATATATATTGATGCTATATACTTGTTGTTTTTTTGGTGAGACGGCTGCCTTTCCACTGATGGCAGTTGCCAATGGTTCTTACTTGGCCTTACCAGGCCCTCTGCAAGCGATGGTGCAAGCTTACGCGCACGACGTGGATGAGACCTTGCCTATGGAACCCGATCACACAGCTGCAGCTTCTGAACCGTTCTCTTTGGCCCTACCAGATGAGGAAGTTGAGATCCCACCGACCCAGCCAGACATGCCCGAAGAACCTGAGGTTTGGGTTGGGTGAGGGAGCATAACATTTGAATCTTACCCAGTACATTTGTTGATTCAAAATTCAAACAGGATCCACTGTCGATGCATGGTTGTCGGCCCACTCCAGCATTTGAAGATTCTAACTCATTCTTGAAGACAAGACCTTTGCACTTGTTGGCTGACATCCCCATGGTACTGTGGCAGGTCCTCACTCGCAAAGATCAGCTCAAAGCGAAGGAGGAGAAACAGAAGAAGAAGCAGATGGAAAAGGATGAGCAGAAGAAGCTGAAAGAGCTGGCCAAGGGGAAGGGGAAGGGAAGGAAGGGAAAAGGAAGGACTAAGAAGGAGCAGCCTGAAGAGCAGCCTGATGAGCAGCCTGAGCAGCTTGAGGAACAGCCTGAGGAGACCAGGGTGAAGAAGCCACGGCGGAGGTTGAAGCAGCTCAAGGAAACGGAGGGGGAGGAGCAGGATGAAGTTGGGGAGGCAGAGCTTGCCCCAAAGGCCAAGCCATCGGCCAAAGGACGAGCGAAGGCAAAAGCACAAAGGAAGGCAAAAATGGAGAAGCCGGAGACAAAGGCTGCGCCCATGAAAAGATCGAGGGGAAAGAGCAACGTGGAGGAGGAAGAGGACCCAGCAACGCCTCGATATGAACCTGTCAGTGACCATGGTGAGGATGAAGAGCATGTGCCCACGCCCAAAAAGATGCTCTTTGTCTCTGACGATGATGGTGACCATGATGACTTCCACCCCACCTCTATGGAGCTCGATGGCAAGCCTCGCAAAGCTCGGCGTGTGAAAAAGGCTTTGGATGCATGCATGCCGGAGGCGCACATGGCCGCCAAACGCCAGCGCAGCCAGTCGGCTTTGAAAACTGTGACTGGTGGATCTTCTGGTGACAAGCCTGAGGCTGCGCCCAAGACAAGGACCCAGAAGCCCAGGGTGTCCAAAGTGGATTTGTCACCGTTTGCAAAGAAAGAAAAGTCACGCAGGAAGAAGGCTGAGGAAGGTATCATGAAGTCGCCGGCGACTGAAGACCTCCAGATGCAGGCCATCATGCTTCAACACATGAGGAATGTGGAGGGCATGAAGGATGAATCTGAGGTCAAGGAGTACCTGATCTCCAAGCTCAAGGACGGTGAGTTGAACCAGAAATTCCGGCTGAATGAATACTGGAAGCGGCCTGCGGTGGGTGTCAAGCCCCTTTGCCTTGGAGATGGCACGATCGGCAAAGCCCCAGAGGTTGCATACTTTGGGAAGGCTGGCACGTGCTCCGGAGGATGGAATGTCAATTGCGCTTTGGTGTATGCTGCTGCGTCCCTGATGGTTTCTTGGCACACGTCTTGGGGATCGATCGTGGCAAAGCATCCAATCTATCACAGTTCAGTTGTATGGTTTATACGCAGCATATGTCGGTTTGCTTGTTTTAATATCTATCAATGTATCTAATGGGAGGTTCCACACAAAAGAGTTTTGATATGACACTGGGACATGATGATATAATTACTAGTTACCCCTTGATGGCATCCACCCAGAATCACCTATTGTTTATTATTTGTAATATAGCTGAGGGTTACTAAAAACAACACCCAAACCTATGGTTTAATTATATGATCAGTTATTCAATAGCAGATCCCCCCTCAGAAAAAAAAAAAAAAAACTTGCTCCCCAGGCTTCGCGGTTGGCAGAGCTGGATGATCAGGACTTGTTGGACTACGCGAACCCGACTGGCAAAATTCAGACCCATTTATTTTTCATGCGATACAATGTGAATGTCGCTGGATCTAAGTACAAAGCCAGCACTTCCAAGAAATGATGGGAACCTGATGCCATAGCTTTTGAACATGCACTTTGCTTTGTCAAACAACAATCATGTGCTACCCTATGCGCACATATCCAAAACTATTGTTTGGTGATAACTTCATTATATGATGCTACCCCTGGGAGATTGTTTATCATCCATCATCAAAATACTTGTGGCTTAGTGCAGACCAGCTTCACTGTTGGCAAAGCTCCCTGGCTCGCTCAGTTTCATGAGCACGGCTCTTCCGCCTTAGCTTGGGAAGGGGTTGTACAGGCAGGCAGGTGGGGTGGAGGTGGTCACTTACTCAACCATTTGATCTCCTCGTACCTGGAACTATCAGTAATCTAATTTCCCATCTTGAAACAGTAGTTTGGTATTTCGGTGAATATGTGTTTTAATGATGCTGGATATCAGTCTTTTATTTGCTTTTCTGACTCCATTCATTTCGACATCAGCTTGCCTGTACAGGTTTGGCTTGCCCACCACCAATCTTGGGTGGAGCCATTTCCAAGATGGCGTTTTGGGGCCTATGGGGAAAACCTCATAAATCTCGGGACCCTGGTGAGCAGCTCCGGTTGATCAAAAAATGACCAGATGAGAGAGTCAAATGTCACATGGTGAATACTTGTTCATATATATGCACTGATTTACCAAGAAATCCAAACATTTCATATCTTAAAGTTATATTTGATATCAGTTTGCCATCTCTTGGGACCATTGCATTACCCTGCATCATCCCACATCCCCTCTTGCAGCGTCAATCCAAGACACTCCCATGGCTTCTGAGGCTCGTCCTGGAGATGCCTCAGCTGCGGGGCAACAAGTGGGCCGTTAAGCTCGGCCTGCTGAAAGATGAGAGTTGTCCACCCTTCCTGTTTGGGATGTGTGCCGTGTTGAGACGAACCAATCAGATCTGGGTTCATCGTGTGTAATGTATTGAAAACATGATGGTCCATACTTTGCGTGCTGTGCGGCATATATTCAGTTTTCCGGGCCAAACCGATACATACATAACTTTGTGTGGATTGCTGTGGATACCAACCATTTTTTTTGTCGAAAGATTGCTTCACATGGACATTGCCCGTCCTGCTATCGTCCTACAGTTGTTCTGGATCAGGTGTCAAACCCAAACCCTACGAATGTCCTACAAGTTCTTTATACATGCGTGCACATGTGGGTGAAGATATAGCACTCCTAAGCCCCCAATTATGGCTGAATCTCATATATGGCAAACAAATCCCTCTCAACTTCTTTTGAGACAACCTTAGCAACATCCTTCCTACTGGCCCTGGACATGGCGAAATCTAGAGATTTCGTGGACAAGCTTTGCTGGCGACTGAAGGAGTTGGGGGCTCCGAAGGTGCATGACCTGCTAGGTATTTCATAATTAGTGTCAATGATGAACATAATCATCGGTATATATATGTTAATTTTATGTTTTCACAAAACAAAACCACCATTTTGGGGAGCATGTCTATCCATCCTCGCGCAGGTGCTGCTATTTGCAGTGCTCCTAGTGCTGTGGACCGATTTCCCATCTAAGAGCTGGCAGGACGGGATAGGCTTGAAGAACGCTTCTAAGTTCCACTGGTCATGTGTGGTTGTTACAAACGTTGGAACTTAGAATGATATTTTATCCCAAAAATGGTTCTGCTGAAGGACACCTCAACCGTTTTTCAATTCGTGGAAGTGTTCGCTGGGGAAGCACAATGTACCCGGATGTTCCGCTTCGCAGATATGCCCTCAGCACGACTTGATCTAAAGTATATGACTGCTGAAGGCAGTCAACAAAACCCGATGGATTTGCTGTCCGATTCGGGTATGGCGACCCTGGGAATGTTTTAAGATATTTTGGGGTGTGGTAAATTGTCGGGGCATATATTTTGGGGGTCTATCAGAATGCTGTAAGAATAAAAACAACAATCATCTTATTCCCTGCTCCGACATGTGGCTCAGGACTGCTATCTCATGCTTGCTGCGTGGGGATTCCGTGGAGGGATTTTTAGCCCATTTTGGGTTGAAATGTTCATCATTCACCCCAGTCAATGCCGGGACAAGTTCCAGGGCACCATGTTGCAGCATTGGAAACATGGAGTTTGAAAGTGTGAGAAATGGAAACTGCCTGGCTTCACGGATCTTTGAATGCATAAGAAATGGATTCGACTGACATGGTTTGATCTTGGCAATCAAGTGTGAAACTTTTTCATATCATTTGAAGATATTGATTTCATTGTCAAACAGAATCGTCATAACATATACGGATACAATGACCTTCAGAACCAAGGACAATTTTACTCATGATGCTGGCTGTTTGCTTGAACGCATGCGTGACATTGGAGCAGCCCTACCTGAGCTACTTCGACTATTACCCACGGTTTAGGGATTTTGTCCAAATGCTCCAAGCCATCGGGGGGCCAGGAACTGTTTCTCGACCAAACACACCCAATGTTTTGAGGCCATGTGCGTTTCCAAAGATGGTGGTCGTTTTGGCCATGCTGTTCCATAGTGGTCCTCAGCCATTTGATGGTGGCAGGGAGAAATTGGAACGTATATGCATTTGATGGGGCCTATCCATATCTAATTGATATATATGGTTTACAGATGTTTTCGTTTTGCTTTATCAATCTGTTGTATCAGGAATCGGGTGCAATTTACTTAATCATTTTGATGTTATTGTTGAGTATATATATATGGGTGCCCAACAACATATGAGGATGTCTTATTGCAGGGTTTCACTGGTATCCACACACTCTGAACTTTGTCCTGTCCAAGGATGAATCCATATCTAAAAATATGCATTCTACCTATGAAGCCCGCTGCCCAGGTACACAAGACCTCCTGGTACCAATACCACTATGGGGCGGAGACGCCAAAACGATGTTTTGCTTACAGCAACTCCAGACACATTGTGAAATTAAACCAAGGACAGCTATTGGGATGGTCCCACAAAAAAAAGTCTTGAAGGATCATGGGAAAGCAAAAGCTTTAGTCGTTCACTATGATGACTCCAATGGCCAGCGGAAATGGAAGGGCACGGGTGATTTACGTGGCAGCGAGCTAGGGCCTCATTTGGGAAACACAGATCCTATGGAAACAAGAGCATGCGTTTTTTTTATTAGCTGACCTTTTACAGGGTGCAAAGCGCTGCCTTCCAATGATCGATTTCAATCCGATTCTGAATTTGATGGTCCATGAAAAAAAATCAATGGATATGGAAACACCAAGTCTCTAATACATTTGCTTTGGGGAAATATCCGATTACCATTAAGACTCTGATGCTAAGGTGCTACCCACCACAATTTGGGTTGAAGTTCGTGGAGATTTTCCATTCCCTCATCTCTGACAAGCTGGGGATGCCGGAGTTGCCTCTAACCGTACCTTCTGCAGAGGAAACCTTCGCTAGCTTAGAGTTCAGCGATGTGTGGTCGGAAGCCAGCATGGTGTCCCTATGCCACTACCTCCGTTCAGGGATCCACCTGAAAATCCCGCCAAGTTTCAGGGAGCTGCTTCCGGCCAAGCTTTGAAAAAGCCTGGGCCGGATGATGTCTTAGGCATGTTGCTGTTCGGCCCTGAGGCTCAACACCACAGTCCATGTCAACATTTACCACTTTATTGTCGGAAAAAACGCAATTATAAAGGATTTGGACGTTTTTTACCCATAATTCACCCGTAACCCGTAATCACCCGTAATGACCCGTAATCACATGGTATTGCCTGAAAAAAAACAACATATCTTTTCAAGAAAAAAACATATGTTTTTTTGATGTGTTACCCATAATGACCCATAACCTCCCATAATCACCCATAATCAATTTTTTATAAAAACCTAGGTTATTAACCCGTAATCTGAACCACCCGTAATGGACCCGTAATTTACCCATAATTTCCCATAATTTACCCATAATTAATTATGGGTATTTTTCCCAAAAACCTAGGTTTTTTTGTGTTGAAATCATATGGTTTTTATTCGATTTTTTCTTGGTCTGTTCGAACACGATAAGGTGTTTGCACCATTTCTGCAGGGGCCGAACTTTTCGCAACAAAAAGTCATAGCTGAATATGACAATTGGATTGCAATTCGAGACTCCAACTTTGCATGTGTCACCAAATTGGGGCAACCTCGATTTGAAGCTTTGTGGAAGTAACAAGGTTGCCATTGATACTTGGGGTTTGTTTTCCAGAACATTCTGCAATGATCAATACTTTCATCCCATAAGTATATAGATTGATCTTGATGGGAATCATACTGCAAGGTCGCTACATCTTAAGATTGATGTGCTTGTGGTGAAAGGCATTTGGCTTTGTAAGTGGTCCGGTGTAACCATTAGTTGATGGCCTTTGTCCGAAGGGAAACCATAAGAACCATGGCTTCCCGTGTCAATTCTACTGAAGCCCTTGGACGTGGCCTTTCCCATATCCTGGATGATTTGACCACCAACATGCCAGAAGATCTGGACAAACTTCAGGAGCCCCGAGAGAATTCAAAACAAAAGAGAACATATACCGAATGATGAGCCCCAGAATGTTTCCAAACTTCACTGCTGTTTTTTGTGTTTTGTGAAGATCCTGGTCCACTTGCCATTTAGGAGTTGGAACAACAGCTTGCAGACCTTGAGGCTTTGGATTCTGCAGTTTGGGACTCAAAGCTTGTGGCAGTTTCCCTACCACCACAAACAAAATCAAAATAAATTATTGCTTCAGAGATTGCACCTGCAGTGCTGCTACGTAGTTTTGCTGCCGACCATGGTGCTTCTAACCCTCATTTTTTCCCATATAGTTGTGGGTTACTTTTTGGCACTTGTTTGAAGACAAATGCTGTGCTCAGGCGAATTCCGAGAGCCAGCTCAAAGCCTTGCAACAAGTGGCTCCTAGGCTGAATGGTCTCCGTAGCGAAATCTACCATATGAAAAATTATAGAAGAAGGGACTTGTGATTTGTAATCTCTACTATTTCCCGAGCAACACCCTGTCCAATCCTCCTTTCTTGCATCCAGAAATCAGAGCCATGACCAATTGAGTCATTCCTGCAGCCAGTGCCATGATATCTGAGGCTTCTCCTCAGGAGTCGCTGGCTATGGCAGAGACGATCCCAGCTACGGATTCACAGTTGATGGATGTTGTGAATGGGTCCCCTGGAAGTGGTGGTGATCAAAGTAACGCTACTTCAAGCCCAACGTCCCCAGTACCTTCACAAGCTTCTACATCATCGAAAGGGCCCACTGATGAAGTTCCTTTTGCTGAATTCAATTTTGTTTGCTACTTGCCCCTGTAGGATCTCACGCAGAAAACTCAGGGCTTTCCAACACATCAACTATATATTTAAAAAAATATATTATATATACGAGTCTAGGTCCTAGGTTCTCCTGACCTTAGTGTTGGTCAAACATGGTGGGTATCAAGTGTAAACGATATATGGTGAAAATGAATGGAAATACAATGTGGTTCCACCTTCTGTTTGGTCAAGCAAAGGTGCCCAGTATACCTTAAAATTATGATTTCTATATTTGCCCGCTTGCCCAGGTAACCCTTCGCATTGTGGCCATGATGCAGAACGGTGAGCTGGATCCAGCCATTGCCATGCAGCTCCTGGGTCAAGGTATGACGGCAGCTGCCCCGGAGGGTGATGCTTCTGACCCCAAAAGCGATAAGAAAAGACCTTTGGATACCACAGGTGAGTCCCACAATCCTTCTGATGTTCAAGATATCGATGGATTCTTGCAAGAGGCCAAAAAGGTAAAGCTTGACGCTTAGCCTAGCTGGACTCAAAATTTTCTTTTGGTACTTGGGGTCTTGGGAATAACCATTATACTTGTCAACCAAATTTATAGTATATTAAGAATCCTCCATCATTTTTATAGGTCCTTAATCCTCTAGCTTCCTCAGACCATCAGGAAGAGAATGCACTCAAGCAGAAGCTGCGTCGGCTTTGTGAGCCCAAGAAGGGTGGTCGTTTGCAGGTGCCACAGTGGTTGCACGACGAGTGGCGCACTGGCGACCACTTGGTCATGGCCAAACAATACGAAGCCTGCAATTTCAACAAGGCCCCCCTTTGATTTTTGCCAAGCATCTTTGTGTTGACAAGTCATGGTGTAGTCCCAAATCATGTCCACACAGTAGGATAGATTGTCCTGAGAGGATGCGTTCATCAAGTACAAGGAGAAGAGGGTCACCAAAACTGACCGCAAGACAAACGATGAACTCTTTGGCTGGTATTCAAAGGATGCCATGTCCAAAATTCTCAAGTGGACGACGAACCTTGTTTGAAAACCAAATCTTTATGCAATAAAATTTCAATTTGACTTGACAACTTTGCTTCCCAAATTCCAATTATCATTTCAAGCTCTGTTGGGGACCTAGGAAGAAGATCAATGGTGCAGTCAAGTGCTGCGAAGCAGGTGGAGAGAAGTTGGTGAGGCCATTTTGGGGTAACACAAAACACTACATGAATCAGACTGACAGGGTTCATAACCTCCGACTAGTTTATCATATGAATATCATGTGAATTGATTTGGTGAGTATGGAGTGATGATCAGAAAACTAGTTTCGACTCGTTGATGTTACCCTTGCCCACCAGGCGCTGCAAATATGGTGGTGAAGACGAGTACTATATCACAGTTTCAGAAACTGGATGTCACAAGGAAGAGCATGACACCACTGAGCAATCGGTGGAACGAACACAGGCGAGGGTAGATATTCCTTCATGTTCTTGCCAAGTTTCAGGGGCTTGATCAAAACAAGTGGTACCAGTTGCGCATGTCAGGAAGATGGCCCGGCTGTCTTGCGAGACGTGAACCTGGGCCGGCTGAATGGAGATGCAGCCCGTGCTAAAGTTGCTGCCAGTGCTGCTGTGGCAACTACTAGTGAGGCATCCCTCAACCATGTTCAAGTGAGAAGTTTTCAGGCACTAAAATACTGAAATCTACCCAGGATAAATCCTCAATGCCCTATTCATTTTTCCAAAGTGTTATGCATTGTATTTTCAGCATCAAATATATATGTGTAACCAAGACCCCTACATTCCATATATGCTTTGTTTGTCAGGCCAACAGGGGCAAAGACATGTACGTGAAGTATATCGACTCGGTTTTGCAGAAGAGCGCCAAGATCAGATCGCTCATTGGTGATTTGCAAAAAAATTATCCCCAAGATCAGACTGCCATGAAGTTTCTCAGCCTGGTTTCCAGTAAACGACAACCAACATAGTTGTTAGGGATGTTGTCTTCCAATTGAGCTATGTTTCGTTTCCATCTCTCACTTTACCTTGGATCCCGTCCGATGCCTCAGCAACAATCAGGGCTTGCACCACCATGAACACTGACCTCGCGACCTTGGATGCCGAGTACAACAAGCTGGCTCAAATCCTGGCGGAGGGAGAGAGGGATAACTTCAACCAAGAGTGGCTATCCAGCAAGTGGGTCAAATGGAGATACAAATTTGCAGACTTCATTTCACAATATGCATGCAAATCCAATGAACCTGTTCATACCCCAGGGGCCCCTTCCATCCCAGGTGGTTGGCAAAAGCTGAAAAAGCCATGAAAGATTCCACCTTCGTGTGCCTCAGCAACATCTTACAAAAACTTACAATATCAAATTCACGTGCATTTTGTTCCCCGCACGTGTATTCTTTAAATGGCTTCCCCAGCCAGGTGCACCAAAGTGGCGTCCAACGAAGCCAAGATTCGGTCAGCATCTCAAAGCACAAAACCAGAAAAAGCCCAGCAAAGTTGCAGTCCATCACAGTCCTTGTGAAAGCGGAGGGGGTTCGACATCTGAATGCAGTTGATGGTCAGTAGCTACAAACAAGAAGGTCAGAAACATTTTGATTCTCCAAATCAGTTCTGTTTTTCCCAGGAGCGCCAAGCGACACTTCAAGAAGAAGGAGGTTGAGGCGAAGGTTGAACAATGAGCCCAAAACCAAAGGTTTGATGCTCTTCCCGGAAACTTGGGTGTGCCCAACTTTTCAGGATGCCACGGTTGAAACACCATTGGCACAATTACTATACTTTTCGGGATGCGTTACATAGATGCAAATCCCAATTCATGGGTCAAATCAATTTGCCTACGACATGGCACTTCAGCTGTGTGAAGTTAGTTTGCAAAACTCCAAACTTTGTTCAGGGGTTCGTCCTTGCTTAATGTTTGGGACAAAGACATCGTGGCCTTGTGACCTTGCTGAAGTTTCTGCGCCATCAAGGGCATGTTGACGGGTAGCTGAAGCAGTTTCAAAACTGGCATGTCACGCGCGACAGGAAAACCATATCCCACCGTCACAGGGGCTTGAAGATTTGAGGAGACATATTTATCAAAACCTGGTCAAATACATATAGAATGCTATTTACTTTTAACTCTGACCCAATGATCCCAAAAATACAAATCACCACATTAGACATATATATCCCCTTGGGGTTTGAAGCCAAAACATTCCTGCCCATGTCTTGCTGCCAGGTTCTGTTGGCAAATCTGCAAAGCGCTTCGCGGCCAATGTTGGCGAAGGGGCCATGGGCTGAGGGACACTGTGTTGAGGAATCTCTTCGTTTCATTTCGTTTCTTATTTTCTACTTGAGATTGGGGTCAAGTAGAGTCACTGGTCTTGAAAACTGTGGCAAATGTGTGAACGCATGCCTTGCAACTTCAGCTTGCAAAGTGCTGGCTCTAGATTCGACCAAGCTAATGTGGAATGTGGAAACATGTTCAACGAAAATTGTTGCGACATTTCATTTCAGATAATATGATAACATGCAATTACCACAGCCTGAGAAAAAAAGAAACACCGATGATGCCATGGGTTCATCTGATGATGAGTTGATTGAGCTGCTGAGCTGTCATCGCCCAGTTTCTCGCCAAGCATTTTTCCCGAAATGTTAGAATTGAAAAAACGTTTTGGATGAGAATTTCCGTTGTTGTGATATCCATCTAAGGCTTCGCTTGGGCCCTATGCGTGGCAATACAAAAAGGTGAAAAGATTGAGGTCCTGCCAACGCCTGGCAGAGCAAAGTAACCCACAAAGTTTACCTTTGGAAGAAGCTAGCAACTTTGGCCGTCCTGACATTGGGGACCCAATCCTTTCTCGACCTATGATGTTGTTCAAGGATACCTACTTGGATCATGCTGATCTTGCCAATTTGCCCCGCTCAAGGGATGTGTTCAGAGGCATTGAATCACACCCTTCTCTCACCTTGAGACTTCCAAAGCCGAGGGCGTCGGCTGGCTTAGTTCTGCGACACTGTGCCGAAGTGTTTCAACAAGTTCATGACCAGAACAAACCAATGACATGGAAATTCGGCCTGACACACGATGCGGTGATGAGATGGACCAACCCTACCTTTGGGCACTCATGTTCAAACAAAAAAATGGATAAGTTCGATTATATGATAGTCCTATATGCAGCTTCACACTGCCACGGACCTGCTTTTCTAGAAGCTAGTCTGATACAACGGTTTGGAAGTTTCCTGGATGCAGATTCTACCACTTCATTTTCTGTTTCCCTCAAAATTCCTGTGAATATTTGGGCTGGTGTGGCTTCCCTATTTTGTTTGAAATCACTCGGCTTCGCTGAGGCTTGCAAGGCTGCAAAAATACTTTGCCCGGTGGAGAAGGACTGAGAGATGTCGATACTGGACCATATCTGACATATATGGTCTACAAGTCCTATAGAAGACCCAGTGCCCAGGTGAGAAGCAGTGGAAGACCCAGCTAGACTTCTCAATTTGCTTAGGGGCCTGTGATGTTGGTTTTCAACATTAGCCCTGGGATTTCAATTCCTGTCAGCCAATTTGGCGAGTTTGCTTCTAATTCGTTTGGTGTAGTTTGCCAAATTCTGGCATCGCTGCTGATGCTCGTGGAACAAAATGCAAAGCTACTTGTGCATTGAATGTGTGATATTGTCTACTTTTTGGAGCTGGAAAATGCTTGCATGTGCAACCCTACTTGCTCACACAAGACGTTGTAAAAAAACATGTCCCCCTTAGATAGTGCCACTTACTTTGGCTTATGGCCCTCATTGCCGAGGCCAGTTGCGCGAGCCAAATCCTCACTGCCAGGGCAGTGGCAGAAGACATGGGGGAAGTGCAAGCGGCCCGGAAAGGTGTGAAGTCTTGGGCCTCCTGTCACCTACAAAATTCAGAAAGGGATGTTCAAAGAACTATGAAAAACCAAAAGACTAAGTTGGACATACCAGTCAAGACCATTGAATGCAATGGGGTCCAGGTTCCTTGGATTTCTCCGGAGTCATGGCTTCAATGGATTGTGAAAAAGGGTCTTTGGCCAACATTGGCTGGGTGCAGTCCAAATGACTATCAGGGAGCCTCCCGCAACCGGTCACAATTTTGGGAGAACTACCAGAAAGTGGATCCTGACTTTGAGCTTTTCCGCATCCCCAACACTGACCTTTCTAGAACTGCAGCTTTCCTTGTGCATGGAGATGAGGGCCGCACACTGAAGCGCAATGCCCTCATGGTTACATCGCTGCAAAGCGCTTTGGGATGTGGTTATGATGAGCAACGGGTTCCGGGCCAAAAAGCTGACACTTCGAACTTGCGGGTCAACTTTGCAGGTCATTCATTTGTGACCCGGTATGTTGTGAACACAATGCCAAAAACATCTTACGAGTCTGACCCCGCAATTTTCGATGATGCCATGGATCATGTGGCAAAGTCACTCCGGAAATGTTTTGATGAAGGCTGCGTAGATCAAGTGCGAGGGGAACGATTCAAAATCGTTGTTCTGGGTGTGAAGGGAGATGCTCCCTACTTGGTCAAAGCAGCTCATTTCTACAGATCATACAATACGATGGCAAAACGTGGTGATGAGCGGGGGCCCCCGAAGGGCGTATGCCCTTATTGCCTTGCAGGAACTAATGGTTTCCCAGCGGAGGACATCTCCACTTCAAGCCCATGCTGGTTGCCGACAGTTGGTGTGAAGCTCCCTTGGCTCAAGCGTCCCGCGTTTATCAAGCATTTGCTGCACAATCCTTCAAACCCAACAGAGTTCTTCAAGAGCGATATCTGGCACATTGTGCACTTGGATTTCGGCAGGAGCTGGGTGGCTAGCGTTGTTCAAACGGCACTTCCCTATTTGCCATGTCAGAATTTAGAGCAAAAATGGGAATGGCTGACGGATGACTACTTGCGTTGGTGCAGGACCAGCAAAAAACAAGCGCATGTCTCAAAGATAACTGCGTACCTCATGTCATATGGGGATACAACAGGTGCCATGGGCCAGTGGAGCAAAGGAGCTCTCAGCACCAACCTGCTCCAGTGGTTGGTGGATCTTTTGGGCAAAATTCCTGGAGATCCCGACGGATTGTTGGCGCAATGTAGAGTTGCAACTTACCGCTTGAATTCTTTGTTCCGTCTGCTTTATCGATCGGGTGCATTTCTGACAGCAGAGCAAGCTGCATTCATTTCTGATCAAGGCTTGAGCTTCCTCAGGACGTATGCCGCGATGGCTCGGGTCATGTACAACGCGGGAAAACAGTGGTTGTTTCCGTTGTACCCCAAGCTTCACGTTTTTCATCATCTCATATTGACTGTTAGAAACACGGCTTCATCGACTGGGCTGTGCTGTTCGCCAATGATGTATGGCTGCCAAATGGACGAGGACGTTGTAGGTAAGACTTCGAGACTCAGTAGAAGAGTCAACATCAGAAAGGTCAGCCAAAGAGCGCTTGACCGATATTTAGTCGCTGCTTTTACGGCCTACTCCAAAGCAAAGTTGTTGGGATGAAAAGTTTGTGTGCCAAGAGCATCATCATTGAGTTTATTCCAGTTTATCGATTTCAATTTGGAGACTCCCGCAGGTCCGTGGCCTTGGTGAAGCTGCTTCATGTTGTTCTGATCGGAATCCAACACCTTCTTTTTTGGGTCATATGTTATAGTATGTTAAGGGTACATATATCCCCAAAATTAAAAACCTAGGTTTTTTTAAAAAAACCTAGGTTTTTTTTATACCCAAAAAAAAGAAGGTTTTGGATTCCGAAGGTGTATATATATATATATATATGTTCATGGCTAGTTCGGGGATTGACACCCGAACGTAAATCATTTGGACACCTTTCTATAATTCTGTGTATGTATATATGCCCTCTGGTAGCTGAACATAGCTATGGAAATAGGCCCGTTATATAATTTATCTATTTGGATATATGTAGATGCTAATTGTCCAGTTCGCTATGTTACATTACCAGAGGGTACACATCCCATCATTTCCATTCATCTCCCGTTATTTGTTGCTTAAATCCCCAAAAACATTGGCGATTCACAGATCGCGAAATCGTCGTCCTTCACAGAGGTTTCCAGATCGGCCGGTTGCATGGTGGCACCTGGGCACTTCACTTCCCGTTATGGCACCGATCCGTTCCCTCAACTCGGCGCATTCTATGGCTTATGGTAGAGATATCATGATATATCACTGGATAGGGATAATGTTAGGATACAACTGATATCATGGGAATGTGGAATATGATTGTTAGTGATATATCAATCATGACATATCGAACTATATATATAGTGTTCATGGGGTGAAAATAAATCAACGAACATCACTGGGGGGGCCTCACCTTGTATGGTGTATGTTTTTTACGGAATCATTGGATAGGGGGCCTTGGCCAAAGCTTCAATAGGCAAGACCTGCTGTGTAGGTGACAGATCCTCTAACTCTAACTGATCTCGGTTCGACTGCCTCCGTCCAAATCGCCAACAAATGGCTCCGATAATACACCCCCAACTGATGAACAAAGCAATCACCAAAACTAGCCAGCCGTGGCCCTTGCAGCCCCAAAACAAGTGTCCAGGGTCACTGAACACAGCAGTGGTTGTGGTAGTTGAAGGTGGAAAGAAATCAATCTCACTGCACTCCCTCACCAAGTTCCGGACAATCCTTTCAACGATCTGATCAATCCAACTCTGAGAATCAATTGCGAAACCAGCAAGCCAGATCAAACTGGCAATCGTGACAAGGTGACCAACCGCCGCCCCAATCAGGAGGCCCAAAAGAGCAAAGCCCATGGCAATCCTTGGTGAATCCTTCAATACTCAAAAGCGTGGTGAAAACGGACCATTCTTAACCATATGATTCACCCATTTTACTAACTATATTACCACTATCACCCATATTCATCATTACGAACCATTATTAACCATATTAACCACATTGTTAACCATATTAACCATATTATTAACCATATTAACCATACTATTATCCATATTAATATTAGCCATTATTAAGCATATTGACCACTATTCACCATGGAAAAACTCACCATGCCAAGGCGCTCAGCCACTCGCTGTGGCTCACCTTGCCATCCTCCGAGGTGTCCAAGCTTCGCCAGGTATCTGCGGGTGATGAAAATGTCGATTTCCATGGGGATTTCCATGGGAATTCAGGGGATTTCTATATAATATGATATGATTTAATGGGGATTTAATGGAAATGAGTGGGACTGGGAATTCAATGAATTTTTGTGATGTGAAAAGAGGGATAAGTGTCTGAACATAGTGGAATTACCCATGTGATGTGAAAAAGGGGAGATGGTTCAGAGAACATGGTGGATTTTCTGGATTTAGTGGGAGATGTGGAACATCAAATGGCCACCATAATGTGATGATTTACCCATGTTCAATCGGCCACTTCTGAATGGTGGAAGATGGGAAGAACAACCAGTGACGAAAGGGTATCCATTTTCAGACAAACCCATGTGATTGTGCAAAAATATATAGATTACTACAATTTTACCGCGATATTATTTCCAAAAATATATGTGTACATAGAAATATATGCAATAGCGTACATTATTGAATGATATTGAATGGGTGTAGTGCAGCGAATGATCGGAATTTGAAAATATGTTTAATTGGGACATTGTATGGAACGACCAATACACATGAAGACATCACCAGCAGAAAATCGATGGCCCAATTAATTTCTGATAAATCTGATAAATCTTAAATGCAGCAACAAAAACAGGAACACGGAGTATAGCAACCCAAAAAAAATGGATCCCTTGTGTTTCCAGCATGCCAAAAAGATTCTATTTGCCCCCAATATTTCCAGGTTTCGACGCATCGTTTCGGCATCTTTTTGGGACACGTACAACTCACCGGCCTTCGACTAAGCCTTGCGCCTCAGGCCGAGCTGAAAAATCGTCACTGGAGGCGGCAGATTGGGGGTCATTACTCCTAGCTTTCTGGCTATTCATGACCTTTTTAGGTCAAAAAAACAACCACCTATCACCTGACTTGATGATCGATGGAAGCCATAAAGATTGATGCCAAAGCGGACGAAAAATACCCCGTTTTTGGTGTTCACATCCTGCAAACATTGCCTCGTTGATTCCTCAGATTGCGATGGAGCTGAAAGACATGGTTTCATGATGGATATATAGTGAATGATTATAACTAAAAATTATAGTGATTAATTTTCAAATAATTATAATGGTTTCCTATACAGAAAATGACTTCTAGAAGCCAGGTTAATTGACTTTGCTTGCCCTGGGCAACTGTGCATTTCATGGTCCCAAAACATGTCCACGGAGCAAGTTTCAGGACCGACCAAGACTCCGGACCGTGCTCAAACCGACAGCTTGCAAAGCTCCTGGCGCTCTGGGTGAATTCGCTGAGCTTTGGACATGGGTTCTGGGTTCTGGTACCCCAAAACTCAATGGTACCCCATCAATGGTAATTTACCATCATTCTTCTCAGCAAAATTACCATTTTGGGCCGAAAGAATGCCTCATTTTGGATAAAGCCAGTTGGTGATTTGCCCCAGTCTCACCTCCACCTGGACTCCAGGTCAATACAAACGTGCTTCGCCCATCTTCTAAGGTTCCAGTTACGGCTTCCAAAGCACATGGTAACAGCCTCAATACGTTTTGATATAATTACTCAACTATATTTTTTTATGGCCATCATGGAATCAAAGGTCGGCATCAAAGGTCATTCAGTGGTTCATGGATTTTCAAGACCCTCAGGTAGAGAAACAAATGACCTCCAAGTTCCCCCTCCCCCTCCTTTGATCTCATTCTCACTGAGGTATCCGCTCTTGTCGGTGTCCGTCGACCTGGATGGCTTTGGAAAAGGAAACCGAAACCATTGGAAACCTACACTTTGTGAGGCTCTGTTCGGTAGAAAAACCCTGGGAAAATGGTGATTTAACCAACTAAAAATTGGGGTGTTCAATGGAATTTATCGCTGATTTATGCTAAGTTGACGCACAGTTTGGTGAACTGCTGGGTTTGTTGGGATAGTTTGTGAGGAATGTAATTATAGTAGTCATGGGTTTATAAACCAACTTGTAACTTTGTAAGCCTAGTTTGCTTTCGTGGTATGTAGTTTGTATTTCTGAAAGATGCAAATGGGCAGAGTTCTGTGGCCGGTGTGCTGTGCATTGGCCGGTGAAAAATGGTTCGGTACTTGGCTTTTCGGACCCAGAGAATTGATCATATCCAGTGCCATCCATTCCTGAAAAACACACAGACCATTGCTGTGGCTAGTCTGGAGTCTTGGCATCACAAATAACAGCTGCCAATTTAGCGAGTCACATCTAATTGCCCTCTGGCTATTTAACGTAGCGAACTAGCAAATCACAATGTTTAACAGGTAAATCATCATAAATCAACATGTTTATCTAATCCCATCCCCAGTTCATATGAAACACCCCCTACTTGTCCCTACTAAACCATCATGGTTTCTGGGAGGTGCTCTACAAAATGAACGAGGGATAGGATAGATGTGACTTATAGATGTGCCATGGCAGCCATGGTTTCCAGTTCGCAGCCCATCGGAAGCTGCCCAAGCTGCCCATCGGAATTCAGAGATCTCACGGCAAGGCTCCCATGATGGAAGAAGATGAATTTCCCAACAGAATGACAGTTGGGGATTTCTAGAAAATATTGCTGGGGGATTTCTACACTTCTACATTTCTAATACCTGGTAATTTCACATCACTATTGAAAAATTACAGTTTATAGTTCATTTGCCCATGAAAAATGGTGATGTTCCATAGCAAACTGTTGAATTACCAGGGGGTAGAGGATTTCCACGGATCTGACCTCCAATAAAGTTCAATAAGACTACGTTTTCAACCGGATGGATGTCCCATTGCCAGGGCCCCATAGATTTCCTGAGAATCCACACACGAAAATGTCGGATGACTTCCGGAGCACCTCCCGCTTCCTGCGAGTGGTGAGGGACAATCTTGGGAGCCAGGGATATCTTGATACATATACTGTTGGTGTGTATGTGTATGTGTGTATGTGTGTATGTCTGTATGTATGTATGTATGTATGTCTGTCTGTCTGTCTGTCTGTCTGTCTGTCTGCCTGTATGTATGTATGTATGTATGTATGTATGTATGCATGTATGCATGTATGCATGTATGCATGTATGCATGTATGCATGTATGCATGTATGCATGTATGCATGTATGCATGTATGCATGTATGC
>Ga0126342_10006289_pt1 | contig 21015 bp, 16 predicted proteins | sample Cyp1metagenome_FD_92528 | JGI IMG/M metagenome (GOLD analysis project Ga0126342, IMG submission 92528) | Coral microbial communities from Lord Howe Island, Old Settlement Bay, Australia - Cyphastrea 1 metagenome | ecosystem: Host-associated > Invertebrates > Cnidaria > Coral ...
CAGGGTTTGAATCTTGTACGTTGGTGTGTTTTTACTCCCAGGTAGTTTTCAACACTTATTCCTGACCAGGGTGGTTTCCACCACTTATTTTCTTCTAAAAATCAGGGCTCACGAAATTCAATATTTCACACTCCTTACACCCCTTATCCGGGGGATTGTTTCCAGCCTTCGAATCCCGCCCCAGGTCTCTACGAAGAAGCGGAGATCAAGAAGTCCGGGCCCAAGTGGCCTAAGCCAAGCACGGTGGCATGGGTGAAATCGGGATTTGGAGCAAGAAAAATAGGAGATCCATGGAGATCCTGGGCACAAAAATGCTTGGGATATTTCGTGGAATATTTCATGTGGTTTCCATAAATGGGGGTATCCAAAAATGCTTGGTTGATTTCATGGAAAATCCCATTAAAATGGATGAGAACTGGGGGTTCCCTATTTCAGGCAACCACCATATAGAATGTTAATGGATGCGATACAAAGTGGGAAACCCCATGCCATAAACCTACCATTTGGGGATGGTGTCTACCACCAATAAAAAAAATGTGATATTTAGGGGACTACCATTTGTGGGTTTACCACATGTTTCGGTCTGTCTGAAAATCTAGCGTCTGTCAGTTGACTCACAGTACTTAGATGGGCCATGGAGTTAGTTATCTAGTTAGTAAATGGATTATAATTGGGATATACGGGGTTACATCCCCAGTTGCTAATCAGGAATCGCTCATCCCATGGCCTATCGAAGTACAATGTGGTGCCCCCAAGATAGCTAAGTTGGCGCAAATAACTCTAATTTCACTAGGACTTATGATGGTAGATATATTTTCACATCACTGGGGCACCACCTTGTAGCAAATTTTGGGCTGGAGATTTGGATCGGAAATGACATATGTTTGGACATAGAAAGATATGTTTATAACATCAGAATCACAACACGAGCAGTTCCTTTTCGTGTTCCCAACATCGGAAACACAAAAATGTTTGTTTGCAAATGGGATAGGCCTAAATCTACCCTCTGAAAAAATTAACAGTTTGCTATTGAAAATGGTGATTTATAGTGGATTTACAAATTAAAAAATGTTGATTTTCAATAGTATATTGTTAACGTTTACCAGAGGGTAATGTTTTCCCATCACTTTCCCTCACTTAACATGGCCATTTCAGGGTATACCCAATCGTCCATTGAACACATGGAATGCACGGAAAATGACCCAGCGACCGGTGCGTGCGATTTTTAGTCGTTGTGGTTTATAACCCCCACTATAGTATACTATAGACATATGTACCATAAACCCAACAGTACAACAGTTTTTGAAGTTACTTGTGCGTCAACTCAGCGATCCCAAACCTTGCACGGTTAGATGTTAAGTGTGTTGATGATAGATCCCTAAAGTAGTTATGGCTCTTAACAGTTATCACTGGCTTATAATATTACTTTAGTGATACTAATCTATTCTTCACCTTAGTTGCACCATTGTCTCCCTGTTTTTGCAGGTTGAGCCCTCATCAATCTCTCCATGTAATTCCGAATACAGTGACCCGTCAACCACCCAAAATCACCCAAATTGTCTAAACTTGTGATAACGTACTTGTGGCAATTCAACAATCATTATAAATCCCAATTTGTCTATATACATAGGTTAAACCACAAGTTTGAATCATTTTTACCCATGGTTCAATGTAAAAAAATCCCCAAGTTCCATTAGCCAACACCGCTTGACCGCTTTCTCCTGCTTTTGAGGCAGCGGCTTCATGACATGCAACGTGAAAAGGCCTGGGTTTATCAAAAGCCACTTGGTTTTACTTGGTGCAGCTCCAGTAGCGGATATACGGCCACAATATGCTATACTTATAGGGCTTACATCCCAATTTCGACGGGTTTTCTTGTAGCTTTTTACCCATGGTTAGAGCCATGAAAAATCCCAACTGTGCACCCTCAGATGAAAGCAGCCAGGATGAGGGGTTTCATGCCCCGCACGTTGCTTAGGCACGTCGGCCCACTGAGAATGACACATTTTGAGAGTCCAGTGGTACCCTCTGGTAAATTAACATAGACCCCGAAAATAACCCTTTTTTTAATGGAAACTAATCTTCCAACCCCTATCTGGCAGGGTCTATGTTAATTTACTGGAGGATATGTTTTTTTTGAGGAGCCATTCCCCACGCAGAGTCTTTGATGAATGAAGGTGGTCCCTTTTGCATTGTACCAATTCGACTCGAGGTCAGCAAGATGTTTTCCTACATATCCCGTAATCCCTCACGTGGCAATGGAAAAAAAACTTTTTGAATTCAGGACATGGTAAAATCATCTATAAATTGCTATAACTTGCTGGTGGTTTGGAACATTTTTTATGAATTTCCATATATTGGGAATAATCATCCCAACTGACTTTCATATTTTTCAGAGGGGTAGGTCTACCACCAACCACATAAATATGGGGTATTCTCCATCGCCAGGTTTAATTGCCGGATGGTAAAAAATGGCTGGGGGTTGGTCCCATTGACCATCCAACGTTGCGTTACACTCGTGAAGGATATGAAGGATGACAAGCTCTTTGCGGGGGAGCCATGGTTTTGGACACGACACAGAGGGTCTTTGTGGAGAGAAATGGCAGGATGTTATCCCAGAAATGTTGGCAGGTAACTACTGCAGGATCCGGTTGGGTATGGCACACTAGCGGTGAAGATTGTTTTTTATTTCAAGATGTGTTTCATGCGTGTTTATGGAAATGGGAGATCGATCTTATCCAACTAGCAACTGTCAACTATAGTCAGTTTTTGTAGATTTGGAACATTCCATGGTGAGTTTTAGGAACATCTGCCCCATGCTGCCCATGTTCGTCATCGTCCACGGGATTGTTGCCTTCAAGACCGTGGGTATGGCAGATATATTGGCCATGCTTCCTAAGATGCAACACAATCCATAGGGCATCAGTTTGCTGCGGAATCTTTAGCCAACATATTCCCTCTGTCAAACTAACATAGCTGTTGAAAATGATCGTTTATAATGGATTTCCCCATTAAAAATGGTGATTTTCCATACTTATGTTAGTTTACCAGAGGGTAATTATCTACATCCATCTACATATGCCACATTCTACGGGTTGAGCTTGAGGTCCATTTCCAGCCCAGCCGGGTGTCTCTACATAAACAGTCGCATGCGGCTGCATCAAGCGTTGCTTAGCAACCATCAAGAATTGGCCTCATTTTGCTGCTTGGCTAGTAGCCAACATAGATGGTGATGAGGAATCAAGTTTCAAACATCTGACATACCCTCTGGTAAACCAACGTAATTAACTATGGAAAATCATCATTTTTAATGCGAAAATCCACTATAAATGGCCATTTTCAATAGCTACGTTAAATTACCAGAGGGTATCCATGATCCATTCTCCAGGGCATCCCAGTTTCCATATCTTCGATTTTTTGTGCACCTTCCATTCACGCCTTCTCCACCAAATCTCACCGGGTAAAGCCTCGCAGTTTTGGACGCCAAAAAACACCGTCAGCTGTACCCTTTTCCTTGGTCTTAGACGGGTCTTTTCCACTTGGCACCGGGACACAATGTTGGGTGTCAAGTTGACCCTTTTGATGGCCATGGGAGTCATGGGCGGCAGTCCATTGCGGCGACTACGTGTCGCAACACGGCAATTGCAATGGAACGGTGATTCCAATGAAAAAGTGGTACCACAGTGCAAAGCAGGAGGGCATGGGACTGGATCGGATGAGGCTGATGGGTATGGCATAAAGAGAGAGAGAGAGATATATATAATTATATATACAGTATAAATTAGCATAAAGATATAGATGGCAGAAGAATGTACGATACCCACAGAACTATGTTAGCTGTTGGGTTTTTGGTGATTGCAACTGTAGTCAATGGGGTTTGGAAACCATTTGTACGGTTAAATTGACATAGATTTGGAAAATCTGCCATCCAATATATAATTTGTCTCCAAGATAAATCTATAATATGTCTACCGCAGGGTAAAGGAAACTGAATCCTAGGGAAAACAATGTGTTTTGTTGAGAGGTCCGACTTCTAGCATATGTGCTGTTTAATGTGATAGTGATTTACTAACATGCCCAATGGATTAGCCATGTTTTCTTTTAAATGAAGTTCCCATGTTTGTCAAATGACAATGACATCCTGACATCCGCCCCTCACGTCGTCGCTGAGGGTTGATGAGCGCAACCCCGAATGACATGATTCTAGGGAATTAATGACTGGCATCCACATTATGCAATATAATAAGTAATATATACGTCGTATATCTATATTATATATATATATATTGTATGTATATTCTATATATATATATATACGTCGTATATCTAGATGTATATATATATATATGTTATCCCTCGTTATCGTTTGATTACAGTGAGACGCATCCCAAGTCACAGATCCAACCGGTGGTGATATCGTTTTTTTTTCAGGATGCCGTGGCTACTATACCCGTTTTAAAACATATGTGGCCCGCATGATTCCTTCCACCTAATATGTTTCATATCCCCATATAATACATCAGAGGTCCCTACATAGGTGGTATTTACATGTATGTACTATGTTTGGGAGGGAGTCATTAGCCCAGATATCTGCGTGTTTCTTAATTTTTGCGGTACCTCAAAACAGTTGGCTGACAAAAATCAATGGAAACCCTGCATGGATAAGATATTTTATTAATCGCGTGCTGGGGCTGGTGATATATTAGTATTGGCCTAACTAACTAAAAAAACAACAAAATTTCTTTGCAACTTATCCAACTTATCTAAGATCGCCGATGGCTTTGGAACCCTCGATGTAGATCATTTGTTCAAGTGCATCCCAGGCATTGCCAATGGGTAGTAACCATATTCATCCATCTGCTACAGGGGATACTTGGTGGCTCACTCCAGGAATCGTAAGAGGGTTGTAATCCCAATTATAGTAGGTACGTAGGGTTAATGCAGTTACTTAGATGGGCCATGGGATTAGCTAACTGGTTAATAACTGGGGTTGTAATCCTCTATATATCCTAATTATATAATCCATTTACTAACTAGTTAACTAACTCCATGGCCCATCTAAGTATAACCTGGGCAATCATTGCGACTTTCGCAACCACTATGCCATGAACAGGTTGGTTGGATTGTATACCCATGTTGGTGCATGGCATGTATCCATTCTGTAAGGATTTCCATGGCAACGGATGGATAACTATAAAATACTAACCATATTAAATCGTGAATCCCGGATGAAATTGGCTATAACCCTCCTTCTATTCTTGTGATATTCCAATTATTCATAGTTGAATTATGTTTAATCCATTTTAATCCCATACATCCCCATGTTGTATCCCATTAATTGTATACCATGGTCAGACCATGGCTTCCTGTCATGTCATTCTCCGAGCCAGTAGGATACAACGATGTGAGTGGCGGCAGCGCCTTCTACTGGTCATGCGCCTTCCACTGCGAAGGAGGTCCTTACTATGCCACCGAGGGCTGCATTTGTGCATGCCTCACACCTGAGCAGGAAACAGCATGGAGAGGCCATGGCTGGCTAAAAAAAAACGGTGGACAATTAGCATTGGTTGGTGGTTTGGAACATGTTTTTCCCATCTTTTGGGAATAATCATCCCAACTCATTTTTTTTTGGACGGGTAGGTATACCACCAACCAGAGCAGTTTTGCTAATTGCTATGTGTTTTGGTCCATGGATCTCCGGCAGATAAGTTGATTGTGCTTCGCAAGGCTGGTAAGTCCTCGATTCATGAGTTTTCCCGGTAGAGTTTAAGTGGGAATATGGGCTACAAGATGCTAAAAGCCAGTTACTAACCAGCTCCTACTTGGAGGATCATCCCAACTGATAGCTTGTTAGTCAGCTGGATGATCTTCTAAGAACATCCCCTTGAATCCTGGCCATCAGATAGCTAGTAAACCCAATGAAATCCCATGTGTTTTCCCTATCAATTTTGGATAGCCATCAGCTTCATCCCACTTTTTTCCCATGAAATCTAATTTTCACGCTAAAAAAATGTATATAAATCTCATTATATCTCATTTTACACATCTAAATATGATAGCTAAATAAATAATATGATTTTCACTTGTCATCAGCTAAATCCTTAGAAATCTCTATGAATCCAAGGTTCGGGATTGGTGAAATCACCTATAAATGTTAGAAATCCTGTATAAAAAAATCCTATAAATCAAATAATCCTCATATTTATCCTATATAATGTTTGCACCCGAATAAAGAGATGGTACCCTATTGTGAGAAATTTCTTGCTCCCAATTCAGTAACATGCTAATTGTTGGGGGGGCCTCTATTGTGAGATGTTTCCGGATTTTTTCCAAATGCTTTAACTTTATTGCTTATTTTTAATATTTTTTTGTTTTTATTTTATATATTTATCTTTTATGTTTATGTAATTATTATTTTCTATTTGTATTGCTAGTTTTATTTTTATTTCTATTTCCTACTGTTGCATTTTTTCATTGCTTCCTTTTTTTATTTTGAATTGCTTTTTTTTTCATTCATTAAGTACATTAATTGCAGTATGAGTGGCTCAGTTACTGAATAATATAACTGTCTGGATGGTACTCTATTGTGAGCACCAACTTTTGGGAGTGAAAAAAAAACAAAACCCTTTCTCCACCTTTCTTTGGGTAAAGCTAGTCCCTTTACTTTAGAAAGCCATATTCGTGTTAAAGCTTTAAAATGACAGGCTTTCTAAATAATTAGATTCCTTATTAAACCCTTATTAAAAAAACAGCACCCAGACAATTTTTCAAGAGGATACCTCATGATTGGCTCAGTTACTGAATAATATAATTGTTTGGACGGTACTCTATTGTGAGCACCAACTTTTGGGAGTGAAAAAAACAAAACTATTGAAAGCAATTAAAAGTAAACTGAAAGTTAATTGAAATTAAATTGAAATCAATTGAACGTAAATTAAAAGTAAATTGAAATCAATTAAAATCAATTAAAAGTAAATTGAAATCAATTGAACGTAAATTAAAAGTAAATTGAAATCCTTACTTAAATTTATTTACCGAAAAATCGTTGAGGGGCGGCAAAAAAAGTGCGAGTTATAGAGTATCCTCAAATTGTTTGAGGGGGGGGCCCTCACACTAATCAGCAGCGAACATTAATATGGCTGAATCCTATAAATCATCTATATAACATCTTCTAGACTCTATAACATCCATTCACCAGCGATTTTGGATCTACCCCTTGGCTCGCCTCGACGCCTCGAAGGCATGGTCACCACGCTGCCGGCCTCGCCTTTCTCGCCGGCCGACGAAGCAGCAAGGCGACCCGGGGAGATCCTGGTGACGCCGCCGCCCGCAACGCGGCCGTTACGACAACAACGGGGCCGCGCTGAGCGAAACGGGATGGAGTTATAAACCAACTTTAGCTAACTATGCGGCACCACGGCACCACATTGTAGCTCAATCTTGGATGGGTAGAAACCAATCATTTTTTGTCTTTTGGTATGGGATTATCGATGTTCACCAGCTAAGAATTTATTTTTTTTGCAGGGTATCTAAGATTGGCCATGTTTAGCTATGATTTAGCCATGACAACTTGGGATTTTACCCAGAAAGATGGTGATTTCATGGCACTGTATCCTAGGTCAATCTTGGGTGGGTAGTTGCTAATCCGCTTTTTTTTGCTATAAATAATTGAATATTTGCGAACCAGCTGAAAAACTATTTGTTTGCAGGGTAATTAGCAAAGATTGGCAATGTACATGTGGGCTTAACTACTATCATATAATAGGAATGTATAATTTGTAATTTGATGATGTGTTGATTGATTTAGGGGATGGGTCAAAACCTATCAAATTCCTATTTTTCGAAAAATCACCATCCATAAATCCCAGCCATTGTAGGGGACCTAGGGTGGCAGGGTTTTGACTCATACTCATTTATGGGGATTAACTACTATGATACAATAGGAATGTATGTATATATATAATATTGAACAAATGCTCTTAACTACTAGAGACTGGTTTGTAATTGGAATTGTAATGATATGACAGTGGATAAGTATTCATATTTTAATATATACATATATTACTAACATATATATATATAATATGTTGTCATTTCAGTTCTTATACAGGATATATTTTATTTAATTGGCTATAGAACAATATTACATGTTTGGTGCATAGCCAACTTGACGTAAATAACTTGGGTTGTTGCTCTCATTACTGGGGGCTTCACTCAACATTTTGGAGCTTGATCTACCCTCTAAACTAAGAGTTTGCTATTGAAAATGACCCATGTTTATACTTGATATACCGTTCCTAAACATGGTGAGTTTCAATAGCTACGTTAAATTACCAAAGGGTATTGTCGGTTTAAAGTAGATGCGATATCAATCATAGATGATTTGTACATGCTTTATACATCCATATGAGCCGTGTTCAAGACCGGTGATGGTTGATGAGAAAAGGGGTTATGGTACCGTCAATATATTTGAGACTACCGTAGTTTATGAACTGGGGAATCGCGTTATTGAAAATGACAGGGGGTTATTGAACATTGTTCACTTACTGTAAAGAAATGTTTTGGTTTATGTGCATAACGTGTTTTTACACATACCACATATTCATCTCACACAAAATCTATTATGTGTTTAACCATGTGGGTTTACATAAATGGGGGTACCCCAATAGCTGGATGGTTTATAATCGAAAAATCGAGAATATCATGGATGATTTCGGGGTTGGAATCCCCTTCAACGATACTTATATTCCCCACAAACCCCATAGTTATTGGAGTTATGTTCACCAACTTTGCGATTCCGAACTGTGCCCCAGCCCTTAAAATTCGGATGCATCTCTCGGTTCCGGTCCTTTGTCAAGGCCACAACACGACGACCCTTTGATCCTGTCTCAGAGATTCCAGTGGGAGAGATCGACGGTGACTTCCTGTTGAGTTTCATCCAGTGTAGGGTGAATCGTAGTGAATCCACTCAAACAACTGGAGCTGAACTAAGCTATTGATAGGATCGAAGCTATTGAAAATGGTAAATCCACTCAACAAATTACTACTTATACACTCTACTGGTAGTAATTTGTGACAGTTTGCTATTGAAAATGGCCATTTAGTTCGTTGATTTCTCTATTAAAAATTGTGATTTTCCATAATTATCTTAGTTTACCAGAGGGTATATGATTGGTGGGATGAAGCACCAAGTAGTAAGCCAATATTGTTGGGGTTGATAGTGGTTAAAAAAATCCATATATATATATAACTATAACCCATTTTAAGGTTTTTGATGGTTTTTGTTTATTTATTGTGGAATCACAACAATGAAAACTTCAACACAAAGCCTTCTTTGTATACAATTTTTTGTGGTTAAGAACCACCTTTATTATTGTGGAATCATAAACATGAAACTTTTAAGAACATGTTGGTAATCCCATCATCAACCTTTTTTTTGGGAACTGATATCTGATGGGTTTTTTGTGCTCGTGCGAGGTGGACACGGTGATGTTTGCGAGTATCTCTTCTAGCGGAAGACAGCATCATACAACATGATTTGCCAGAAGTATCTACCAAATACCCTCTGGTAAACTAAAATAACTATGGAAAATCACCGTTTTCAATGGATAAATCCACTATGTCTATTGTCATTCTCAATAGCTATGTTAAATTACCAGAGGGTACATGTCAGCAATTTCTCGAATGTCCTGGTTGATGTGGTTGGGGACTATGAACTAACCTATGGAAGGAAAACCGTTTTCAACTTAGTACAATGATATGGAGATGGGATAGACCGCCATCGATCAGTTGACTCATAGAATGTGGAAGCGCTTAGTTAGTCCAATGTGCCTGCGTTTGAATATTAGGTGCCAACCAAGCGTCACGATCGGATGCCTGAAGCTTTAAAAAGTACTTGATGTGGATCAATGTGGTGCCCCCAAGTTAACTTACAAAGCCCATCAACCAAAGCTGTAATCACCATAAACACCCTAGTTTACAGAGTTACGAGCCAACTTAGCTAAGGATTTGCGGCCACGGTTGAGGAAACAAATGGAAATTTCACGCAGTGCCACATTGTGCTGCAACATTCCAGCCATCCCGCAGTGTGTTGCCCTGTGAAATGTTTGTTGATTGACAGACCCCCATTACCCTCTGGTAAGCGTTTACATAACTATGGGAAATCACCATGTTTAATGGGAAATTCCACTATAAATGGCTATTTTCAATAGCTGTGTAACAGATTACCAGAGGGTAACCATACCTGGGTTTAATTAGGTTGTTTTCAATTTTCTCTTTGAGAAATTCACCGTTTGGAATAGGTTTTATTTGTGGTAAACCCCTATAAAGAAAACCCAAGTATAAAATAGATAGATCTGCTCTAAAACGTGGTTCTTGGAGTTATTTGCACCAACTTAGCTAAGGGGCCCACCTTGTGTAGATAGATTATGATAGATCCCCCCAAAGGTCTTTGAAGATATTCCCATTGCCAAGGTTTAACCGGTTTTGTTGATTTTCTTGCTGTTGAAATCTGACGTTTTGATGGTTCCCATCACACTTGTTGTTTCACTACTTATTCTTACATGTCTCATCATGTCTCCCACATCTTCCAAGTTTTTTGCAAGTTTCTCCCACAAATTCTCTCATTTTCCCAGTTTTTGTCCATGGCTTTTCCGTGGTTTAGGTGAGTCACCCTCCGGCAGCGGCTCGTCATCCTCCGGCGGCTCGCCTTCCAGCAGCTCCAGCGGCTCCGGCGGCTCCCGCGGCTCCGCGCTGCCGCCGGGCTTTTCGTTGGCGACGCCCACGGCGGCGCCGAAGGCGCAGGTGATTCACAACAAGGCCGGAGGTGGAGGATGAGTACCAGGCGGTGAGTCAACAAATGTCATCGACTAGTGATTTTGGGAGAAAAAGATGGTGATTTCAGCTGGGAAATGATGAAATATGGTGATTTATAGTTGATTTATGATGATTTGGATTCTGGGTCAATCGAGGCTTCGCCCACAAAAAACTAGCCTTAATTGGAGATTTTATGAATAATGAATATAGAATATAGGAGGAATAGAAGCGACAATTTGAAGGGTATAGTTTATCGGAGATTTACCCACTGTACAAAGTCTAGTAGTATAGTTACATCATGTTACAGTATTGCAAGTAACCTGCTCTACTATAGCTATACTTCTAGCTAGGGAAGGTTTCACCATGTAGGCCTATGCTGCCTGTCACAGGCGCTTGATATGAACGTGGTGGTGATCGCCGTGATCGCTGCATGTGGCATTGCGACTAGGTCAACATGTCAAAATCAATGGCGAAGGCTTTGGGAGGTCAACCTTCGTATGATCACTGGTAAAATGGTGATAATACAAAGGTGGCTAAGTTAAGATTTGTTAAAATACCATATAGCCAGCAACATAATATAGTAACCATATTAATATATATATAACGAGCAATACCATAGATTTTTTGACATGGTCATCTAAGATTCACCATGGTTTGCGCATTACTTATGCTGGAATTAAACATGGCTGGGATTAAATTTGAATTTAGGGTTATTTAACTATCATATTGAACCAACCATACTGGGGATTTCATGCGAACCTAATCCATTTTTCAAACATGGCTAGGAAATCCATTATTAGTGAAGGTTTACATCTGGGAAAATCAATGAACTATAATTACGGGGGAGTTTCCAGCAAACCATGTTTTATTACCTGGGTCGGTTATAGTACGTATCCTTTGGTAATAGGAGAAACAGCATTTACTGCGGGGGATTCAAAAAAGAATAAGGGACCCACCAAAAATCATTTGATAATTTCATAAAATTACAATTTTCAAATGGGCACACTTCTGGTTTCGGGCCGGGTATTTTGGGTACCTCAGTTTTGAGAAACAATTATTTGTTTGGAAAGCAATAAATGAAATTTGGGGATTGATCATGGCTTTATGAGCATTGGGATTTATAATAACTAATTAGCTGAGGGATTTATAATGACTTTATGGGGACATCATGGGATTTGTGATGACTTTGTGGCTATTGGGTAAAAGAACATGGGTATGGTGAAGCACAAGTTGAATGGCACGTTGATCGACAAGAAATTGAGAGTTAAGGAGAGGAATCATAGGCATTGAAGCTGATGGGAATTGAGAATAGATCATAATCTGGTTGGTGGTTTGGAACATGCATTTTATGAATTCAACTGGCTGACTTTCATATTTTTCAGAGGGGTTGGTAGCTCAACCACCAACCAGTAATCCTTTCGACTCCACACCCGCAGAAACCAACGTGGAAGGTTGTCTGGTGGATTACTTAGATGGGCCATGGGATTAGCTAACTGGTTAATAACTGGGGATATAATCCTCTATATCCTAATTATAATCCATTTACTAACTAGTTAGCTAACTCCATGGCCCATCTAAGTAGATCATGATTGGGCGATGAGCAAACATGGCACGCAGAGACCATCATCCCTCAACGGCTTCAATATGGGTCTTTCAAGCCGTTGAAGATGAATTCTGTAGGTTGGATGTGTTCTTGTTTTTGCAAGATAGGGGAACGTCACACTCAGCCAAACATGATACTTTGGGTTTAGGGTACCCTCTGTAATCAAACAAAGCAATGGAAAATCGACGATTTGTAGATGATTTTCCCAGCAATGAACTGCCATGTACGGGATTTCCCATCTAGCCACATTTGACACCGGAGGGTATCTAGAATTCGGCCTGAAGAATTGTTGGATGACTAGTCAGCGAGAATCTGGATTCAAATGGAATCGATTTTGGGGAGAGCTGATGATGAAGCTTTGGGAATTGTCTGGAAAGACGCACTCTCGCACCATTTGACTGGAAGATGAGACAATTTCACGCGCGGACCCTGTAACGGTTCATGCCACGGCGTTAGCAAGGTGGCCAGTGCAACCTACCAGCTATAACTTCGCCAGGGTCGGTGCGCACGTGGTACATGTACTTGAGAAGTTGTTGCCGGCCTGTTTCCAATCACAGGTGGATGACCAGGGCATTTTGTATGCAAAAGATGCTTAGCTAAAGGGTATCGCACACTGCAGCGAGGACTCTATGTCTATTTCGCTTTGCTGGCTGCAAGCAAACAGAAACTGGTGCACAAATCCATCAAGAGGCTGGCCACAGCCTTTACACCCATGCGTCAGAAAATGGGCATCGCGCCTAGATTCCTGAATCCAACTGCAAGCACCATTGGCAGATTGAAGCCGCAAGGACACACGCAATGGAAAACGCTCTCTTGCAAAGATGCCCAAAGCAGGCCCAAGCTCCCGCGACATTCTCAATCGCACTGTGCAACCAGAAGGTGCCCAGAAAAGGTTCTTTCCTGTAGCTGTCCGAGGCATGGAGTTTGAACCAGCTTGTCTCAGGAAACCATAAATGGCAAAATACATTGTCGAAGCACAACCTTGCAGCATTGCTCTGCGGGAGGTTGAAGTCAAAGTGGTGAAAGTAAGTCAAAGTGGTGAAAGTGCCCTGAGCACAGCCTGTCATTCACGTAACGCAACTATTGCGTCCAACGAACACTATGCCATCCCGCCGGCAGAAGGCATCAGGGAAGTTCACGCCATGATTGAACCAACTCTCAACCTTCTGCAGAACAGCTCTACCATTGGTAGGTGTTGAACCGAGATTTTGAGAAGACTGTTTCAACAATTTCTCGGGTGGGTTCCAGTGAACAAAGTGAATATGTACCCAAAGTTTTTGGGATTATATCCCAACTTATGAGGGTTGCTTATTATATGTTTTTAAGCATGGCTGTACACATTTAGAACCTCAACTGCGCCCCCAAGTAGCCAAACCCAGTTGCTGGCTACCAAGGCCGATGGGAGGGGTATCAAAGTCATGTTTCGCCATGTGGGCCCCCCAAGTCATAGGTAAGTTGTCTTATGAGTGTGCGAACATGTTGGATTACAATGGATCTATATATAATCAATTTGGTTTGTAACTGAATAAATATATATATATATATATATATATTCCCTATATATATATTTATTATTTTGGGGGCGTAAGGATATCGCCATCAGAAATCCCAAGGTAGAACTGATGGGGGGGTCGGAATGCAAATGTCAGCGACAGAGTCCCAAGTTAGAGTTAGAGGATCATCCTAGGTGATGCAACTGTTGAAAAAACCCGTGATCGCAAGTCCCCATTCAGTGGTTTATACATGACATGCTTATACCACAAATAAGGCCGGCGTGACGCTCATATTTGTCATTTGCTTCAACTGCCGATCCTTGGCGGTGAAATCGTTGACTGCGATCCGCCCCAAAATGTTTACCACGCTGAATAGGGGTTTAACTATCAACAGATAGGGATGTGTAATTGATAAATCATGGATTATTGATGATTAGTTGGGGATTACACTTCCTGCTACTAACCAATACATTGGAGAACACAGCAATCCATTACTGTAAATCCGCATTAACCAGGCAGTATAGAGGGATGACAGAGGGCCTGAAGCATTGCTCACTTGAGAGAACTCAGCCAGCTAGTAATCAGGCTTGCTTTGAACACTGCTCAATTGGGCATACCAAAGAAACTATTTGGAAATGATAGGAAAAGCAGAATAAGTTGTCGAGTTGGAGTTCACACTATGTTTAGACAAACCAATCAAAGAGAGACCAGACTAACACATGTTATAAAATGCCAGCTCGACCAGGCTGTTCCCGAAAGGTCAATCCATCGCATAGATGCTTGCAATAACTTCATTCACCGATCAAAACAATCAGACAAGTGGCAAACCCAAACGATTTTGCTTGGAATCAAGCAATCAGGTTGAGATAGAACATACAATGCAAATGGCGACACGGGCAACAATGCATGGGCAGTCAATGTGGTTTTGTGCGTCAGGAAGAAAACTTGGCACGTTAGAGGACCCAATGTCTGAACGATGTGCCCAAACATCAGGAATCTTGAGATATAGCCTATTATTTGTGTTTGTTCCATTATTCGGCATGTAGCTACACTAATTTCACGCCTGGTAGCTCTGGCTAAGGGAATATCATGTCAACCAGCAGATAGTTTTCATCCTGGGTTCCTGATCATTCTGGAGTTGAATGTGTTCAATTTGGGGTTCTGTCAAGGTATCCGACTTGTTAAAACAGTTTTTTTTGTTTCTTTGTTGGTGACCTGCACATGTTACAATGTTGGATGGTTGTTGGTTCAGTCCCATTTTGTTGGTTCAATCCCATGTTCTCCTGTTTGCTTTGCTTACAGTACAGTTTGTTTGGTTGCTGTAGGTCACCATTCTCATTGATCATCCTCGTGTAGCTAGATTCGCGAGATATTCCACGGTTCATGTTTATTCCCCACCTGCCAGGTGATGGTCTCTAGATTTAAAAACAATGGTGCAACTCCACCTCCTTTCTTCCTTCCTTCCTCCCTCCCTCCTTCCTTCACTCGCTGCCATCACTCCCGTCTTCTTGCTGCGCTGTGGGGTGAGCGCCGGACAGTATAGATGCCAAATAGAATGCCAAAAAATATGTCAGAATAGATGCAAGATAGAATGTCAGATAGAATGCCAGAAATATGTAAGATAGAATGCCAGATAGACTGCCAGACGTACATGTCAGATTGAATGCCAGTTAGACTGCCAGAACACATGCCAGATAGAATGTAAGTTTTAAAAAACGTCAAATAGCATGTCAGAATATATATATATATATATATTTCACAATATTTCAGATAGAATGCCAGATAAAATGTCAGAATAGATGTCAGAAAGGAATGCCAGATAAAATAAATAAAATGTCAGAATATACGTCAGATAGAATGCCAGGCAAAACGCCAGATAGAATGTCAGAGTATATGCCAGAAAAATGTCAGAATATTTAAGTCAGATACATTCAGATAGAATGTAAGAATATATATCAGGATATTTGCCACAGTGGGGATCGCATGAAGAAACACACTGTTTTTTGTTGATCAAATTGAACAATCATAAATTGGACTATTTCCCACCCCATTAGCTTTACCATTATAGATTATAGCCCTTATCAGCTACAATTGGTTTATCTATCATTGAAGTGGCACATAACATTATTTGCAGGAATTATGGTCTCATTATTTACAAGTGTTAAGGGCCATGTAAGAAACCCGGGGATGGTCCGATCTAACACTGGATCGGTCTTCCCCTGGTTTTTTGTTCATCCTGTTTCAGGGAACAGTCGTGATAAAAATGCAGCTAAAAGATGCTAAAAGGTACCTGCCCAACCACTTGAGGATTTGTACCCATTTGTTTACCGATTTGTTATCATGTTTGTTTACATTGTTTGAAAACAATTTTCAATATAAGCATGTTATTATGCGCTTTACAATTTTGAACAGCATTTTGAGCAAGATTGTTTGAAAACATGTTTCAACATTATTTGAAAACATTTTTCAGTATAACCCAATCCTTACCGATTTGTTATCATGTTTGTTATGATGTTTGTTTACATTGTTTTCTTTTGTATGCGTTGTGCCAAATTTTCTATGTCCATCCAAGGGACAGGCACATATGTGGGTTTTTCACACCAGCACCGAAAAGATAGAACCTGACTTTACTACTGTTTTGGTATGTTTTTTTGGATTTCTACCGGTATCCTTTTTGGATCTTTTGGGGTTACTATAGTCCCTTACTAACCACGGTGCCACCTAGCCGTGGGCGACTGCATGTTTCATCCAGGATCTATGGCATCGATCTTTCGGAAAAATGAACAAGTGGAGAAACTTCGCGAAAAAATGGCGCTGGTGCTAAGGGTTGGGTTTATCCCCACTGGAGAAAACACTCATATATATATATATACATCATTATATATCAATAAATGTATAAATAAATACATAAATAAATACATACAAATGTTTTACACGGGCAGATGATAACGACTTCTTAGCGATATTAACCATAAATGATTGGTCACAGGGGCAACCTGTTCAAGAGTGGTTGTTTCCAGGTTTCTCTATGTTGATGTTTGCACACACATGTTGGAATATACTGCGAACTGTTTTTTGGCCACGTGTTCTTGCCAGTCAACCAGCAACTGGCCGGGGTTCTGCTCTACAAATAATTAGGACATTATGCGACGGTGTTTGGCAACGCAACCAACATGTTATTTAGGAACTTTACCCTCTGGTAAATAAACATAGACCCTGAAAATCACCATTTTTTAATGGAAACTACTAATCTTCCAACCCCTATCTGCCAGGGTCGAACTGTTAATTTACAGGTGGGTAAGGTGAACGTCAAGATAAATCCTGTAACTTTTTGGTTTTAAGTTGAAACATATGATCTGGGTGAATTTGATCAGGACCTCACTGTTTTTTTCACTGGATGAAAGGTTAGATTGCTGGGAATCATCTCAAAATAGCCCAACATTTCAAATTAGTTAAATCTTATGATTTAATGCTTGATTTACCCAGATTAGTGAATTATGATTATGATTAGTGAATTATTGTTATGATTATCAACCCACTTATTATGATTTACCCAGATATGCAGGTTGATAATCATAATAATTAGTGCAAAACATTTCAGATATCATCATCTTATAGTTTTAAATGATTTCGAATTATCATTATCATGATCCAATATCTGGAATTATCTGAATTAATAATAATATCCTCTGGTAATTTAACATAGCTATTGAAAATTGCCATAGAAATAGTTGATTTTCCCAGCTACAAAATGGTGATTTTCCAAAGTTATGTAAACGTTTACCAGAGGGTATCCAGATATGGTTGATATCCCAGAAACTGGAATTCCATTTCTGGGATATCAATTAATTGATTATCCATGGTTGGGATGCTCAAATTCCATTAATAATAATATCCAGATATTTGTTTTGCAGGATCTGATCATCCGCTCTTCATGTTGTAGATTAGACCCGATGCAATGATCCAATCCCATTCTGACAGTGCTTCGACCACATGTCCATGGTATTGGCCTTACAAGGTGCCCCCCCAGTGATGTTTGTTGTTTATAAACCATAGTAACTATATACGTATATATATATATGTATATGTATATTCCTAGTAAAAAACCTAGTGAAATTGGAGTTGTTTGCACCAACTTAGCTAACGAACTGGGGCACCACATTGTAGAAGAGCACCCAAAAAACAAGATATTACTGGATCCCAAAAAAAGGAATTGTTTCACAATATGATCTTTAGATATCTTAAGTCATTATCCCACTAAACGTTGTGAAGATTTGTCATGGGATCACCAACGAACCACTCAAAACATGTCCTCAACCAGTCAAATGTTCACATCTTGTCACCTTTTGCCAAATGGGGGTTTCCTAAAATAGGGGTACCCCAAATCATCCAAAATCAGACTACCTTAGTATTGAAACCCATGGTTTTGGGGTACCCATATTTTAGGACACATCCAAATGTTTGTTTTGTTTTTCCATGGAAATTTCCCGGAATCTGGCTGAGCCATTGGATATCTATCCGCAGATATTCGGGCAATTTGCTGTACCTTATCGTGGCCGTCTCGGTGAAGAAGAACACCACATACAACCGCGGTGCCGCTAGTAGCCTTGAAAAAACATCATGGAGTCTAGTTGGTTGGTCGTCTTCCATGTTCAGGATAATTACATATAATTACCCTCTGGTTATGACTAACATAGCCATGGAAAATGGCCCATTTATAGATGGTTTACCTGGGTTTACCTATTAAAAATGGTGATTTTCCATGGCTATGTTAAATAACCAGATTGTAATTTATATAAAACAATGAAACAAATTCCTGAATATTCCCCAAGTATTTTTGCATAGTAGGACACACCATTGTAATGGCCATAAGTTGTTTAGGGGTACAGTTCCATTAGTAAAGTGACTTATACGCATAGTTGTAGATGTTGTAGTGCCCCCATATCCCAACTTATGGAGGTAAACTTACCATAGTTATACCCATAAAACCAACCTTTGAAGGTTATGGGGGCCATTCCTTCAATGGGAGATCTCCAGGATCCTAAAATGGAGGTACGTTAGTACCATGGCCATATTTTGGGGGGATATCCCCTTACATAGCCCTAAAAAATAGGCCTTATATATGGAACCGGTACCTCCAATCAATCGGATCCTGTTGCATGGCCATTGATTCCTGGTTGGCTTCCGGCTGCAGGAAACCGAAATTTGCCATGGCTCCAGTATTACGCCTTCATGCAGATCCTGGAGCTTCCAATTCTCCCTGCTGTGATGTGGAGGCGGTGCAGTGATGGGGACACGTCATTGGAAGGTGGGAATTTCATATGATCTTATAGGTACTTATCATAAATAGGAGTTATAGGATTTTTAGGACTATATCATACATCCCATCTATATCATTTACAATTTGCTATAAATCTTTTAGGGATGTTGTAATGTCATTACATAGCTATATAGGACTATAACCGATAAAAAAGCAGGAACGTTAACTTACACAGGTATACATAGCTATGTTACAATTTTCATTACATCAATGGATTTATAGGACTCTCTCGAGATTTGATCTAGCGAAAGCATTTTAACATTGGGATTGGGATTGAACCATCTAGGCTGGGGAATTTGTTTGGGCATAAAATGTTTTTTCCCAAAAGCATCTCCGATGCTTGGGTTCTCGTTTAGTCACTTTGTCGCGAGGGAGCGATACGGAAGCGACGAAAGGGTGGACGGAGGGAAAACCGTGGAAATATGGGGAGAGCTCCGGTGGGAAGGAGCGATACCGGAGTGACGAGAGGGTGGGCGGGGGGAAACCGTGGGAAATAGCTTTGGGAGAGTTCCGGTGGGAAGGAGCGATACGGGAGTGATGACAGGGTGGACGGAAGGGAAACCATGGGAAATAGCTTGGGGAGAGCTGTGTTGGGAAGGAGCGATACGGAAGCGACGAGAGGGTGGACGGAAGGGAAACCGTGGGAAATAGCTGGTGGAGAGCTCCGGTGGGAAGGAGGGTGGACGGGGGGGAACCGTGGGAAATAGCTTGGGGGAGAGCTCCGGTGGGAAGGAGAGCTCCGTTGGGAAGGAGCGATACGGAAGCGACGATAGGGTGGACGGGGGGGAAACCATGGGAAATAGCTTGGGGAGAGCTCTGTGGGGAAGGAGCGAGATGGAAGCTACCGAGGAGGTGGACGGAGGGGAAACCGTGGGAAATAGCATGGGGTGAGCTCTGTTGGGAAGGAGCGATACGGAAGCGTTGAGAGGGTGGACGGAGGGGAAACCGTGGAAATAGCTTGGGGAGAGCTGCGTAGGGAGGGAGCGACACTAAAATGCAGAGCTTTTGGCACCGTGCTTTAGGGACAAATTCCATGAATGGGATTCTTCTGAAAAAGTGTGCGCCTATAAGACTTGTGAAATTGATGCCAAATGCTGGGCAATGGGACATGCATGGGAAACGCTTTTGGGTTCTCCGTGTTTCGATGTCTGCAGCGTCTTTGCTTTCTTTCTTTTCCATGTTTTCTTTTTTGTTTGGGTCGGGAAAATGCAAGAATCTGCAGAGTTTCGGCACAGTGGCAGCCACGCAGTTGCAGACAGCGTGCCATGGCGAAGTCACTGCGGCCCGTGAACCGGAAAAAAGAGAAGGAGAGGGTGGACGGAAAGGAAGCCGTGGGAAATAGCTTGGGGAGAGCTCCGTGTGGAAGGAGGGGGATGGAAGCGACGACAGGGGAAACCGTGGGAAATAGCATGGGGAGAGAGCTCCGTTGGGAAGGAGCGATACGGAAGCGACGACAAGGTGGACGGACGGAAACCGCGGGAAATAGCATGAGGAGAGCTCTGTTGGGAAGGAGCGATACGGAAGCGACGAGAGGGTGGACGGAGGGGAAACCGTGGGAAATAGCTTGGGGAGAGCTCCGTTGGGAGGAAGCGACGTACTGAGAAGCAGAGCTGGCACGGGTTTCCAGGACAAATTCCATCAATGCGATTGTCCCGAAAAACTGTGCGCCCAAGACTTTCCAAGTGGTTTGCAAACGTTGGGCGATGGGACATGCATAGCTTCGTTGGCAGGGAGCGACACTAAAAATGCACTGCTGTTGGCACGGGTTTTTCAAGACAAATTTC
>Ga0126342_10006290_pt1 | contig 21015 bp, 13 predicted proteins | sample Cyp1metagenome_FD_92528 | JGI IMG/M metagenome (GOLD analysis project Ga0126342, IMG submission 92528) | Coral microbial communities from Lord Howe Island, Old Settlement Bay, Australia - Cyphastrea 1 metagenome | ecosystem: Host-associated > Invertebrates > Cnidaria > Coral ...
ATCTATATTCCCAGTACCGTTGATCTTCCCAATTGAATGTAAAGTGTAACGCCAGCACCAGAAGGGATGATGGGTTCATTCAGCGCCACGGCCTCTCGAGCCCGTCGAGCCCGTTGGGCCCGTTGGGCCCGTCGTGCCCGTCGGGCCCGTTGAGCCCGTGAAGCAGGCCCGTTGGGGCCCGTTGGGGCCCGTTGGCCCGTCGGGCCCGTCGGGCCCGTTGAGCCCGAACCTAGGAAAGGACTATTCTCCGAACACCCATTAACATTAGTTCATAATGGTATACCCTTCAGCTTTCAGCATATTCTAATCTTAACCGCCATATCATTTAAAAACCAATCATATTCCCAAAGCATCTGATTGTTCATATCCCATTATTGACTCTTTCCCCCGAATATTAAACACCCCCCGAGAAACCATGGTTGAATCGGGAATTTACTCGTAGTTGGAACCATTTAGGCGATGGGATTATCCCACTGATAATCCATTAATGACTATGAGGTGAGATCTCACTAATGACTATCCCATATAATGGTATATCAGTGGGATATCAGGGGGATGGGGTTATCCCAAAAAAATGGGAGATCTCACTTATATATTGTATCCCATACCCTCTGGTGAACTGTTACATAGCTATGGTAAATCAACAATGTTAATAGGTATATTAATCATAAATGGGCCATTTTCAATAGCTATGTTAGTTTACCAGATGGTATATCCATTTATAGCAGTATTGGGGATGGTTTCTAATTGGTTTTTCCACAGTCAATGACTATTGATGTTTCAGAAGTGTTTTTTTCTCCATCTCTCTTCATTGAAGCGGCGATCTTGGAATCCCATTATGACTATATCCCACTGATCATCATTCATCATCCATTATCCCATTGTTTTCCCATGATCTCCCTTTATATCTCGTGATCAGGGTATGTATTATAACTATGTTTACCATGATCAGCTATATTATCCGCCATCCAAATACCATCCACTTGGGCAATGAATTTCATATTATAACTATACTTATATCTACCATAAACTATAGTTATATCTACCATAAACTATCAAACATATTAGATCATGAGATATATAAGTTAGATATCTAACCAACTAATATAAATGGTAATTTTCAGTTCCCCAAACTATATGATCATCATTAATCATCCATGATCCCATTGTTTTCCTATGATATCTCATATCCATTAATCCCTATTTAATCATTATTTCCTTCAATTATAGTCATTATCCCAGCTGATCGTGAGATATATGAGTTAGATATCTAACCAACTAACATAAATGGTAATAAAGTTATATCGTTTTATCGTTATAACTATATGTTAATTTACCAGGGGGTATATCCATTTATAGCAGTATTGGGGATGGTTTCTAATTGGCTTAATAACTATAGTTATATACCTACCATAAACTATCAAACATATTAGATCATGAGATATATAAGTTAGATATCTAACCATAGTTATACCATAAACGATATGATTATCCCAGCTGATCTCCCATGACGATCTGCCTGGTTTTTCCCAGGCCGCCTTCGAGCTGGCCGCGGAGCTGGGTGTTTTGGACCTGGCTTCGGAGATGGCGCAGCGGGCGCTGGACGGGGGTCGGTTGGAACGGGTTGGGGTGGAAAATGGGGAAAAACCCGGGGAGAACCCCAAAAAAATGCGAAAAACCATTGAAAATCTAGGAAAACCACAGGAAAAAAACAATTTTAAATAGACAAACTCAGGAAAACCAAGGAAAATGGAATGATAATTCCAACTGAGTCAACTGAGTGATGTTTTTCAGGTGTTACTCTCCGGTAATTTCACACAACTATGGAAAATAATCATTTTGATAGGCAAATCATCTATAATTTGCCAATGTTCAATAGCAAACACTTAAATTACCAGAGGGTAATTCAGCTATACGTTCAATAGCTATGTGAAGGTTTGTAACCCCATTCTATAAGTCTAGATATATCTACCTTCATAAGTCCTAGTGAAATTAGAGTTATGTTCACCAACTGAGAAATTTCGAAGGGGGGCACCACCTTGTATGTCCCATGATATTTCCATGATATCCCTATTAAACCTATTATACACTCCATTATATATCCCATTCTTACTGGGTTTATTATATAATCACTATTCAACACTATTCACCATTATACAACCACTATGAAACCATCATGAAACCACTATATGGCTATGGATCAATACCTATTAATACCATTTTTAGGGGAATTAACATCCATAAATCCCAGCTATTTTGATGTGAACTACAGGGGTACTATTGGTTTTGACACACTGCCATATATCAATTAAACCACTATGAATAGTTATTTCAATAACCACTATGAAACCATAATGAAACTATTCACCATTATGAAACCACTATAACCACTATTCACCACTATATATCAATCTATATCAATTTTATTGCCAATATGAAAATCGCCAGCTAGGACAATGTGCTCCTGGCCGAAGGCTATGACTCACCAAGGGCCTTGATGCTACAGCAGTGCGTGGACTTGTGTGGCTAAAAGCGACGTTCCCATAGAAGCTGGGGCGATAGATAGATACCCAATGGTGATAAATGGCACTATAAATGGTGATTTAAGCACTATAAATGGTGAAATGCTGATTTAATGATTTAATGGTGATTTTGTGGTTGAAGAATGGATTAACAATGGTGAACAATGGGATGATATGGGATTTACCCTCTGGTAAACATACAAAAAGCTATTGAAATTGGCCATTGAAATAGTGGATTTACCCATTGAACATGGTGATTTTCCATAGTTATGTAACAGTTTACCAGAGGGTAAGTTCGTTTAAAACTGTACTATAGTTTGTGTGTTTCCTCAATGTTGTAACAGTCAGTGAAAGGGTTCCTTACTAAACACCCCCAACAATATTTAGGCCATACAAACTATAACATAGTATAACTACAATGTGGTTTCTTCCCAGTTGTAAGTTGGTTATGACACCATTAACTAGTTCGATATATCTACCATAAGTATCCATAGGTGCTTCTTAACCAACTTACTTATCTTTGGGGGGCACGACCACATTGTAGGAACCCCATATTCCGTATGGAAAGGTACCATGGGAATAGAGGCAAGCAATACGTGCGCTGGATCCTTTGCTACCCACAGGGCTTTATGGCAGTAGCTACCATCATTCGGAGTCGCATGGGTTTGATACTGAATGGATTCTCATTTTTCAAAACGATTTGCAGATACGACAATTGCTGACATGAGTTTGATCGAAAATAGATACCAAAAATCACTCCCAAAAACCCATAGTTTTCATGTTTTTCAAAAATTCAGGTATAGCTTTTTCAGTGGGTATACCATCTCATACCCTGTCCCCCATGTTGGGTACCGATGACGGCTGGACTCGCTCGCGACCTGCAGCTATTTCGGGTCTGTAGAGATGACGCTCCCCACCTGGGCTCTCGACTATCCACCCCTGGAGGCGCTTCCGCAACGGTAAAGCGCGGCGCTGCGGATGGTGATTGCGATAGGAATTGCCATAGGATCTATAGACATAACCTGGTAATAGTGATTATAATAGTGATATAATAGTGATATAATCTGGTTGATGATTGGGGATTATACTACCCAATATATTGGTGATTATAATCTTGTTGGTGGTTCCAAACATGGCTTTTATTTTCCATCATATATGGGATGTCATCCTTCCCATTGACGAACTCCATCATTTTTCAAGATGGTTTTTGCACCACCAACCTGGTAATAATTAACTGGTTGGTGGGTTGGAACATGAATTTTAGTTTCCCCAATAGTGATGATGATCCAATCTGACGAACTCATATTTTTCAGGGGGGTAGGTATACCACCAATTAGATTCAAAATGATCTAAAATGACTAGCTGGAAGACCCCAGCCTTTTTTTGTTCGATGAAATATATGAGGTCATGTTCGAACTACATAGGTCATTTTACATCGCAAGGTTTGATGAATGACATTTTTTTTTGCATGGGATTCCGAAGAAAGATTCCCGTCACCGACAAGATAGTTTGATGAGATGTTTAAGGGTCAGATTTGTTTGTTTTTGTTCACCTTTTGGATTTTTCGATCCTGCTGGGAAGGGCCGCCCATCTCAATACCATAGCTCTCAGCTGGACTTTTTTCCTACCGTTGTTTTGTAGTGTTGTTCGATGCAGAAAGAACTCAGTTTTCTCTGATCCGAAAGATGTTGCAAGGAGATGTCTCTCTGATGGCTTCGCATGCTTTTAGTCACTGATCATGTTTTTTTTGTTTCATCATCTTTCAGACGTGTTCAGACTGGTTTTGTTAAGTCAACCCTAAAATCCTAAACCCAGTCACTGTATCCTTTTTGAATTTGTTTGAAACCAGGATACAGCCAGTTTCAAAGGATAATCGGGGTACTTCATATTTCACATCAAAGTGACCATACACCCTATTAAATTCCCAACCCCGAGACAAACCCAGATCTCATATTGTTGGCTATGACTACCCCATTACTATCACATGATGTTCTTCATTTTGTTCGGTCACATCCATATACTTATTTGTTTGTGTCAGCATCTTGTTTAGATCGAATTATATCCCCAGTGCATACCCACAAAATCCACAAATGTTTGTCATATGTTTTGTCTTGGTTACATATTGGACTCTATCCCATCACATCCCAGTACATCCCACTATATCACATGATTATATCTCCATAATTGTATCCCATCGTCCCATTATTTTATCCAGTATCATTATCCCATGTTTTTTCCCCCAAATCATATCCCATCATATCTCGAAGGGAAACTACATAGAAAACCCACCAGCTTCAACTTCCCCCCTAAGCCTCGCGTTGTTTATAGCTCCATGACAAGTAGCATACATTGTTTTCATCCATTCTCATTATCATCCATGATCATTGATCATCCATTATCCCATTGTTTTCCCATGTTTTCCCTTTATATCTCATGATCAGGGTATATATTATAACTATAGTTTACCATGATCAGCTATATTATCCGCCATCCAAATACCATCCACTTGGGCAGTGAATTTCATATTATATCTTCCCCGTTTCGCTCCAGGAACGGAAGTTCCCCCAGCGCTACTCCGGGGACTACTTCCGTGACACGCTGCCGGCGGACCTCTACGAGTTGGAACAGGCCGTGGTCGACGGCGATGTCTTCACCGTGCGGAAGCTGCTGCAGGCGGTGACGGCGGTGACACGCTGCCGTTGAGCACCAAACAAAAGTGGGAAGAAATATGAAGAAATGATTTACCAGATGTATAGATGAGGGAAGCTATCTATAGTTAATATGGGATGAAGTATAGATGAATGAATTTATTGATCAGGATTATGAATGAGTACATAATATGTTCTTTATCTAGCTATCTTTAGCTATCTATAGCTATATAGAATTTAGGTATGTATCAAAACTTGTTGTATGGTTTCAAGGGTTTTTGTTAAAACGATGTGTCCCATCGTTTGAGATTGTGGACCCATTTCTTGAATAATATTGACGGTACCGGCTGAACAGCCGCAGCGAAGGGCACCGAGACCAAGATTCAAAGTCGGTCCTACTCAAAGTATCGGAACTTCTCAGTATAATCTTATGTACTATTTGTTTTCTATCTGTTTATCATTGAGTCAGCGACATGACGCATTTTTCATTTCCATATTTGCGTGAGCCTTCCTGATGAGTGAAGCTACCGAACGTCCCTGGTGAAAAGAGTTGAGTTGGATTTGACCTTCAAGGCCCCCACTAAAGAATATTAATGGTATTTAATGGCAGATATATTATATATCCATAGTTAGTGGGGTTATAAACCAACACTGATAATTACTGGTAATTTATTACCCCACTATCAGCTATACTATAGTAATATCAGCTGATAATAACCAGTATTAACACTGATTAGACTACTGGTAATATTAGACTACAGTAACACTGATTATATTACGAGTAACACTGATAATTGGATAAATAATAGTGGGGTTATTATTATATATCCACTAAAGTCTTAACACTGATTGCTATAGCTGAATTACTGGTAATTTATAAGACAGACTTCGCTGTAAACTCGATGATTCTCCATGATTCTCCGATCCAGGCGGGAGTGAATCTGAATGCGCCCTTGGATAGCAACCACATGACGGCCCTGATGATCGCCTGTATGATGGGCAATTGGGACCCGCGATGCGATCGGCGATGGGGATGGTAGTGGATGTTGTTTTTTTTTTGTGATGGCAGGCTATTCTTCAGTAAGACTTCTAAGGTTTGTCTGAAGTAACAGAACCTGGTAGCTGGTTTCAATGATGTTTGTTGGCAAAAAAAAAGATGACAATCCCCGATGTGTTTTTTTTTAATGTTTGACACACATGCAGCAACATCCAACTTGCCCGTCTGACACGTTCATTTGATGATTTGCTATAGAGATGGTGCAAAATCCCACATGTCTGGGCAAAACCTTAAACTCATGTTTGTTAAGATCACTAAATGTTGTACGAAGAATCATATTTTAATCCTTATATCATCCCCAATATTTAATTGTGGATAATATTGAGGTATAAACATCATTATATGGGTCATTTCCGTCGTTATATAGGTCATAATATTGTGTGATATTGGGGAGAAATGACCCATATAATGACCCAATCACTATACTGGTTGGTGGTTTGGAACATTTTTTTAATTTTCCATATATTGGGAATTTCATCATCCCAACTGACGAACTCATATTTTTCAGAGGGGTAGGTCAACCACCAACCAGTATATAATTAACCATTATTAACCATTATGAACCACCATTAACCACCATTAATGGTCATTAACCACCATTAACCACCAACCAGTATATCATTTCTGGATCAACATCATCTCATTTCAATGTTGGATATCTCCCAGGACGTGACCGAAATGCCCCCAGATCCAAGGTGATGCTCAAGGTCATTAGCTGAGATTGCTTAGAACTATTTAACAAAGGTTTATGGCGTAGATATATCCTATCTATCTATATCTATCTAATCTAATCAAATCAAATCTAATCTAATCTTATCTTATCTATCTATCCATCATCTATCATACATATGCATGATTACATGTGTATGATTGTGTATGTATATATATATACTTGTTATATAATGGGGATTAGAAACCAACTTATAACTGGGGGGCACTACGGTGTAGTCCTGGTTTGTTGAGGATTAGTCGATACCCATGAAGTGGGAATCCCTCCCAGTCATATGGGTTTATAATGTATAACCCTATTCAGTAGTTCGATATATCCAAGTCCAACAGTTACTGGAGTGATGTTCACCAGCTTAGCCATACATCAACTGTAAATTCATATAAATCCCATTCAGTCCGCAGTTTCTTGGTTAAAACACCATGTTTCCTATGGATGTCCTATGGTTTTCCTATGGATTTCCTATGGATTTCCTATGGTTTTCCTAGGGTGTTCCATGGTTTTCCTAGGGTTTTTCGTTTGGAGGCACCACGTGTTCGGCCAGGATTTGATTCAGATGATGGTGGAAGATTTCGAGGCCGATTTGGACGGACCCCTTTCCCGAGCAGGTCCGGTGGTGGTGAAACGTGCTGGGTGACGACTCACCCAGCTGGGGTGGTTACTTTTTTCAAACTGGGGCTGGTTGATGATTATAGTAATTTAAACAGGATTTTAACCATGAAAATATGGGGATATTATATTATTGAATATAACTGATAAGTGATGGTTGGTTGGTGGTTTGGAACCATGTTTTTTTTTCCATTTTAGAATCCCATTCAGTTGGGAATGTCATCATCCCAACTGACGAACTCCATGATTTTTCAGAGGGGTAGGTATACCACCAACCAGAAGATAATGCAAGCCCAAAGGAAGATTGAAGTTCGTATCATCCAGCTAGAATAGTGGTAAAGTATGGTAAAGTACTTTTCTATCTTGTTTGGGGGGTTCCTATATATAAATATATATATCATAAACCCTCGTCATTGTTGGAAATCTGCTTGCCAAGTTAGGCTTCCACCAGGGGCGCCACCTGGTGGCTAGAATTCACCACCAATCCACGCAGTTCCACCATATCAAAAGGGGTTCCCTTTCACAGTGCGGACCCTCCCGTCATCAAAACATGGCTAGCTGGGAAATGGGAAATCATATACAATATATATATATAATTATATATATAATTATATATATAATAATATATATAATTATATATAATTATATATATAATTATATATAATTAAGTATATATAGTTATATATATATGTATATCATTATATATATATATATGTATTTTAGATTATATATATATATGTATTTTAGATTATATATATATCATATATATATATATATATATATATATCATATATATATATATATATCATATATATATATATATCATATATATATCATATATATATATATATATCATATATATATATATACATGATATTGTAAAGGGTGGATTTTCCATGGCCACGTTTGATTACCGAAGGGTAAATGTGGTTCTTTTATTGCACGGTGCCCCATTTCCTAACTTATGGTGTCCAGTTGGTGGGCAAGAAACCCACTGGATATATATCTATATCTATATATATAGGTGATTTTACACTGGACACCATCAGTTGGTGATATATATATATATATATCAAGTTATATCCAGTAAAATCACTCCAGTGATACAACTGGACTGACCCTGACCTACTGCGCTTAGTTCGATTATTTTATATTATTTTCCCCGTAAAACCTCAATTGATAGGGGGATTTTCCAGCGTGCCACGTGCCACGTTTGATGACAGCCTTCATGCTGACGTTTGTTCAAGGGAAAATGGGCAGATACCCTCTGGTAAACGTTTACATAACTATAGAAAATCACAATTTGTCATGGGAAAATCCACTACAAATGCCCATGTTCAATAGCTTTTTTGTATGTTTACCAGGCCGGGTAAAACAGACCAGATTTGTGTGTAAAAACAATGGGTTTCCTGTAGATTTTTCCAAAGAAACCAATCCATCGAGGATCCTTTTTGTAGCTCCTCTAATATTTATGACTACTTAAAGCCTCCAAGTACCCATCAAAATTGGTAAACAAAGTCCTCAAATAGTAGGACAAAATATGAAACTTGAAGGGTTTGTTAAACAACTTCAAAGCCATCACTAGATTTTTTTTCAAACTACTATGTTACATCAGGTTTTTCAACATAGGAATATAAAATAGTAGTTTAATTACTTTATGGTTATTCAACATGGTAAACCATCTATTTCTATGGGTCATCTATACCATGGCAAACTGTAACAAATAACCAGAGGGTACATCAATTACATCATCATGTAAATCGGTAAATCATCTATTTTAGATTGGGATTTTCCATGAAATAAACCATCCATAGTACCCCAAATCATCCAGTTACCCTCTGGTAAACTAACATAGCTATGGAAAGATCCACCATTTTCAATGAGTAAATCCACTATTTCAATGGCCATTTTCAATAGCTTTTTGACATAACCAGAGGGTAATTGTGGATATCATCTTGCTAGCGATTTCCCTTTCGTTTTTTTTTTTTCGAGAAGTCGAGCCATGCTCCGAGCCAGGCCTCCGAGCCATCGACTATGCCGGATATGAGGCGCTCGGATCCGGCGTTCTTTGGGAGGATCCGGGATCCGGACTGGGAATCAGATGTGGATGACATCCGGTGGATGAAAACTGGTGATTTTTAAGCCATGCCCAGATGCGAACCATGGTGCTGGAATATGAATCCCTACAAAACTGGTTGATTTTTGGGGTAAATGTAGGGATTCATATTCCAGCACCATGGAGCATATGGGATGGATGTCATAGGATGATATGGGGATTTTGAATAAAACCCATTAGAATTATGGATTATCTCATAGTAAATCATTGTCAACATGGGGATTTAACTATATGATGTGTTTTTTTGAGACTTCAGACTGAACATGCCATGATGCCATGACACAGAATGGCCATTTCGGGACCTAAATTGCAGGTACCTACCACATATAAGGCCTATTTTTCAGGCCTAAATTTCAGGGAATATCCCTACAAAATATGGCCAACAATATGGTACTAACGTACCTCCATGTATCGGATCCTGGAATTCCCATCGAACTTACCCTCTGGTAAACTAACATAGCTATGGAAAATCACCATTTTTAATGGGAAAACTCACTATTTCAATGGCTATTTTCAATAGCTTTTTGTATGTTTACCAGAGGGTAATCCCATTAAAACCACCATTTTGTTGGTTAAACCCCATTAATCACCATTAAACAACCATTTATCCCAGAGGGTAAACCGGGTGATTGTTGCTGATTGGTTGAATTGTGGACTGCGATGTGTGCTGCAATCGTTCGGTGCCAGGGCTTCAGATTTCCCAGCGAGCATCCCATTTGTCGGATGCCCAGCACACCTTTGAAATATGCTCCATGTGGGGTGTGTTTGAAAATACCTCTATACACACCCCACAATGATGCTAACTATCAATAAAAATGTGTTTATCCTCAATATTTGCTAAATATGTTTTGTTTTTTTTTTTCTCGATAAATGGTGATAAACAATGATTTTTGCAATCAAAGTTTGTGGGTTTTTTGCAACATGTCAGATGCCCCTCCGTGACAGCAGTTGCCTCACTCCCCTTGAGAAGGACATGAGTTGATCCAATCATCAACGGCTTTTCAGCGTGGGAGCACACCATGACGTAACATCTGGAAAGGATTTAAGTGAGGTACACTTGCTAGAAGTCAAACACTTAAATTTCCATAGAAGGCTTTCACATGTTTTTGTTGGTTTTCCGATAGTTTCATACTTGTATGTGAAGAGTGATACAACTTAGATTAGATGGCTGCTGTCTTTTGAGACTGCACCATCGATGGTCGCACCTTGGCGCGACAATCGATGGAAGGAATGGCTGCCATGGCTCCTGGCAGCCAATGTATATAGATCATGTTTTGATTATCCTATGTCCTACTCAAAACCAGAAAGTTTTTTTGAGTTTTGTAGAGTCTGTAGCGCTTTAGTGGGGGTAAAACAATACCATAAACCAACCATGACTGGGAATGGGAAGTTTCTAACACCTATAAAAAAATCGTGAAATTGGGGGACAGTTTATGGCATTGTTTTACCCACAGTTCCAAAAAAAGAAATCATGGCCAGTTGCATCCAGCGGCTCAGGTGAGTATCTCAAGAGCAAGGGATCACAGCACACTTGGTGGGGAGCTTGCTGTGCAGGTGTGGACCTGGAGGGATTGGAACTCGGTTCAAAGGGGTGGTGTTCATCATGGGTTGGTGGTTGAAGATGGTTCTCATTCTCAACTACTCTCCAGTAAACTGTTACATAACCATGGAAAATCACCATGTTTCACAGGTAAATCACCAATAATGACTGGCTGGTGGTTTGGAACATGTTTTATTTTCCACAATATATGGGATAATCCTTCCCATTGACTAATATTTTTCAAGATGGTTAAAACCACCAACCAGATGACAATTTTCAATAGCCGTGTTAACTGGAGGGAATTTTCATTGTCGATGGTCTCATGAGACTCCGAGACTGGCAGGCGACTTCAACCGCGTGAAGGAGTATGTAGACAATGGACAGGTTCGCGATGCTTTCCCGGGTTGAATCTGCTTGGTGGTGACTGGAACCATGGAATTTTGAATGACTTTCCATGAAAATTTGGGATTGGAATAATCATCCCAACTGACGAACTCCATCATTTTTCGGAAGGGGTAGGTCAACCACCAACCGGGAATGTATGAACCAACCGGACATTTTTTTGGCAGGTCTCTTTGGAGGTGAAGTGATGCGCATTTGAATCAATCGGTTTTGATCAAACTTCCTTTGACATTGTTGTGTCGTCATGGGGATTCAACCGATTCAACCAACCCCCCAAAAGTGGCCCCCAACAATGATAGATGATGAAGGAGCCCATTGTGGGGCCACTTGCTGGTTGGTGAGCCTGCAATACACCCTACGGTTGGCGGATGTTGGCGGGGGCCACCTAGCTGGGGTTGGTTGACCCCATTCCATTCCCAGTGCATCCCGTTAATCCTCCCAGTATATACTGTATCAATTATATTATTATTCCTATTATTTCCCCATTTGATTGGTGGTTTGGAACATGTTTTAATTTTTCCATTCAGTTGGGAATAATCATCCCAACCGAGGAACTCATATTTTTCAGAGGGGTAGGTCAACCACCAACCAGCCATTATCTTCACATTAAATACGCGTAAAAAAACATCATGAAACTGCAGAGTTTCTTGAAAGGCTGGTTGGTGGTTTCGATCATTTTTTATGTTCCATAATATATGGGATAATCCTTCCCATTGACGAACTTATATTTTTCAAGATGGTTAAAGCCACCAACCAGTTCTTGAAAGGCAAATTAAAACCATAATATCATATCATATCATTTATAATATCATATCACATCGTTTATTTTTCAAGGTGTCAAATATCAACGGGGGGGCTTCAAGCCCATCGCTCTCGAGCGATGCTGCTGAAGGATGTGGATGAAGTGAATCCAGTGCTTTGGAACGGCAATGGCGCCCCTTGTCCGAAGAATGGGTCCAGCCAGACGTGCCTAATGGGAGATCCTCGAGCTAATCGATGTTCAATTGCCATGTTTGAGTGCCAGAGGTTTTTCTGAATGCCATACTTGTACTGGTTGGTGGTTTCGAACATGCATTTTATGACTTTCCATATATTGGGAAAAATAATCCCAAATGACGAACTCATATTTTTCAGAGGGGTTGAAACCACCAACCAGTGAATGCTTTACTTGTACACTTTGAAGCTATATTAATGTACTGGTTTTATCCTGACTTGTTTGAATCCAACATGTTCAATTTGCAGCAAGACTATTTAGGTAGATATGTTGGTGCCTCTTATAACCAGTTTGCGCCCGGTCAATATCTTCACCATGCTGCTGGAAGGACAGTATGGAATACTACAATGTGGTGCTCCCCCATAGACCCCATTAACCATATATATATATATACTATAAATATTTGTTGGTACATTATAACTATGATACCTAATACTATAGATAGTTATCTGGTAACCATAACGTATCTGGTAACCATGACGTATCTGGTAACCATAACTTTGATATAATGTATATATATATATGATATAGCATGGTTTATAAACCCATGAACCATAGATACATCTACCATAAGTACAGACCAACTAAGCTATCTTGCGGGCAAGGGGCACTAGTAGTCTGCTGGTGGTTTTTCAGGCCCACCCGTATGGTGCCATGTTTTTTGTTCCCCTCCAGCAAAGTAAGATAGCCATGGTACTGTACAGATGGCCCATAGAAATAGATGGTTTACCATTCTTAAACATGGGTGGATTTTTCCATGGCAAACCGTTAAATAACCAGAGGGTAAATCCACCATGTATAGTTCATTTCCTACTATGGATGGAAGATATGATATGTATCCTGCACCACCAAAAGGATGGTTGAAACCCTATATAAATAATGGGATAAACATGTATAAACTATCTATCAACTGGTGATTCGGATTTCGCAACCATCCACAGTAGGGAAACCAATATCAACCAACGGATTTCCAGTTCTTTTGGTGGATGGTGTCGTCCCAGGTGTTCATCGCAAAGGAGCAGAGCTTGCTTCAGGGTTCGGGGTTCAGGGTGAAACGAGTCAACTGAACATTATATACACATGATAAATAAATACACGTATAATATATATATATATATACATAATATATATATACATAATATATATATATATATACATATGTTCGTATATATATATACATTATATATATATATATACATGTTCGTATATATATATGTATACATTATCATAAATAACATTAATCCTCTATGTTAATCTGACCACATGGATCCAAATGGTTGATTGAAGATTGAGACATCGCGACTTCACATCGCGGCGTCAATGGAATGAAGAGTAAGTGTAACTGTATCTTTGATGAAGGCCAAACTTTTCAGTTTGTGAATTCTTATCACTTATCCAGATGGAATAGTCATGGATGTCATAGTGAAATTACACATGGTACTGGGTGTCATTAATGGATAGTTATACCGTTTGCGAATTTACTTACCCATATCATGGTAATATATATCCAGATGGCTCTTTCCTGAATTTATTGGCACATCATATGGGTTTGTCGAAACTGGGGAATACTCTCTGCAAAATGACTACTTTACCAGGACAGATTACAATCCACCAGCAAGTTGTGGGGTTTCATACCTCTATGGTCCATATGGGTTTCTAGCTGGTTGGTGGTTTGGAACCAAGGAATGTTATGACTTTCCATGAAAAGTTGGGAATGGAATAATCATCCCAACGGACCCAACTCCATCATTTTTCAGAGGGGTAGGTCAACCACCAACCAGAAGATGTTTCAATTTATTGTGTTTCCACCATACTTGGGATATCTTGGTATGATTGGTTGAGATGACGAATCTTCTTGGGATAGATCACAACATGTTAAACCAACCAGATATGTTCATATCCGCGGATAGATTGAAGTAGCACCGTGCGGATTTGTTTCGCAAGTCCAGGGATATGACATGATTTGTTTTCCAAGGCATGACTCGCATGACCAACAAAATCTTGGATACAGTATCATTATATAAAATGATATGACATAGGCATGTTATAATATACTATGTATATATATATATGTGTGTATCAATAATGTTTGGTTTTTGTTTTTTAATGTGTATGTATATATATAATGGATACGGTGTTGAATACAAAGGGCCAGTGTACACCAAATTGATTAATTAAGTTTGTTGGTCATTGTCAGTAAGGGATCCTACTTTTTAGTATATTATACCCAATTGTGGAAATTGATTGTCAAATTGGTTTGTTTGACAATAGGATACCCCAAAAAATCCCATGGTTGAAATACATGTTTTTCCTACTTAATACATGTTTTTCCTACTTGAAAGTGCAGTTCGAGTAAAAAGTGGACATATACATGTGTATATATACATATATATATATTATATTTATATACATATACATAATCATAATATACATATATATATGTATATTCATAGTAGGCCCCATATCCCAACGTTGTTTTTGAGCCATGGCCCCATTTTTTTCACCAAGAAAGTCCGTGCTGGGATCCGACGGAGGAGTTCGGACACAACCACATCTCTCAGTACCTGCTGACCAAGGGTGGCACTGTGGTAGCCAGGGGTGCCAAGCTGAATTTGATTGGGTTTATGGTAGATATAACGAACTAGTTCATGGGTATTATAATGGGTTACAAGCCAACTAATTGAGTCAATGGCCATGCAACAGGAACCGATTGATTGGAGGTACCTACCATATATAAGGCCTATTTTTCAGTCCTATATAAGGGGATATACCCACAAAATATGGCCAACAATATGGTACAGTACCTCCATTTTAGGATCCTGAATTTCCTATTGAACGGGTCATGGTAATGGAGCTTGAGATACTAAGAAAACAAAGAGGTAAGAAGATCATGCGGTTAAAACAATGTCATTTTTACCACCCATTTGGGAATGGTACAACTACCAACCATTTATGTTGATTTGGGGATTGTTTATTATTGTTGACCCACATTACTTGGAGTGGTTTTTTTCTTGTTATCTCAAGTTATCAAGCCCAAGAACTTGACGAACACACTAAATTACAACGCTACTGTGGATGGTTGAGCGAAATCCGGTTATCACCAGTTGATAGACGGTAAACATCCCATTATTTATAGGTTTTCATCCATCCCAAATTGGTGGCTTATCGGAGATCGCAACGGCCCATCCACAGAGTCACCAAGGGGTGCAGCATCCATTTCTGCCAGAGCTGGCTCTCTGGGTATGAAAAATCATCCCCAAATTAAATGGCCATTTGCCAACAGCTGTTTGAAGGTCAGTTAGCTGTTTGAATTACTATATTTCAGTCAGAATATTTATATATACATAATGAATTATATATAATAATTCATATAGTTAATATATATATATAGCTATTCTACCTATGTAACATTATATACCTGTCTATCGGTTGCTTTAGGGGAAGTGGATCGAATATATGTATTTGTCCTCAACAGCATGCCACCGGTTCGCCCTGTGATGCAATGCACCCCCTCGACAAGAGTGTAGGTCCCCCCAGTCAAGTTTGTTGGCCCATTAACTAGATATATCTATCCAAAACCCTAGATCACCTAGTTATAAACCAACTTAGCAAATTCTGCGGCATCACATTGTTGCTGTGATTGCCGGGGTAGCTTGGAAATCACTGAGCCCATCTGACTTATGTGTGTGTGTGGTAGATACTACGCGATGACTGAGTTCTTTTTCACAATCCCTGAATCATGTGGGTTTGTCCAAGACTGTAAAGTATATTAGGGTAAATATGGCAAAGCCATTAGATTTTGGATTTGCTTCTTATCATTTTGGAGGCGTGTCACATTCTTGGACACACCCAGATATTTCTTCTTATAGATATTTTTTGTTTGAAGGGCAGCACTTCTTCTCAACCTCACCTGATGAAAAATGCTGCGGAAAATACACCAAAAAGGGAGAACGCAGGGACGCAATTTGTTGTGAAACATACTGTCCATCAGGGCGAAGAAATGTGTCGGATTTTCACCATCCATGGCTCACTGTGCCAGCCCACAAGGTTGGATACTTCTGCAGACTCTTTGTGCAAAAAGCATTTAGCTTGTACATCCTCGTGTAACCCCATGCTTGGTTGGTTATAGTACTGATGTGTATATATCCCATTATTTGGAGTGGTAAGTTCACTACTAAACTAGATCCCAATGAGGCTGACTAGTATTCCTCATCATTATATCCACGATGAAATCCAAAATGAAATCCACTATTAAATCCCTCATTACATCCATCATCATGGAGATCCCCATTTGGATCGCCGTTTTTGGACTTCGTTTCTCCCTTGCTCCCAATCCTTTTTCGAGGTCCGAAACTGCCACACCATCGACACCCACGAGATGAAATGGTCCATTGGTCGCGGCGATGCCTTTGTCTACAAGGTGCAGCAGCCGGCCAGCGCCGTTGTGCGACGATGGCCGGGTGGGCCATTGCTGGATCCAGCCATTGGGGATAGGCCTTAAAAGCTATGAAATGACCATATGTTGGGGAATAAACATGAATACACATCCATTTTTTGCAGCGATTTTAGGGTACCATCCTGCCAGAACTTTTTTCACTGATCTGATCTTGTTTTTCACTGGGAAGATGCGGTTGCCATGAAATTGGACCCTATTAATATAGCAGATGATGATCACTGGAAGATGATTACTTTGTAGCCGCCTGGGTAACCGTGCATGGGTTAGTTCACCCCAGGGATGTTTCTTGGGTAGGTAGAGAGTGAATATGAGTTTAATTTCTGGTAATTTGTTACATAGCTATGGTATAGATGGCCCAGTCGAAATAGTTGATTTTTACCCATTAAAAATTGCTGGATTTTCCATAGTTATGTTAGTTTAGCTGACAGTTTGCTATTGAAAATTGCCATAGAAATAGTTGATTTACCATGATTTACCTATTAAAAATGGGTGGATGTTCCATCGTTTTTTGTAAACGTTGACCAGGCCAGGTAGTCCTGTAGCTTCGATTACGAACTGAACAACCAAGTCTCCTGGATTCATTTGGGTTGTTTTGTAGGGGGTATTCATTCCCAGATGCGAACCATGGTGCTGGAATATGAATCCCTACAAAACTGGTTGATTTTTGGGGTTTCTATGTAGGGATTCATATTCCAGCACCATGGAGCATATGGGATAAGTCATATTATCCCTCTGGTTATGACTAACGGTTTGCCATGGAAAATCACCATGCTATTAATAGGTAAACCATCTATTTCGATTAGGGCCATCGAAAAACCATGGCTATGTTAAATATCCAGAGGGTAAACCGTAGAATGAACCATCCATATGTCGATCCAGCAGATTTTTGACTTTTTGACATGCCCATTACTTGAGTGGTGCGTGAGCCAAAATGTGATGCCAAAGCGATAAACTGCTCCATCGCGAGTTCGCACAACCCGGAATAGCATCTCACAGTCAACTTAAGAACCTGTTCTTAAGAGCCTGTTCAAAGCTATCTCTGTAGCCTGAGTGACATTGACCCGTTTTTTGCTTTTTTGTGATGTGCATCCCAGAACCCAGTTAGACCAGTGGGATGTATCCAAATCATGTGTATAATTATACATATGTCATATGTACATATGTTATATTATACCAAAATACTATAGTGTATTATAGTGTTATATATATATATATATTATTTATATACATATAACCATGTGTATATATTTATATTTTTAGAATAATATCATGTCAATATAACATACATACATATAAATAATATATATTATATGTATTACATATATATATACATATCACATATCTCGTATATGGGTTAACAACTTAGGATTCCTCCGGGGTGCCACAGTCAAGCAGGCTCTGAAAGTCGAGCGTCCTGGTGCAGGCTGGGGCCCTGGGGTGGGCTAGGCCTAGCTGTTAATCAAAGGTGGCTGGGAAATCCTCCATGAAGTCCTATGAATATGATTACATATAAATGATTATATAAATTCAATGGTTATAAATTATACATGATTACAAAATATTACAAATGGAGGTTTCTAGTTGGGAAAAATCGGGAAAATCATCTACAGAATGAGAAAGGGGGATTTAAACGAGAACAATCAGGATGTGAAACATGTCAAAGTAACAGTCTCAAACAGTCCCTGTAACTTGCACCCATGTGTTCCATTACGGCAGCACATCAGACTTCAAAGCATCATGACCAAGGCAAATGTTTCACCCGCCTAAAAACATATTGCCTATTTCCATTCAGTCGTCAAGAATACACAACATGTTTTTGTCTGAAATACTGGTAGGGTACCCAAATGTTGGATGGTTAACCAGCATGAAATTCCTCAGAAGCAATGGCCATGTTCAGGTATCACCCATTTTCAGACAGACCCAAAACTGTTTTTTTTGGTCGGTACTGTATACATTCCCATTATATCTCATTCTATCACCATGATATATATCATGATTATATTATAATATGGTGATCACCATGTTAATCACCATGATAAAATCTACCTATATATTATTTGGGTTTGTGTGAAGATAGGATACTCATTGGATTGGTTTAAGGGAAAATTTACAGGAAACCCCTTTATTTAATGGTAAAAACAATGGTTTCCTGTAAATTGTCCCTTAAACCAATCCAATGAGATACTTTACCCCCCGAAAAAAGATGTTTTATCACTTTATCATCATTTGCGCCATTAAAATGGCGAGTAAAATGGGATATGCCTCATTTTCAGTCCCATTTACCAACATGAAGAAGTTATTGTTTGTGGGTATTGTGGGTGTTGTGTGTAAAAACAAGCGTAGTCTATGAGCATTTGAGACATGTTCATGGAGGATTCAGAACTTCTGCACATGGCGCGAGGCGTGATCGACAATGCCTACATGCCAGAGTGGCAGTGGCTTAGAACCATTCAGAATCAGTTGGATTTGTTTACCCACTGGTTGTTTAACATAGCCATGGAAAATAGCCCATTTATAGACGATGTCCCATTAAAACCTCCATTTATAGATGGGATTTTCCATGGCTATGGCTATGTTAAATAACTAGATGGTACCATGAACCACTTAAATTCGCGGTGGTTTGATGCCATGAAACCTTCTGGGAATCTGACACTTCGTGAACTGGAAAATGACCAGAATCTTGCCACTATCGAATTGCCAGAGGATATATACCATCTGGTTATGACTAACAGTTTGCCATTGAAAGATCCACCATTTTTCAGAACGGTAAACCATCTATTTCTATGAGCCATGGCTTCCATGGCTATGTTAAATAATCAGAGGGCAACCTATTTTATTGCGGAATCTTCCCCGAATTTTCAGATTGTTTGCAAGTGTGGAGAGTCGGGAATTCTTTAAAGACTGGTCCCAGCGTTTTTTGCTGAGTTTGGTGAACAGAACCCCAGATGTCGAGAAAGATCATGTGTTGATTTCGTTGGCCAGACATGTTGAGCATTGCTGAACCATCCCTGGTTGGTGGTTTGGAACATGTTTTATTTTCCATAATATATGGGATGTCATCCTTCCCATTGACAACTCATATTTTTCAGAGGGGTAGGTCGGTAGGTCAACCACCAACCAGATCCAATTTCAGGGTTCCCCGAATTTTTGATCACCCAAACACCCCCGGAGATCGTCTGCTCAGGACGTGATGCTGAGAGACCCGGAGGATAGCGTACAGACACATTCCTGTGCAGAATATGTGACGAAAAAAATCAGCCCTAATGTCGCAATGCCAAGATCAACATCAGATCTTCCATTTGTTGCTCTCCCCTCTGCAACGTTCCCATGAAACAGTCGTGACTGATTCACCGATTCACCGCCATGTCCCTGGCTTCACTTCAGATGACAGTCGTCTACTGCGAGACGGACGCGGAGGGGAGCGATATAAAAAAGTGATGCAAGCCAACTGCGGAGATACCCGGTAATTCAACGCTATGAGTCATCCACCTTTTAAAAAGTATATCATGAGATAAACAATGTTTTTCTTTTGTGATGTTTTATCATCCATAAATGGGCCATAAAATCCATAGCTATCTTAAATAACCAGAGGGTAGAGGCTAATGTCAAGTGAGGATTAATAATGCCCTCCCGATTAATCAACAGCAACTGCCCAAAAAAAGAATGTAATTTAAAAACAGGTGGTCCCCCCAGATTAATAAATCTTTTGGCCTACCCCCGATTAATCAACAACCACTTCGGAAATCCATTTTTTTATCCAACATTTTTTATTTCCAATTCTATTTATTTCCAATTGTTTTTTACCTTTTTTTTAATCATCATTGTCATACTTCAGGTTTAAGTTGATCATTGAAAATTTCAAAAAACAACTATTCCCCAAATGATCGATTTCTAATTAAAATATTTATAAAAAACATCAGTTTGGATAGATCCCAAAGGTTCCC
>Ga0126342_10006291_pt1 | contig 21014 bp, 16 predicted proteins | sample Cyp1metagenome_FD_92528 | JGI IMG/M metagenome (GOLD analysis project Ga0126342, IMG submission 92528) | Coral microbial communities from Lord Howe Island, Old Settlement Bay, Australia - Cyphastrea 1 metagenome | ecosystem: Host-associated > Invertebrates > Cnidaria > Coral ...
ATATATATATTATATACATACACATAATATATATATATATGTAGATATATTCTTATGTATATGTATATATAATATTATATGTATATATATATTACATATATACATATCCATACATAATATTTTTTTTTCCCACGGTCCATTGTTGCTTTACGCTGCGACCGGTGTCAGTGAAAGAAAGTGAATTCTGAGTGGGAATACATAATATATACATATATATATATATAATAGATACACGTCTTTTTTTTTGGGATGAGTTGGTAAACCGAAGGCCATGGACTTCCAGCAGTTCATGGACTTCAAGAAGTACACGAGTGGGGTGGGAGTCCAAGACGGGAAGGGCCAATGGTGAGACGCTGCCATTGTGGACGGATTTCAGGTTGTTTTTTTTTGAAGTTGTGTATGTATGTATATATATATAGAATATGTAAAATAATGTATATAGATTATATATATATATGTTCATATTCATTTGAAAAGAGATGTTATAACTTACTTTGTCACTATGCCACCAAATGAATATCACAGTTAGGACTGCACCTAGTGCAGTCCTGATCAGCCTATTGCTTTGAGAACCTTGATGCGTCGATGCGGGGATTTTCACAATTACAAAGCGACCTGCAAAATTCAGTACGACTTGGAATTGGCACAGGAAAACTTCAATTACTTTTTTTGGGTGATGTGAAGGGTTGGTATATATATATATACATAATTATGTGATTTGAAATATCATATCGAGTGATGATTTTCAAATCACATCATTTTCTTTTGCCACGTCAGACTATTTGAAAGCATGACGTCTTAAAAAACATCGGATGACACATATATGTATACACATATATATATACACATATATATATGTATATATATATATGTATGTATATACATACATATATATATATGGATACATATATATATATATACATACATATATATATACATATACATACATATATATATATATATATATCCATATATATATATATATTGACTTTTTTTTGGGACACCCCGTGACAAGAAAAGCATCCCTTCGAGGCACCCGATGTGGCCGCCTTCATGGGCGACTCAGGTTTGGTGTGGGATGTCATGGTGATTTGTTGATGATTTAATGGGACTCACCCCAAAATCACCATGCACCATGAAATCACTATGAAATCACCATTAAATCACCACTAATTGGAAAACTAACTATGATTTAATGGGACTAAGTATGATCTAATGGGTAAACTAACTCATTGGGATAGATAGCAAACCCCCAAAAAGATGCCGGTGTGAAACCAGGATGGTAGTTCGATGTATTTTCCCCTTATGATTTTCAACTTTTCTATCTTTTTTTGTATTATTGCATGGTTTTCAGTCAAATGGTTCGCTCCCTTGTGAAGGAGGCTTTGCACATACTTGCAGCAACACTCTCTTTAAGGAATACCATATTTGGTCAAAATGGTTACTCAAAGTATTCCATTCTGTCGCGACGCTGTCCTCCTTCCATAATTTTTTCTTTACCTCTTTAACAGAACTTTGCACAGCTGTAAGTCTCTTTGAAAATAACGTTATATTCTTTTCAAAGAAATGCTGCACTCCTTGATAACTTTGCACAGCGGTAAGTCTCTGGCCTCTTTGAAAATAACGCTATATTCCTTTCAAAGAAACGCTGCACTCATTTATAGAACGGGATTGTTAAAAATGATTTCACTTTATGCAAGGAATGAGGCGGCTTTAAGCAAAGAATGTCATATTCTTCGAAAAATACTGCTGCACAGGCCTCTATTGCAGGGTGTTGCTTCGACAACAAACTTCAAAGTCAATGCTAAAACTTGTTTACTTAATCATATTTTCAAGTCTTGGTTGCCTTGTAGTTGGACCACGGCTCATAATTCGCCGTGGCAAAATATGTTTTTTTTTTTTTTTTAAATCATTTTAGAGGTTATGATGGGGTGGGGTGGGGTGGGGGCTAATAACGTCCTGTGTTTGCATTCGCACAGACGCGTCTTCTTACGGAATCGAAGATACGTCACGCTACGGATGCTACGTTGGTTGCACATCTGCACGCTACGGATGCTACGTTGGCATCATGTCTGCAGGCTACGGATGCTAAGTTGGTTGCACGTCTGCACGCCACGGCTTGGCGAAAAAAACTTGGGAAACTTGAATGCAAAGACCTTCTTGTGGCATCTAACCAAAATTTGGTGAAAAGCTGGCTAGTTTACTCGCATTTTGCAGAAGAGAAAAAAGGCACTTTTGCAAACATTGAACCCGCACGACAAGTAGAAACCCATTTAATTGTGATGATTTGAGTGCGACATACACATCACCGAAACGTCATTTTGTCTCACGGCGAAGTATGAGCTGTGAACCCAATTCTTCTCATGGTTTTTAAACGTTTTAAGTAACTTTCTGAGAGGGTGCTCAAACCATGGGAACACCAAGCAACAATTTCACACCTGGATGATGTCCATGAGTGGTGGCTGACTAGACATGGTGTCTGATTTAATCTGCATATTTGCAAGTGTGTGCTTTGCTTACCAGCCCATTTTTGAATTATGCTATATCTTGCTGAGCCTACTGCTGCTGCTCTTAAAGGATGTGGATATGAATTACAGCAACACCGTCAGCAACACCGCGAGAAAACCAAAAAAAACAAAAACATCAGGGAAGGTTTGGTCTGAAACTCATGATTTATTTTTCTGGTGTTACCCAAGCATTTTTTCTCTTGACATCAAAAAATACTAACAACTTTTGTTTTTTGGATAAGGGTGGAATTTAAAAGGTGCAAAACCACAAAATTTCAACGGATATGTACTTAGCAGAATGGCCGGGCATTTGCAAGAAATTGCAATTTCTGGTGGCTGACAGTGCTCTAAGTACCTGGAACCAAGATTCAAAACTCAAAAAAATATATCTTGAATCCAACCTCTCTGAATTCAAGATTCAAGATTAAAGATCCAGAAAAAACCTCTTGAATTCAAGGCGGCCGGATTCAAGATTTAAGAATCCAGCCTCTCTGTATTCAAGATTCAAAATTCAGGAAAAAATTGAATGCAACCTTTAAATTTTAAGATTCAAGGTTCAAAAAAAATCTTGAATCTTCAACCTTGAATCCGATGTACAAGGAAAGGGCGGGATGGCAACACAGCATTGCATGTTGAAACAAAATTGCAAAAACATGGCAATTTTTGATCCCCCCAAATGCCCTAATTTTTTAAAAAAGATATGTATGAAAACCACGGTAAATACCGCTAAATTTGCTGTTTTGGGGGGATATTTAAATCTGATATCTATATTCCAAGTCCTGATTTTTGTTGGTTTAGTTGCACCCATCCAAGTGGAATATATCCACCATATATCCGTTTTCGTTAGGTTTTTGTGGCATCCTCAGATGAATGGCTTGTGCCTTTTGTGAAAGCCAAACATCTGGGTGTCACGGTGTTTGTATGTACTTTCTGAAGTAGCCAATTTGGAGGTCTTTCAGAATGATGGAAACTTGATCTCGACTATTTTGATGCTGGAAGAAATTGTTCTATCCTGTTGTTTTGTTGCGCGACCTATCTCATCGTGGTGTGGTGTTTTCAAGCTGCCTGACTTTGGGGGATGGGTCGGAGGTTTCCGAAAATGGGGAATCTCCAAGACCATAGGTTTACTCAAAAAGGACTAATGACTTAGATGATTGGGGGTAGCCCTATGACTTGGGTGGCCCCCCGGGTCAGCTCGGTAAAACCCCTGTGACCTACGCCGTATCGGAACGTCGAAAACCGAAGGCAACACGCAAAGCTTCGAGTTCCTTGGGTGGGGAAGGGATGGCACATCGATGGAGCTCCCCAAGATTTGCCTCAGTCATGGCCCATTTTGATAGGGGAAATGGATGGAAATGGGGATATGATGGTCCATCAGGCAATTTGACTATCGTTGCTTACTAGGAAACCAAGACGTAGCAAGCGATCCGGAAATGCACATCCTGCAATTGATTTTCATGGGATTTAAGCGAACCAAAGGGGTATTTAACCGGCCAAGTACGGGAAGGTAGATAGGAACAACGGGTCTAACACGGTCGAACCAACGAACTCACCGAAATGGGTTTTCACAAACAAACATGAATTCAAAACTGATACACCAGATGTAAATGGGGTCATCACTATTGATCATATTCGTCCGTTTGGGTTTGCCTACATTGATTCTAAGAGTCTTTTTTCCACAAATTCTAAGCATCAGGGGGAGGCCATGTGGGAGCCCAGGAAATACATGAATGACTACAAGCAGTACGTGGACTGGCAGCAGTTCATGAACTACCAGAAGTACATGTCTGGAGGCGGCAAAGAATTCGATGTCCTGGGTGCGAAAAAGAGGGCCATCTGCAGACTTCAAGCAAAGACTGCAAGGTCTGTATTTTTTTTGGGGGAGATGGCTTCTTCTCAAAACGAGGCCCTTTGTAAAAGCGGTCAAAAGAGTTGGTTTCCATACAAAAGACCGTGCATCCTCCAGCCTTGCCGAGCAACGGACACCTGGGTTGAAAGGGAATAGCTCGTTGAGAAATGTTCTACCGTTTCTATGGGTCGAACCATCATCTTTCGGAGCTTTTTTTTATTCAATGATGACTTTTGTATCTTGGATAAGAATAAATTGGTCGGTGACATCACCCTTTTTTATTGGTTCAGCATTTTTGGTCGCCAAGTGCCAGCATCTGGCATTGCCAGGATCCAACGGATCCAACGGAGCTCAGGGAGACTTTCAGTTGCTTGGCGACCCATTGATTGGGATAGATTGGGATAGCTGATAGTATGATGGTTTAGGCGATCAACTGGGTGTTTCTGGAAATTTTCACGACCCAAAATATGTTAATTTTGTTATAAGACATAAAAACCCAAAAAAGGGGTTTATGTTTTGTGACCAGGTTTCCTCAAGCGGATGGGAACTCCTGATGAACCACCTATGTCTGGCCAACCCAAACAAAATGAGACCGTTTGTGCCGTTTGTGTTTCCATTGCAGTTCGACTTTTTTTTGATTAATATTATGGTCTAAAACAGCCATTGTGTACACAATGGCACCAGATTTTTTCTTGAATCTCCGACATTACTGTATTACTCCGTATATAATCCTCCATTTTTATGCAATGGCATTATTTTTTGATAGGCAGGGGAGCAACTGGGGATTGCCAAATCTGAGGAAGTATGTTCCGTCGGGGGGCTCAGTCCTAGTCCTGGGCGCTGAACCTGGGCAACTTCGGTTCCGGGTTTGTTGAGGGTTTAGGGGTGGTATAATATTCATATATATATTCATATAGGGTATATCTACGGGTTTCTAAAAGGTTTATTTCGGGTTGCCGGACCGTCGTTGTCGAAGCGCAATTGCCTGTGCTCAGGTCCTCGGGAGCTGGCTCCTCAGAGGGGTCCTTGGAGGGGGTCAAAAGGCGAAGATGGATCAAGATCCCATTGTTGAATCATAGATCCCATTGTTAAATAATTTTGGATTTCCAATGTGTGGCTGGCTAAAATTGTCATAATCATAGATGCTCATTTTCTTGTAGGTCTGTGGTCCTTTTTGAGGTTTGACTTACCTCTTCTAGAATCCTTGAGTGGCCTTTTTTCGAGGCATTGCCGTATTTTCGGTTGGCAAGAAACCGATCATCTCGATCCCAGGCCGCACCTGTGATGTTCGCGCCCGGATGCCCGGCACATGGAGCAGAAAATGGTGTGTTTTTGTTGGGTTTCCCAACAAAATCGGTCGTGAGGCACTGGTTAAGTGGTTTTCAAACCATCCCTTCCCCCGGAATCTGAAATGCCCCAACAAAAACGGACTTCCAACAAGTGCTAAACCAGGGTTTCGTTCGTGGTAGTTTTTTTTTTGGTTGGGGGCTTAAGGGATTTCTAGTTTTCTGCTGCGATGACGGTTCTTGCTTTCACATTTTTGGGATGAGTTTAAACCACCAACCATTTTGGAATGACCCAATTCTCGATGGTGGACATAACCCTGGCAAAGCTACATCCACACGTACCACCGGACAGCTTCCTGAGCCATGCCCCAAATCTCTTTTGTGGTTGATGGCGAAAGTTGGGATTTGAGAACCCAATTGATTTCTTTCATCAATAAAGCTGTTGCGATCATGGTAGTTCATTCAGTAATTAATGATTGAACAATGAAAATATAGCGACTCTGGAGTATTTCACAAATACACACGTGTGAATCACTTGAAAAAGCAGCTAGAAGGGGATGACTGTTATCAGGACTGCTCACCCAACGAGGCTTTTCAGATTTGGGTGAAAGTGAAGGCCTCAAATATAACCATCATGGCCCATCGTCTTGTTTCTATGGCACTTCAAAATCGCGATCCGATTTGGAGACCCCGACCCAGACATCGAAAGTGGGACATAAAGTGGCATACATATTTTCCCTGGTTGGCCGCTTCCAGTGGTGAACGTCAGGGCTGACAAGTCTGAGAAATCCGAGAAATCTCAGAAGTCCGCCAAATCAAAGGACGAGGAGAGGGCACAGGATGAAGTTAGAAATGGATCAATGCCAGTAAGCGAAGCTATTGAACCTCTGTTGACTATAGTGACTTGTGCTCCCCCAAAAGATAGTGACTTGTAATTTTTGATCCAAGGATAGCCCCAGTGATTTAGGAGCCGGTCCCAGGACCAATCCGAAAAGAGCCAGGCTGGGTAGTACATGACCCGAATGGCTATGAACTACATCCTGAGCGGTTTGCACAACCCTTGGTTACCTTCAACCTTTGGTTGATCATTTTATATAGGTCTTTCTATGACCCAAAAATCAGCATCCATGAACGAATCCTCGGGTTCGCGAGATCCCTGTTGCTGGTAATGTCCTGGGTCTTCGTTGAATATGCCATGGGGTTGCAGAACTTCGAGTTCTTTCTTGCTCTCAGACTTATCTCAGACTTATCTCAGACTTATCTCAGACTTATCTCAGACTTATCTCCAGATTTTCTACCACCCAGGTGTTATTTCTTCCGGTCGTTTGCAAGGCTCAGGGCAACTTCCAGCAGTACATCCCGGATATCTCGCAGTACATTCCTGGCCCGGGCAGCAAACGGGCGTATCAAAGTATGGTAACCGCTGGTAACCCCCAAAAATCATGGGAAAATGATGGTCATGGTATGGGGTAATGATGGTTAATGATGGTTAATGATGGTTAATGGTTAATAATCACTGGTTGGTGGTTTCAAACATGAATGGATTATTTTCCATATATGGGACATATGGGATGTCATCCTTCCCATTGACGAACTCCATCATTTTTCAAGATGGTTATTGCACCACCAACCAGTGGGTAATGATGGTATTTCCAGCATGGTAAATGATGTTTTCCCTGTCACATTCCAGGTTTCCAACTTTTCTTTTTGGGGGGTGCTATACGTATGTTAAGATATGTTAAGAAGTTAGGATTTCATGGACAATACATTTGTATGCCAGTTGCAAATGAACTGATTGGTAGTGTATATATATATATACATATGGATGATGAGCAGTTATTCAGTTATTCCATTGAGTCACGGCTGATCTGGTCACTTACATTGAGGGAAGGAGTTGAGGACGTTCAAAGAGCTCGTCACGAATTTCGGCCAGTTTGCAGTTCCAGCGGAGTAACCCAAATCGTCCAGCAAGCAGATCTTTGGAAAACCAAATTACCAGCAATCTGGGGAGTAATATATTTTTTTCTATGGTTTTTCCATGGTTTTTCTATGGTTGTTCCATGGTTTTTTCTATGGTTGTTCCATGGTTTTTCTACGGTTGTTCCATGGTTTTTCTATGATTTTTCCATGGTTTTTCTATGGTTGTTCCATGGTTTTTCTATGTTTTTTTCCATCGTTTTTCTATGGTCATGGTTTTCCTATGGTTTTTCCATGGTTTTTCTATTGTTTTTCCATTGTTTTTCTATGGTTTTGCCATGTTTTTCCATGGTGTTTCTGGTTGGGTAAGGTTTGATTTTTGGTTCACAGACACAGCGAGCTGACGTGAAGCCGTCGGCAGGTGGAAATTCTGGAGGTTCGTGGGGGACCTTGGAACGGATCATACCCCTATGTTTGGCTTGATGCTATCTAAGGGGTGACGGATCGAAATTTTTGGACCTGATTTTTGGATTGTTCATGATTGTTCAGGATCATTTCTTGAAGCGTTTCAACGTACGCGCCTTTTTGTTTGCTGAGGCAATATATGGACTTCTCAAAGTACATGGGAGGCCCAGAGTTCGCGCAGGGTGTAACTGACTGAAACAACTTGAAAGATCTTAGCAAATCTTGCATTTTCAAGCAGATAGAACCAAGTAACAAAGTAAGTTATATATACCCAGATAAAACCAGACTGAGTCGGCTAAAGCCTAAAGTTGTTGTTACAACCAGCATTTCGTTGGGATAGAAGCATTTCGTTGGTCAGCAAATGCTTTGTGATAAAAGTTGGGGTGGGGTGATATGGACCCTAGTGGCCCATTTTGACCCCAGAGGGGAAAACTATCCGAGACTGCAGAGCATCAGTTTAACCAGGGATTATCATTGAAGCATAGAGAATAGATGCGGCATTTCTTAAGTTATCGATCTCTACATGTCCATAGATATTTATGATTTATGTATAGTCACGGAAACTCAGACACCCATATCATCTCTCTCGCTATATATATATATTATATATATATTATATATATATTATATATATTATATATATATATATATACACATGCGTAAGATTGTGTATGTATATTTCTATGGATACATATTCAACCACATCAATCCATGTGCACTTCTGACCGTTGGTGGGTAAAAATGTTCCCCTCATAGGAACGGCGTAACGGCCGCGCTACCGCGAGGCAACTCTGGTGGAAGTGGTGCGTGAGGGGCTCCAGGGCCCTCCAGGGCCCTCCAGGGCCATGGGATGGGTTGGGAATTTCTAGAGGAAACACTACTTTTGATAGCAAATCAGGGGGTTTTCCGAAATGTAGGGGTTTCCTGTACATTTTCCCTTCCAATCCAATCGAAGCTGGATAACAGTGTTAGATCTAGGAATGTGTTTCAATTCATCGCGGAGCAGCCCTCCCAGATAGGACCTGATAATTTTTCCGACCTAATACATTCCAAAATCTCTGGAAGGGATTAGATCAGATTCATGGGATGGATACCTGAAACAATCAGACTTCGATCTCCCCAAACCAAGCCCGATGGCCCATGGGAGATCGCCGCGCGCTGAGGAACTACATGGACTTTTCCAAGTACATGGGCGCCTCTCAAGGTGCCTCTGTTAGGAAAAATGGGCATGGTCTCCCGAATCTACCTTAGAGCCTTAGGGCTTACAATGGTTGGCACATGTGGAGTGGATGGTACATGGGAAAACCTGCAGACAGCTGGAAAAATCGATCTATGTTGTGGCTGTTTGGATGGTTATAAAAATGCAGAATCCAGTCTGAAATCGAAGGATTTTTTTAAACGTTTCTAGAAAACATGTCCGACGTTTCGATGCTTCCTCCTGAACCCAAAAATTCGATGGTTCCCGCAGGGTGGGAGAGCCCTGTTCTACAGTTTGAGTGAGGTCTCAACCAATGCTCAAGCTGCGTGATTTCATCCCAAAATTTCTAGCAGGGTACCTTTTGGTCACTTGGGAGTCACTTGGAGGTACAACCATTTCTGGTTAGGAAGTGGGTAACAACATGTAACAACCAAGGCTAACAACCATATGAGATCAGCCAGACATGGGCTATGCCGCAATGCCCCTGCGGTCGAGGTGGTGATTCCAAGTCGTCACCCCGGCAGATGACTTGTTTGGGCGGATGGGAGACCGATGATGAGAATTGGATGAAACAGTGTTGCTGATCTGTGGCAAACCGATGTTTTTACCCCAAGTCACTAAAATCCCAATTCTTCAATTCGTATGGTTTGTTCAAAGTTTGGGTTTCAAGTTTACTTCAAAGTATTCTTCAAAATATTGAAAAAGTTTGGGTTCAAAGTTTCTCAAAAATCCCCTTTTGTGGTGCAGGGTTCATCGCAGCCAGGTCGGATTCTGGAAAACCTTCAGCCAACAACTTTCAGCAGTGATCTCGGGAGGGGTCGTTGAACCGTTGGGGTGATGTCGTTATAGCTATAACGAGGGGATTTTGACACCATACGTTGGGATTTCACCCCTAGAACTACCCGGCCTGGTAAACAAACAGTTTGCTATTGAACATGGCCATAGAAATAGTTGATTTTCCCATTGAACATGGTGATTTTCCATAGCTATGTTAAATTGCCAGAGGGTATGGTTGTTATATTACAATACATCTCCACTAACTTGAACTGCAGCCAATTAGCTGGGAGAAAACAGTTGGGAGGTCATAGTTTTTCCAAGAGTGAGTTGATTGCCTTGATGCTCGGGGAATACGACATAGACATATACGTAATGTATATATATATACAGTCACTTCATATGTATTCATCTATATTCACAAATGTATATCTATATCCATTTATATCATTATATCCATATTCATATCTAATATCCCTACCTATATCTGATCTCCATATCATCCATATCTACATGAATACACACACATGTATATGTATATATATATATCTACAGATATTCTGTCTGCAGATTCAAACCTCAGCCCTGGAGGTACATGAACTTCCAGCAGTACATGGGCAAGTACAATCGCCAGGACTGGATGAAGGCGGGCGACCGGACGACTGGATCGTGGACTCGTGGACACGGCGCGGTTTTTGGATGGGCCGGGGATGAGTAGTTCTAAAGATATGCTAATTTATGACATGTAGATAGTAGATATCACATATGTATATATATATATATACATCTATGTATACAACTGTAATATGTATAATATATATATAGAATGACATAGAGATATATGATATATCATGACCTAAGATAGATAAATCAAGATTAAATCATGATCTACATGTACACAGCAAAACTGTAGAGCATACATCTCGATATGCGCACACAATGACCTTTTTTGCACTTACAACAAACATCTTCCCATTTCCTGGTCCTATGACATAAGCCGGCAGCATCCTGGGCGAATGATTTATCTTCTGGAGTGAGAGAAATCCATTTTTTATCACAAATCATGTGGGCTTGTATGAAAAAAAAGAAAAAACATGGGAAAAACCCGGAAAGAACCAAGAATCCACAGTCCAAAATGGCAACCCTCCGGTAGAACCCATTTCTGGAGCCATCGGTTGTGGCCGCATCGCAGTTCCAGCAACAGCAGGGGCAGCAGCAGTCCGTCGCCACCTTAGAGGGCTGTTCAGTAAAATGGGTTTCTGCAACAAACATGGAGGTAGAACTAAGCATTTGATGGGGATATAACGGGATATATGTATATAATGGAATATATATATACACATGTATATGTATATATGTATATATATATCTATATATCTATATACATGTGTATATATATATATATGTATATAATACATACGCGCGCACACACAGATATATATATATATATATATATATATATAGATATGCACAGCATGGGAACCTTGCAGGCCAATGTCAAGAGAAGCCTGATCATTTGCTGCAATGATCTGGGGCTGCTGGTAAAGATCCCAAACCTTGGGTTCTGCCCCACACCACGGATATGTTGGGAACAGGTCAATCCATTGAAGCCAGCAATTCATCAAGCCTTCAGTTGCCTGGTAAACCGGTTGCCGATGGCGTTTTCATGGCTTTGATTTTGGCCTAGGATTCCGATCTTTTTTCGAGATTCGGGCAACAAATCTCGACAAATGGATGCCAGGAAACCCTGCAGCTTTTGAAATTTTGCCCCAGATTTGGGCAACAAATTGCCATGGATCAATACCTATACATACCATTTTTAGGGGGATGAACATCCATTTACCAGCTATTTTGATGTTCACCAGGGGGATAGGGTTTTGACCCATCCCCAAATTGCCATGGATCATCCCTGAATTTCTCCTGCGGTGCCACCTCTCGGTGGGTGGCACCGCACCCAGCATCACCCAGCGGTTGCCGCCTGAGATCCCTTACAGTGCGTCGGATTGCAAGTCACTGGATGAGTTGGAAGCATGGCATCAGCGTCCGGAAGCTCTGGCGGAAATGGGTGGTGGGTTTGTTGTGCCCTGATTTGGGGAAATCAAAGGGTGGCGAAATCTGAGGAAATCATGGGTTTAAATATTATGATTTATTTTGGTTGAAACTTGTTTCTGCGAGCTGTGTAGGGTGTTGAAATCCAGACCCCAAACCGTTAAACCCAGGGCGTCGTGACCGTCGTTCTTGTGACCTTCACCTTCACGACCTCACAACCACCTCAGAAATTAGCCTTTGGTTATTTCACCGTAGCTATGGTTCATCTATTTCTGGTTGGTGTTTTGGAACATGAATTTTATGACTTTCCCATCATATTGGGAATGTCATCATCCCAACTGACGAAGTCCATCATTTTTCAGAGGGGTAGGGCTCAACCACCAACCAGTAATGGTTTATACCATCATGATAGTGCCATCATGAAATTAGAAATTAGAATCATAATCCATCTGATCCATCATTTTTTTCATTAGAATCTTAACATCTTAACCAAGCAGATTTCTATTTGAATGTCATCCATCTATTTCTGGCCTTTGGGCCATGGCGATCCATGGCGGAAACAGATCCAACCAGATGGGCCCAACAGTTATAAACTTACCAACTTAGCGAACTTAGCTATCATAAAATCACTTCTAAACCAAAGAATCCATGATTTTATGATAGCTAAACTAGCTAAGTTGAAAAAACTTCGAAGTTGAAACTAGTTAAAACCGCCGAAAATCCCTATTTTCGAACCATGGCTGAAAGCGAATCACAATTTCGATGCTGGCACAGGCCAATTGGACACGGTCGATAGCTTCATCCCCGAAGCCTTCCAATCCAGCGTGCGCCATGAGTCTTTTCAAAGGGTTCTCCAAAACGACAGGTAAGTTGGTTGAGAACTAGGTGAAGTGGGCTTGATTTAGTTACGAAAGGTTGTTTTCATGGATTTCATGGATATATCTATAGTTAGAGGGGTTAACAAACCAAATACACAGCAATAAACATAACTTGGGGGGCTCCGGAAAATGATCTACACAACTTGGTGGATTTTTTGGCGGTCCCCTGCAATGTGTATTGGATGGGTTCTCTAGGACTCTTTCGGAACTTGGATGAATTGCCCAGCCCAGTCCGACTGGGGTAGATATGATGCTGGGATTCCCATCAAGTCCACGGAAAGTCCGAGATTTGGGGGGATGAATGTCCAGCTATACAGCTATTTTGATGTGAACATCCAAGGGATACACTCAGGAAGTTGAACATGCGTGAGCAAAGCAGGGATGTTCAGTAGGGAACAAGAAATTTCAATCACGTTTTTTTGGGTGTTGGCTTGCCCCCAAAATGGGATATATATATATAGATATATATGTACATATGTATGTACACATGCAATGTTATTTTCTCAATCCTAAATCACAATGAATAGGATGCCCCCCATGTTCGGACAAAAGCATCTAAGCTTTGTTGAGTCTCCCCCCATTATATCCCATCATGGGTGATATGCCTATTCAATCACATTTTTAACGGGTAAATCATTTGTAAATGGACCATGTCCCCTAGCTCTGTTAAATTACCAGAGGGTATCATGTTTCCTGCAAAGGGACACTACTACCTATATATTATCTTATTGGTCATACATCCCATGACATATTCACACTATATTGGTTTGTTAATCTACCATTTTACAGAGGTTGGTAAATGTCCTACTTTTTTTTAACATCACGCAACACCTTTTTGAGGCATTTTTTCCCCGTTTGCTTTAAACAAGTGATGTGATGTGAAATCCGCGGAAGTCATTTGGGACGGTGCACTTTCCCTTTCACTCGGCCTTCAGGTGCTGGGCCAGATCAATGACGTTCTGGGGCCCAGGTTTTTCGGTGGTGCAGGTGCCCAAGAAACCATGGTAAATCATCGTGGTTTTTGGGGTATCCCCAGAGTTGAAATTTGGCGAAGCTCCCATTTTCAACACACCAAGTTTGGTTGGTAAACAAACAATCTTATTGGTTATATCAGAGCTATGTATATGTATATATACATATATATATATATGTATGTATATTATAGATCTTTCACTGGACAAAAAACTCAAAGTGTTTAGTATCAAACAAAAAACTCAAAGTGTTTAGTATTAGCCATTCCCCTTACTACTAAACACCTCCATTGTATGTTCCTGAATATGGTTTCCAATCCCCAACAAAAAACATCAAAGTTTCTGGGGTAGTTAAAACCCATTAAATCCCATTAAACCACCGTAAACCCTCATTAAATCACCATTTTCCTATGGTTTTCCTATGGTTTTCCAACCTCCATCCTCCAATATCTCTGATCTTTGAGGATTACGAGAAGAACAAGATTCGTTTGGTGCGGGGGCTCAGTGGTTGGGATATGTTGGGATCCATCGATATCAGGCAGGGCCTTTTTTTTCAGGATACATCTATATCTATATATGGTATATATTTTTAATATACTTTTATAACGTATATCACTAAAATGTATATATATATATATACTTATATATATATATCAATGCAATCATATAATGTATATACATATATATATATAATTCTATAATACATATCTGTATTATATATATGATATATCTATGATATCCACAATATATGTATTATGGAATACATATCTGCAGTATCTTTATATATCTATATAATGTATAAATGTATAATGTATTATATATTTCTATACGGTATATATATAATATAACTATATAAATATATTATACGTGTTCATATAGATATTAATCACAAGTACACATAGTATTTATGCACATGTACATACCAACAAAAACGATCATATATGGTCTGGTCCACACACACACATTCTTGAAAGTGACATCCAGAATATCACATGTCACGGGCCCCGGCAGGGCGGCATGGCGGACGACAAAAGTTCCGAGGTGAGGGGACAATTTGAGCCTGAGTTTGATGGGATTTGTGGGGTGTGAAAGATGTGCGACAATGTGTTCTTCACCAGGAGCTTTCAGGACCCTCACAATCAAAAACTGCAACAGAATTCCATGTCCGGAATTCAGCAGATACTTATTTCACCCCCTATGGTACCTTCCTTCCAATGAGGAATTCTGGAATTTAACCAGCAACCACAACGAAAGAGATCATGGAAACACAACTTTTTCCCACTTTTTTGTTTGTTGGAAAGACCTGGAATGCTTGTTATTTAGATCATGTTAAAGCACGTTAAATTCCCTTTTGAAATTTCCTGCATGAAATGGGTAGGTCAACTCCCATATACGTTGGAAAAATGGCACCGATTTATCCCCCAAAATGAGGTTGGGGACTGCCGTTTTGTAGGAGCACTTCGTTATAGGGGCCGCATCCCAAATGTAGGGACCACTTTGCAGAAGCGGAATGGGTTCTAGTTTTAGCGCAGGTTCTAGTTCCGGCAATCATCTTAAATCCACAATCTTTCTATCAGATTTTCCAAGATTTTCATGCTATTTCCACTGGAAAAGCCAGGCAGATGCAGCGACCCCCGCTGCGGCGAAAGCCGCGGCAGAGGCGATGCCCAAGGGCGACGATACAGCGGCGGCCGATCCGGAGCCGGGGGCGGATTTTTGGGATACACCTCCTCTAAAACCACCATCCTCAAGGATCACCTCCCCAAAAATCACCGCTAAAATCACATGGCCTAAAATAACCACCCCTCAAATCGCTTCTTCTAAAAGTGTCTCCCCTAAAATCCGCAGCCTTAAATCCACTCCAGCTGCTTGCATTGCTGGTAACTCACATTCTTCGTTGCTAGCTTGTAGCTACTGCGAATTCCCACATTTGGATGGTTATATCATGTTACCCTCTGGTAATTTAAAATAACTATGGAACATCACCATTTATAGTGAAATTTCCAATGAAACATGGTGATTTTCCAGTTCGTTATGTTAGTCATAACCAGGCCGGGTAAATCCATGGTGAAGTCCCCCATGCTCAGTTCATCCAACTCATCCAGGAGGTGGAGAAGGCTTTGGCCAAGGCCCGCGCTGCGCTCCAAAAGTCCGATCGGGTGGAGTCGCCCAAAGCGCTGATGGAGACGGACTTCGGAAAGGACATACGGAGCGCGGAGGGTTTTTTTGGAGGTTCTTGGAGGGTTAGTTGGGTATGGATCAATACCTATGAAAATACCATTTTTAGTGGGATGAACATCCATAAATCCCAGCTATTTTGATGTGAACTACAGGGGTACAAGGTTTTGACACACTGCCAGTTAGTTGTGGTGTGTTTTTTGCTGGGAAAAAATAGCTGATAGTTTCAAGGAAATGGGTGGTTCTAGGGTTTTTCTGGTTCAACCCGTCATGGATTTCGGGAGTTTTCCGATTTCCAGGATTATCGCCAGGAGTTTAGTGCTTGAACTGGTAATCTCTGAACTCCAGTCTGTGATGAAAACTGAAAAACTGGGTGGAGATCATGGTAAGTGGATGAACAAAGGGATTTTACACGGATCATATGTTTTCAACCATGACATATTGCCGGTTGCTCACAAAACACCAGGGGTTTACATGAAGCCTGGAGACGACTCTCTGCCCGCCCAAATGGGGAAAAGTTTGGGTATCCCCAAATCCCCATGGTTCTTTGCCAGATTTTCGCAGAGTTTCGCCATTCAATGTCCACTTTCTGGTTCCGAAAGGACGTAGGAGGTAAAGTGGAGCAACACTTTCTTTTCCATGCTTCGCATCTTGCTTTGCAACACGACTTCTCTGTTCGCCTGTGGATCAACTACTATATATATATACATAGACATACATACACATAACGACCTCACTTCGCGACGTCACGATGCACATGATGGTGAATGGAAGGGCAAGTATCCCAAAATGGCCCAACATCGTATATTATTCTGACTTATCCAGATTTGCCGTTTAAGTTGGTTTATACCCCCATTTACCTCCCATTAAATCAAAAAAAAATAATCCCGATCATTATTCCGATCCATGAGGGGTACATGATACCCATTACCCAAGTATCAGATTTAGTTAGTTAGCCAGGTTAATCACATCCAATATACCCATTCCCAAGAAACCCAATATATACCAATTATATCTCCATTACATCCCTATTATCTCCATTCATTACTGTTGTTTAAGGTGATATCTTATCGCAGGATCGCGCCATGCTCCAGCCTCCCTTGGCCACAGCAAGGGGTCCCAGATGGGCAATGGGGATATATCTGGGTAAATTTCATCACGACCTCACGTCGCGACCGAACCCTGGAATCATGGTTATTAATAAGGGAAATCATCCCCTTTTATGGCCCAGAAATTCAGGTTCGTGAAATATTATAATTTGCCCAGATATATGCTTTAAGCAACCCAAACCGAGAAAACAAGAGCCAAACATGGGAATTTGAGTAACACACACAGAGACATTTTTTTGACAAAGCGGAACGTTCACCAACAAATATGAGGATCTTATAAACACGCACTGAGGATTATATAGCTAGTAAAGACACTGCCATGGGTATGGGTATGTATGGGTCACAGGTTTGACCCAGAGGACGATAGACAAATCATTTTTCTGATCCCAATGATGTAAGCCAAAAGTGCCCGGCATTTTGTGCCCAACTTCCAAAGGTATCCAGGTTGCCTGGTAGACATTCCTCTCCGAGTTGGGATCCCCCGCCAATTTCGGAGTGCCGGAAGACTTTTTTCAACAAGTCTCTCGAATAACTCGACAACAAGTTGGTACATTTTTTTTTTCTGGTTCCGAGATTATGTGATTTTGAATCTTGTATGTTCATTATTTGGATGCTATTCAGCTCTCATTATTCAGATGTTTTGGAAATTTTCCATTCAGCACTCGATGCTACGAATTTCCTAATTGCTGGAGGTAGGTCAGTGGATGGATAGTGAATCTCCAGGAATTGGCCGCCAGCCAGGCGTGGCCGAAATTCCAATGTTCAGATGGAACATGGAGATATGGGCGGGGACATATATCTGATATCATATATATATATGTATGTATATGTATATATATATACATGTATATGTATATGTATATACATATATGTATATATACATATGTATATACATCTTTATATATATATATATATACATATGTATATATATATATACATGTATATATACATATGTATACATACACATATCAATATATCCTACATAACTAGAGTAACTAGAGAGAATTAGTTTTTTTTTTTAAAAATTGGGGAATTGAACTTGGCAGTTTTCAGTGAACTTACCGGAGGGACCATATGGACATTCAGCACCACAGGGGGATAGGATTACCATATTTTTGGGTCACCGTCACCCAAGAAGATGAAACATGGTAATGTATGATCAAAAATGATACCCTCTGGTAAACGTTTACAGTTTGCTATTGAAAATTGCATAAAATTGCCATGGAAATAGTTGATTTTCAATTTCTCATTGAAAATGGTGATTTTCCATAGTTTTCTGTATGTTTACCAGAGGGTACACATGGTGGATCTTCATAATACTTGGGTTGATGTGTTGCTGGAAAGTCATGGAAAACGGTCAGTTAAAATTGGGAATAACAAATCGTGGGGATATAGCGAGAAGAATTGGGATTATGGCGTCATCCCAGAACTATCGGATTAGTATACGATCATTCTGGAATCCACACCCAGTAATAGTAACAATCTGGTTATCAATGGAGTTCTACCAGTCATAGAGGTGATATTTCCATGGGATATCTACTCTGTCTTGGGGATATATAGATTATGGGGATGTTCTATTCCCAGGATTCGTTGGCTGATGTTGCCAGATTGGTACCTTGGCATAGGACCCAAGAAGCAATGTGCAAAGCCTCAGGGCGCCCTATGAACAAAGGATTTGGACAATGCATTTGGACAAACTATCTGAAGATTTTGTCTGATGGTCAGGTTGATTTGCTTTAAAGCTAGCCAGTCATGCCGCTTTTTTTCCTGTGTTGCCAAGCTTCTCTTTTCAGTAGAGGGTTTTTCAGCATCTCCCAGCCATGTTGGACTGTTCATGTCAACCTATGGTTATGGGTCAAACATGGACTGGTACACATTTGCTACACCCATGGACTGGTCATTGTGGGATCTAATTCATCATCCTGGCGACCTTGGGGGACCCAACCCGTTTTTGTAGGTCCGGTCGTTTCCCAATCTGGCTTCATTCTAGTGAAAATACATGAGTATCTTGCAATTAAAAAAAAGGGTTGGCCATGCCAAGCTTCCTTCCCACTGGAAGCCACATTGGTATCCAGTCTAAAGATTCTGTTTTTTAAATCACATAAATCACTCGATCAGTTTCTCGCTAAAGCATGTAGCCGCCATCAGGCAAGATTTGCTTCGGCAGATGCCGTGGCAAACAAGTAGGTTGTATCCCTTTGATGTTTTTCTTTTTTCTTACAGTCAAATTTATTGGTTCAATGAAGTTCAATGTATCCTTGAGTTGTGTGCATGTACATCCGGAATGTTTCTGGTTCTCATTGTAAATTTATGGGTAGAGAACCCCATTCTGAAGGATTACCCTCTGGTAAACGTTTACATAACTATGGAAAATCACCATTTTTCATGGGAAAACTCACTATTTCTATGGCCATTTTCAATAGCTATGTTAAATTACTATAGGATTTACCATCTGGTTATTTAACATAGCCATGGTATAGATGACCCATTTATAGATGGTTTACCTATTAAAAATGGTATCCAAGGGCCGCGGAAAAAATGTGCCGACCTTCCTGAAGGATGCTGCAAATTCGCACCCTTGGCGCTTAGCAGGAGTTTCTTGGTGGCATAAAATGACCAGGATTTCACCCATAGAAGTTGAAGTTTTCACATGGGGATGGGTCAAAATGGGGTTCTTCCTATCATTACAATCATGATTATCACTATCATCATCATCATCATCATCATCATCACTATCATCATCATCATCATCATCATCATCATCATCATCATCGTAATCACTATTCTCATTATGCTAATCTTAATCATTATAATCACTACAGTCATTATAAGCATTATTACCATTGTAATCATTAAAATCATTATTATCAACAATATCATTGTAACCATTCTTATCATTGGGTCAAAACCAGCCAAGAGCTTTGATATCCTACACTGTAGGATGTCCAGCTTTATGCAGCTGTTTTGATATAACTGGGGTACTGGTTGAGTTTTGATCCTTTACCATATCGTCACGTCTGGAAACAATAAAATATCAATAAACATAGTAATGAGATTGATGATAGTTCCAATAGTATTAGTAGGGCGTAACCGCGTATCGGCTGTCAACAGGTAACAGGGTTTCAGCGTCACGGCGTATTGGCACAGAGACACTTATGGACCTGTGCTCTGCAAACACGCTGATGAATAGTAATAATGAGAAGCAGAACCAGATTAAACAGCAAACGAATGTGTATATATGGAGGTTTCCTGAAATATGGGCAATGTGGGTAAAACAATAATAAACCATCCCCAAGTCATCACCATTCTTATGGGTGCTATGGTTACCATTCCCAGTCATGGGTGGTAAAAATAACATTGTTTTAACCACATGAGTATTATTTCCACCTTGTATAGCTTAGTATATGTTAGTGTTGTATATCATGTATAACTGCCCAGGAACAAAAAAAAACATCAAAATATGGGTTTTCCCATTGAATAAGCCCATCCACGGCCCACAGGTGGTGCTGTTGGGTCTGGCCATGTACGGCACTTGGACGCGGGTCATATTTAGACAGGATGTTCATATTTCTATAGGACATGCACATATGTATATCAATGCATATGTGTACATGATATTTATGTAATATATATATATATATATTATTTGTGCAACATATGTATATATATACACATACATATCATATATATATATATATACACATACATATCATATACATACATACATACATACATACATACATACATACATACATACATACATACATACATACATACATACATACATACATACATACATACATACATACATACATACATACATACATACATAC
>Ga0126342_10006292_pt1 | contig 21013 bp, 15 predicted proteins | sample Cyp1metagenome_FD_92528 | JGI IMG/M metagenome (GOLD analysis project Ga0126342, IMG submission 92528) | Coral microbial communities from Lord Howe Island, Old Settlement Bay, Australia - Cyphastrea 1 metagenome | ecosystem: Host-associated > Invertebrates > Cnidaria > Coral ...
AGGCAATTCCCTTGTGTTTTGATGGATTGCTGTGACCCTGCTGTGACCCGGTCGTGGCGACTTTTCCGCAAGCGGTTTGTCCACATTCAAGAAAATTGCTCTGACTTCAGCCCTCGACTGTAGTACTGGAAAGTGCCTTGTGCAAGCTTTGTAGTACAAAGTAGTACTGGGAAGTGCCTTGCGCAAGCTTTGTTGTACAAAGTAGTACTTGGAAGTTCTTTGTGCAAGCTTTGTTGTACAAAGTAGTACTTAGAAGTTCTTTGTGCAAGCTTTGTTGTACAAAGTAGTACTGGGAAGTGCCTCGTGCAAGCTTTGTAGAACAAAGTAGTACTGGGGAGTGCCTTGTGCAAGCTTTGTAGTACAAAGACTGTCGAACAAGAGTGTCAAGCAAGAGTGTCTCGCAAGAGGGTCCCATAAAAGTGCCCCACAAGAGTGCCCCACAAGAGTATGCCACAAGAGTGTCACCAAAGAGTGTCCCACACGATTGTCCAAGAAGAGTGTCAAGCAAGAGTGTTCTGCAAGAGTGGTTTTTAATGCGATCGAGCATCTCCTGTTCGCTTTTCATTGTTCTGTAGGAACCCTTCTTCTACGTGAGTTTTAAAAGATGCATTCGGGTTCGTGGTTTCAATCAGTATTTTTTTGCTTTCAATAAATCAATAAATAAATCATTGAATAAATATATAAATACATACATACATACATAAATAAATAAATAAATAAATAATCTATAAATCTGATGTTTGCTCCGCAGTTTTGCTGATGAAAATCGTCATTTTGCAGGTCTGACCTTCCCCCAGCGAGGGCTCTCAGCAGCAGAACTTCATAAATTGCCGAGGTTTCTTCAGTGGAAATTATCTAAAAATGGGATATAATATGGTAACCCCAATAAAGCATCCCAAATGGTAGGTTTATTATTGGGATTACCACATTGACTGGGATATAATCTGGATCCATGTTTCGGAAGATCTTCTTATCTATATATATATATATTATATATATATATATATATCATATATACATATTTTTGGGGAACACTCATAATGAATACGAACTAAAGATTAAACCTCCTTTCTTTGGGGTTGAACATGGACCAACTACCAGAATTTTTTTTTTTTATAGGACCTAATGGGACATTTATATATATATATACACATACATACACATAACGAACAAAATATGGATAATTGTCTGAAATTTAGGAGAACATCGTCCCGAAGTTGATGGTTTATATATGTTTATATGTTTTCATCATGTTCAAAGGTGAAAAATCCACATGTTTGTTTCCGAAATCCTAGCGTTTGCCGTTAAAATCTATAGGCTTAAAACGTCATAAAACGTCAGTATCTATCATGTCATATTTGCTGCAGGATCATGACCCAAATGTTCAAAACACTCAGTTTCCATCATTGCTCTGGTTAAACGACAGTTTTTGCTGTTTGAATCCCATATTTTGTTGGTGGTTCCCTCCAGCTGAGTAAGTCCCAGTCTTCTGGTTGAAGCGCCGGGGTTTCAGCCCCATGTTCTGTGAAAATCAAGGTGTTATTTTGTGTTTTCTAGATGTTTTTTTTTGGTTTTCCATCTTGATCAAAACATTTTTTTTGTACAATTTCAATGATATTGTTTGATCAAAGTGTAGCTTTCCGCTCATCAAGTCCACAGTTTGCAAAGGAAGGATCTTGTTTTGTTTGTTTCACGGTGAGTTCCAGCGTTTCCCTTTGGTAATTTCACCTAGCCATGGAAAATTATATAGCCATGAAAATGCATGATTTACCCAATTTTGTCCATATGGCGAACTGTTCGATTCCCAGAAGGTAACTCCTCCCAAGTGGATTTGTTTTGAAAATTGGTTACTCCTAAGTCCTAATTCATCCTAAATGTGTTGGTTGTTCATCACTTTTACTCATGGCTACAGTTGGGGGTTAATCTCCCATTTTCAGACGCCCAAACATCATATCAAATTGGCAAACTTAAGCAAACCTAGCTCGAATGTGCCGAAGTGACGGTGTATACACATGGAATGTGAGTCCTCATTTATGGATGATTTTCCCCATATTATAACATATCCATCAAAAGGAACACTTCCAAATGATGGTTCAAATTCACTCATATCAAGTTGCTTCTAGTTATTTCATGTGATTTCCCAATGAATATCCCCATTTAGTTGGTGAAATCCACAGTTGCTTTAGAAACGTCTGGAAAAATGATGAAATCCCCTAGGATTTCATAGGCAAAACCCCCATGTATCCAGTGCCAAGGCTGGAGCCTTCCGCGGTCGTTACCTGGGTCCCCGGGAGCTGCTGGCGCGCTCCGGTGCCGAGCTGCTGCCTGGGAGCCATGGGGAGGGTTGGGGCGGATGGAGACTAGGAGGACCATGATTATTCGGGATATTAGTGGGATGATGATGATGATGATTATTATTATTATTATTATTGTTATTATGATTATTATGATTATGATTATTATTATTATGATTATTATTATTATGATTATTATTATTATGATTATTATTATATATTATGATGATTATTATTGGGATATTCGTGGGATATTAGTGGGGATTATTTGGATGGGCAAATTTAGGATGTTGGTCGTTATGATTATTGGGATGATGTTAGTGGGGATGATTTAGGGATGAACTGAGGAATTAGGATTTTGGGATGTTAATGATGTGTGTTGTAATATCTTTTAAATATGGCTGATTGATATTGGAAAAGATGAATGGGATAGGAGTATTTGGAACGATTGTTGTGATGATAATAATTGGGCTGATTATCCGATAGTAATCCTATAGCAATCTATATATATATATAGTATATAATTTGGTAAACCCAATGCCATAAACAACTACGATTTGGGGTTGGTCTATTGCCACCCATCAAATTGGTGATTTTGAGGATGGTTTATGGCATTGGACTTGCCACATTAAGTGGGATGATTATAATATATTATAATTATAATCATTATTGGGATATTATTGGGATGATTAATAATTGCATTGGGATGATCATAGTTGGGATGATTATTAACGTTTTAGGGATGATGATTATTCTGTAGTAATCCTATTGTTGTCAGATTGGGATGATTTTGGCATGATTACTGTGATATTGGTGATTTTTGTTGGGTGGTTATTGATGAGATATAGTGATGATTAATGTGCGATTGGGATAGGAGTCCTACTGGAATGATTATTGGGTTCAATACTTGGGATTATTCTTGGGGTAATAATGATTATTACTGGGATGTCATTGGTGATAGTAATTGGGATGATACTAGTACAATTGACCGTGTTACCCTCTGGTTCTTTAACAGTTCGCCATGGAAAATCACAATTTTCTACCTAGGTAAACCCAGGTAAACCATCTATTTCTATGGGCCATCTATACCATGGCTATGTAACAAATAACCAGAGGGTACATAGCATGTTGGGTTCCACGCCATGTAGGAAAATCCCATGGTAATCCAATAGTTACATGACTCGTATTCCTATAATGACTAGTATTGTTAGTAACTGTTAGTATGATATTGATGATGATCATTTTCATTAGGCAATTAAGATTGGTATTGTTAGGATGAATTGGGATGATGTTAGGACAATTAACATGTTTTTTTCAACGACCGGGATGATTATTGGGTTTAGTAATGAGATCAAGGGATTATTTTTGTCGGGGAGGATTGGCATGTATTGGGATTCAGGCCCCAAATTAAAAACCAGGGTTTTGTTTGGGAGGTGCTATTGTTTTCTTTGGAGAAGGGATTGTATGGTTTAGTAAGTTAGGTTTCATGATGAGATACATATACGGACTATTATATACTATATATTATCATTGGAGATGATGGTCGCTGACTTTGCATATCCAAGAGCAAACTTGAAGCCTGAACTCCCGAGAAATGCAATGTCCAGCAGTGCCCCATGGGATCAGTGATGTTCAATGGATTGAGAGGTACCCAATTTTTTGAGACTGTAGCCATCCATCTCCTAGGTCACCGCCGCTGCATCCCAAGGCAGGGCAAATCAGCGGCAAATGTGCAGACATGTTCACATTCTATGTGATTCTAAGTCCTTTAATTTTAACCGTACAGAAAGAACAAAATCGTGGTTTCACGTTGAAGTTTCACCTTGAAAGCAGTAAACAACTGAGTTTTGCCACTGAACTTTCAAAGAAACAAGGGTTTAGCCTTAGCAATGTTTTACCCATGCCTTACCCAACAAAAGCTGTGCTATTTTGGACCCAAGCCCCGGCCGCACAGTCTCTGGAGCTCTACGGGGTGCTGAGACACGACCCAGACGCGGCGCGGCAGTCCATGCAGTGCGGGGGCCAATAAAGGTGGAGCTAATGGGATATGAATGGGGATTTCACCATAAAATCATCAAATCCCATGAATCATGATGAAAATCACCACAAACACCTAAATTGATATCCGATATTGGGTTTTTGTGATGGGATTTTATGGTGATAGGGATGGAATCATCGGCACAGGATTTCATGAATGAAAAATTAATGGCAATGGGATATTAACCAGCAACAGATACTGATTGTTCATGGAATCTAATGCAACCTAATGGTGATATTACAACTAACCAACAAGAATTAATCAATATATTCCCCCTAATTGCACATATTGATACAAATTGCCTAAAGTATGCAAACATTGTGTAAAAATTGCACAAAAAGCCAACCGCATAACTGTGGAGAGTTCATTGAGGAGATTCACGTCCCTAGCACCTTGGGATATGCCATGGATTGCGGGAGAAAGGCTTTGCCATGGAATTTCACTAGATTTCAAAAGGCAAACCTTGTTGAAGGATGAAGGGTAGTTTAGTATTTTTCTATTTTTGCCATCAATGGGGTAGTACTCAGCTACACATAATCTGGATAGTAGCAGTTGTTGAAAAGGGTCTTGGATTTCACTGAGCAAAAGTTCGACATTCAACCACCAGAAATGGGGGTTTGAGCAGCGGAGACGGGGTGTAGTTGTAGTTTTTTGTAGCAAGGTGACTGAGTGAATGCAATGTATTCTATCTATATATACTGTATATAAATGTATATAATATAGCTGATTTACTACTACAATGTTCGGTATAGCTCGTCGCAAACTAAAATGTAACTAGACGCTTTGAGTTGGATGGGGCACCAAAAAAATAAGTATTAACGCACCAAAATGACAGCGCAAAAGAAGTTGTTTTGCCCATTTTTGAGAGGTAAGTTCCTGTGGCAGATTGTTCGCTTAGACAAGGTCTCCGTTGTTGTTGGATGCTCGATTGATACTCCCAAGCACTTTAAGAATGAATTAGACTAGACATATATTTAGATTTCATAGTCACATGATTCACTGAATATATTAATTTCTGGATTCTGGATGTTGTAGACATATATAAACCAATAGTACTTTCAGAAATCATAGTCACATAAGTTTTTGGATGCTTTTTGTTGGGCATCAATTGATGATCAGCGATCCACATCGCCTCGAAAGAGGCTCGAAAGCCCGAGGCTTTCGAGGATGGCGGATCCTTTGGTTCTCGTCCAGAACTGAGTTCATAGTGGGTCGTGGATGGTGGGAATGGTATGGAATGGTAATATGATATGTATTTGTTTTTCTATAATTATATATATATAATTTAATTACATATATATATATCATATAATTATATATATGTATAGAGGTCCTTCTAAAATGATGTTACTCCAATAGCTGGATGGTTTATAATGGAAAATCCTACTCAAATGGATGATACAATCTGATAAAACCCTAAGCGGAGATCATTCCAATGACGTACCAGACACTAATTTTAGCAAACCCGCAAGAAAGGAGGTTTACGGATTTGGTTCAACCACGATAGCAAGATTGGTTTCGTTTGGTCAGTCTATCCTTGCATGTCTGATGCCTCATGAGCTAAATTGTGAAAATACAAAACTCCTATAGTAACCCCAAAAAATAGAAACGGAATTGAATCGTATCCCTATGTCGCCTATGTCAATATCTTAGTAAGATGTAACTTGTCTACTTATCTTGTGATGCTTCTATGGTACATACCAAGCTGGTTCCATTGTCGCACTGCCTTATCTTTTGCTGGAGAAATACCAGTATTTGATGCTTACAAGGCCAACTTCTTTGTGGGTTTTCCAATGGTTTGTCTTCAATTGCGCATATTTCGACCGGTGAATTCCCCAGATAGCTCTAATGGTTTCAAATCCGGAGTTGACCTCAAATCTCATTTAAGTTTCAACACACGCAGACACATATGTATATATATATATATATTACATATATGATTATATTATATATATATTATATATATATTTATATTTATAATTATTTATATTATATATATATATTACATACATTTTATGTTTTTTTTGAACTATGTTTACCTCCCCAAACAACTCTGAAGTCTTTCGAATCCCAGGAAGCCACGGCCACCTCTCAGCTCTCGGCCGGAATCCGACCTGCTGGTCTTGGAGGTGCCAAGCGGTGCGAGGCGGTGGTAAGCCCCTGGGAGGATGATGAAACCAGCAAGGGAAATGGGTGTTCCTATGGTCCTATGTTTAATCTATGTTTTTTAAGGGTTAATCTATGGTTACTAATGGTTAATCTATGATTAGCACGGTTTTTGTATGGTTAACAATGGTTAATCTATGGTTAGTAGTGGTTAACCATTGGTTAATAACGGTTATACGGTTACTAGTGGTTAATCATGGCCATTCTATGGTTAGTAGTGGTTAAGAATGTGCAAAAATGTGGTAGAGCCAATAATAGGGATTTATAATTGGGGTGATCATTGGGATTATCTAATGATGATTAGTTAATGAAATAATGCGGTAAAGCCAATGCCATAAAACATCCCCAAGTTTGAGGTGTATGGAATTGGGTATATACAGGTATTCCTCTATTCTCGGGTTTACCACATTCACATTCATACTGTTTTTCAGAAATTGTGTTCGGAGATGTATCTTTTTTAGATGTGTACGTGTCATTGTTTGGTTTCAATTCACTATGTGGAATTTGTTGGTGCATTTTGTTATTGAACTTTATGAGCAAATTACCAAATTCATATATTTGGCAAGCTGCGTTTTTCCTTTGAGGAGAAACTAGAGGTGAAGTTTGCAGTTGACTTTAGATGACCTCATTTTGCTTGGTGAAATCATTATCTTTAGAGGTTCAAATGCTGTTTATATGGCTGTTTATATGGGTTTATGCTGGTATAATCTGCATTTTGCCAGGTGAAACCTACCTTACATTCTGCTGGTTTCTGCCAGGCTTCTTTCAGTCGGCCAAGCACCGCGCGGAACACAAGCAGCATGCAGTGAGGGGCGCCCAGGACGACTTGAGCCAGCGGGTTGCGCACTCGTAAGGACTTAGTGATTTTCAATCATACAAACCACCAGTCATAATTCCAAATAATGACCTATTTTTGATTATCACTTTTCTCCGTAATCCGGATTATTGATCACTAGTCATACCCAACTGCTCATTATCGGTTGAAATGAGGATCCAAATAGCTGAGACGGGTGTATCCAGGACCTGGCCTTGGCAAGGACAATCACCAACAAATTATGTACAAACTTAAACTGTATGATTATATATATATATATATATTACACGTTGATCCTGATCTATATTTAATTCCTTTTAATTCATATATCATAGCTTGTCAAATAAGTCATATAGTATCATATAGTTTATTTGGGTATACTGGGAGCTAAGTCCCCGTTGCAATGGTTTGAAGACCTCATAACATCGGGGTGGGGTGGGCTTCAGGGTTTGGTTTGGGGGGTTGGGTGAGGTGGACCAGCGTGGGGTGGGTTGGGATTGAGGGGATGGGGGTTGAAGTGGTAGACGTCATTATCTATCATTATTTGCTATATGGCAACTATGTGGTATATTAATGTATACTAATGCATCTCAATTGTATAAACACGATTAAACACGTAAAAACCAATATAAACCAATATAAACCAATCAAGATGTGCAGTTATCTGCAGTTATGGTGAGAATTTTGGGATTGGTCTATATGGTTCTAGGCTACAACCGAACAGTGGCTTAACCCCTCGATTTCACCCGCAGCGTTTTACGGCAAAAGCAGTAAGCCAAACAGGGCTTCTACAAATATCTACAACTGAATAATAGCATATTATAATGGCATAATATCACCATAACCATCCATTACCCAAATTATCATAGCATAAAAATATCACCATATAGATATCATATCACCATCATATCACCACCATCCATTCTCGATGCTTTCCACGGCATGCCACGGCAGGTGGTGGGCCAGTTCGCCAACGAGGTGCCGTCCTCCATCGCGCCATCGCGCAAGGCGTTTCAGCACCTTGGATGGTTGAACTCAGCGGCCATGGATGGCCATATGGGGATGCCATGGGGATGGATGGGGAGATCTTGGATTACCCAAAAAAAAAATGCCCAAAATAGGGGTTGGTGGTGTTTTTTTTTAATTTTCTTTTATTTGATTCTAGATGATTCTAGATGATTCTAGATGATACTTGGATTTTTGGGATGGTTTCATCAGCAATTGTTTCGTGACTTTGATGATTTCTATATGGCGATATTTTATGATATTTTAACCTTCCCCAAATCAACCTTAGCCTGCCTTAAATAGGGGTTTGAAGGATTGGGTCCCACTAAAAATTGGCTATTCCCCCCAGGGTCAAACTGTTAATTTGGGGATGGTATACGGTAGATCATTGAATCAGCAACAAAGGTAACTCCATGAGTTTGGATAATTCTAACCGACATGGCATGGGATATCTTTCACATGTGGATTTAAACAACGAACATAGTAATTGAACCAATAAAGTAATCCTTGGGATTTCATCATGTTACCAATGGCACCACGATGTGTGAATGGCTCAAGGTTCTACAGGACCCAAATCTGGATCGTTAACTACGTACAATGTCCCAAATCTATGGGTCCATGGCTACCCCATTTTGGGGTCGTCATGTCGTCATATTATTATAATATTATGCCATATTCCCACCATGAGATAGGGCAAATGATATTAACTTATTATCACATTGCCACATTGCTAAATGGGACAAGTGTCGCTTATTCCAAGAACTACTATTCCAAGAAATAAGTATGACATGGGTAATAAGTTATTATACTTATTCCAAAAAGAAAGCAGTGGTGTGAATTTCCCAAGAACGATGAGAGAAGAGACGTGCTCAGGATGCACCGCGGCGAAGGTCCTGCCTATCAGGGTCATCAACAGGCGGATCTGATACCAGCAGGGTACAGCAAAAGCTGCCCCCAAAGGATGGCTAAGTTGGTGCAGATAATTCCAATTTAACTGTGGTTTATGGCAGATCATATCATATATGTAAATATATAGTATATTATATATATATATATATTATGATTATATATTATATTATATATATTATATACAATTATATATATATAATATTATATTATATACATATTATATTATATATATGTATAATAACCTGTTATAGGTTATAAGGGACTAATTAATTAGTTAGTGGGGGCGTTTAGTGAAATGCCGCATTTTTCTCCACATTTTGAGCAGTAACCAGTTGACCCTGGTTGAGCTGTGAAGATTTCATGGTCAATCGCTGATGTGTTTCGGAAGGGTTGAAGGAAATGAAAAGCATTCAATAACATGGATACCCTCTGGTAAACATACAAAAAGTTATTGATAATGGCCATAGAAATAGTGGATTTTCCCATGAAAAATGGTGATGTTCAATAGCTATGTTAGTTTACCAGATGGTACCTTGTGATACCTTCTAGTACAATCAACCATGGCTGAAGCATTTGATTCATTTGTTCGATACAATAATTGACATTGATATTTATTTTACATGGGTAAAGCAATATAGTAAATGATGCAATATTTTACCATAAATGGGCGGTATAAACCATCAGAATATGTATGGTTTATTATTGGAGTTTAGAATGGTGATGTTCCGTTGTCAGGACCCCTTGGGCCCTTGGGTAGGACACGAATAGACGAAGCACTTGGGGATAGGTTTCCAACTGGAGGGAGATCAGCCCGTCACTGCAATGGGAAATGGCCGCAGAGGTTATTGACCTGTGAATTCAAGTAGTTGTTTCAATGTTTCAATTTGATCCATTTGGATCTGTTTGGATCTATTGGCACCCGTGTTGTTTCAACAATGTTTCAACAATGTTTCAACTGTACCCAGATTGAAAAAAATATGACATCATATGACGTCCTGCTGGGGGGCAGATGTATTATGATGGCCGTCGAGTGTTATTTGAGATGCTGGAAATTGGAAGGTAGCAAGAAACAAAGGGACACTTTCTATGTTGAACCACCCTGGGTCTTCGCCAAGTTCGAAACTGTGGGCTCAGTTCGCCCTTCTTTCAAAGCATATTCCTGCGCCCATTTCTAGAGCCATGGCAGCCATGAGGTGGACTTCTCTGGTGTTTTTGCCTGTATCCTGGGCTTGCAGCTATGTGGAGCTTCCCTGGCAAGCCAACAGCACTGTTCGGCCTTCATACCTCATCGCTCGAACCATGGAGCTGTCCAATCTGTATGGTACGACCGAGTACAGCATCGAAGCGGTGCCAAGAGGAGACTCTGAAAATGGTGCCTACAAACAGCGTGGGTTTGTTGAAGACCTATTGGGATCCCTCCAAGTCTTATGGAACATGAAGAAATTAAGACCTTGAGATTTGGTGGTACTACCCTATTATCCCCATTCTCAGTCACGGCTAATATCAGGGAATATCAGGTATGGCGAATAAATTGCAGCCACTCCCATAGCTAATCACACGGGGGCCCCAATGTGAGGGGCATATGTATTAATGAAACCACCAGGATCTAAGCATGGGAAGTTTGGCTACGTGGCCCCTATGAACCACTTCCATTTCGACGGCTTGCCCATCCAAGTTCCCTTCGAAGGGATGAACGAGCAGGGTTTCCGAGTGATTTTGAGGAGTGATTTTCTATTTGGGCCCAACAGTTGGAGGACGGTGATACTCCCAAAATTGCCATGTAAATAATTGTGGAAAATGGATGATCCACCATGAAATTTGGGGGTTCCCCAAGCCAATTTTCCCCATATGCCATAGTGGTTTGTTGGTAAATCCACCATGACAAACACGGCTTGACCAAGGTTTAACTGTCTCGGCCCACTACCTGGCACAGGCCGTCTATGAAGCACCCACGGATCAGGATGAACCGTTGAGCGCCTTAGAGGTCGTACCAAGGCTGCTGGCCAACTGTTCCTGTGTGGAAGATGTCATTAAACTGCTGGAAAGTGTGAAGGTGGTGGCTCCAAAGCTGCTGGTTGTTGGTTTTGATCTATATGTTTTTTGTTTTAAGCTAACTATATACAGTGTATATGTATATATATAACTTATATAATCTTATATAGCGAGTTACACAAGTATAGTTGTTGTTTCTTTCTGTGAAAGGGGATGATAATCTGCACCGACTTTTACATTGGGAGGTGCTGAACCATCAATCAGGCATGGAAAGCAGAGCCTTGGTGGCCTCCATTGGGCCATAGCGGACACCTCGGGGCGGTCTATCATAGTGGAATACTTGGAGGGCCAGCGAATGGTCTATGAGAATCATCCAAGGGTCATGACCAACGACCCTGATATCAGATGGCATTGGAGAAATTTGAACACCTACGTGAACCTGAACCCCCATTACCCTTGGCAAAACGATATACTGCAAGTCAAGACGGATGCTGACATTGGAGCTGTGCCAAGACCCATTGGTCATGGCTGGAACCTTTTCGGCCTTCCAGGACTGGCTGGTTTTGAAGATGATCTATCTCCAAAGTTGATTCGATGATCCAACTTTAAAACAGGATGATTTTGCAACAAGGGTCAAAGGTAGGTTTGCTAAGATGATCTCCAACTCACAATTTTTGCCAGGAGATTCCTCCCCTCCCAGTCGTTTCGTGCGTTTGTTCTACCTCCGTGGCTATGCCCTGCAGTCTCGTGCCATGACGAGTTTCCAGGAGGCCGTGGTGCTGGGCACCGGTCTCTTGAACAACGTCTTCCTCCCCGTGGGCCCCGTGGCCGGCAACCCCCGGGAGCCCGGGGATGGGCCGGAGCTCACAGACTATGGGGTCTTGAAGAGCTGTCAGGAGAAGGTGATGCTGATCCGGGGCTATGTGAATTCACAGTGGCGGAAGATCGATCTGAAACGTGGCCTGGCCGAATTGGTGCCAAGCTGGTGCCAGGGTGGTGGTGTTTTCTGAAGACTGGAGGGGTTGCCAACAAAAATCGAGAGGAACCACTAACCACAATGGTGTTTATTGTTTAACATTTATGTATTACATGTTGTATTAGATTCCAACTGATTGGCCAATATTGGCCACAGCTCTCCGCATCTTTCACTTCGTTGGTTCAACAGCCCGCTGACCTGGGACGATGATCCCTAATTGATATACCGAAAACATCCAAAAACCCTTGAAAAGGCTTATCTACCACCAACAGCCACTTAGAAGGGCTTATGAACCATCCATTATTCGGGGGAGGCTCAGCCACCAAGCCGTGACCCAGGTTTGGATTTCTCGAAAGCTCACACTTGGCCGCTGGAAGACGGATCTTTAGGACTTCAGGACATCACCGATGGCGCCAAGGGTGATGCCCCCAAGGACCAGTTGTATCTGTGAGGCTTTGGCGCAACTTTGGTTGTAACATGATTCACTACATGACTTAAACATACTTAAACCATCCATTCTTTTGGGCGGCCAATGATTTTGAGCCATTCCTGGAATCTATAATCTTTTGTTGGGCTTACCAGTGAGGGCACAAGGCCTGCTGCAAGCCCTTTTAAAGAAACCTTTCGACATCGCCTGTGCAAAGATGCAGGAATGTTAAGAGCTGGGCAGGTGGATTTGAAAACAAGACTGGGTCAACCGGAGCCCTGGGCGGGTCACCCAGTCTTCGAAGCGATGTTGGATGGTTTTTGGAGTTCACATTCGTCATTGGACATAGACGGAAACAGCGCACATCCCTCGTATTTTCTTGTGGTTTGTGTTGCTTTAAAAAGACATGAGCTTGCAACTTTGAGTCCATGCCTTTTAAGGTACCATTTCACCCGAAGGGTTTTACTATACTCAAATCACTCGTCGATCTTCAGAAAGACTGAGTGTTCAACCCAATTGAAGCAGAACTTGTTTTACAAGTACTGCTTGGTGGTTTGGAACATCTGATATTTTTCTATATTAATTGGGAATGTCATAATCCCAACTGACGAGCTCATATTTTTCAGAGGGCTAGGCTCAACCACCAACCAGAGTCTGCAGATATAGTGGATTCAACGATGTCCTTTCCATCTCAGTTGACGGAATAGGGTGGATTTGAGATATAATATAATATGTATATAATATGTATATACTGTTCATGAAATACACCATCCAGCGATAAAGGGGTACCCCCATGACTTAGGAAACCTCCGTATCATGGGTTTGAATACCAAAGTAGTGAAATTTTGGATGATTGGGGGTACCCTATTTTAGGAAACCCCGATATATATCCATATTTATTTATAATTATACATATACATATCATATATATATATATATAAACATAATATAAATATATGTATGTATGTATATCATTATGGATATCTTGATATCACGTCTTATTTTCCCATGATCTTCCAATGTCAACCAGATCGTCTGGCCCAGGCCACCTCAGCCTTCCGAAGAGATCTGGAGCGTGCGGCCGCCTAACACTGAGATCACCTCACTAAATGGTGAGTAAATTGGCCGGGGGATGGGGGATGGGTCTAAACCTTTGAATTATTAGCATATTTGGATTGGGGGACAAACATCATTCAGATTCATTCACCAGCTATTTTAGGGTAGGGATTCCTAGGGTACTTAGTACTTAGTAAATGGGTTAGCTACTGTTTCTTTTTTTTGTAAGTCATATATAAATGGGATCGCCCTCTTAGGGGACTTACCATAGAAACTAACAGTTTGACCAACTTAATATAGTCATCTTTGACTGGAAATCCAACCCTCAGTTTGGCAAAGTCTATGCTATTTTGGGGAAGGATAACCATCTAAATTTTGAAATGGGTATGTTATGGTTAAAGATATCCTGTAACAGTAACTCTTTATCCAAACATAACCCCTTAAAACTACACCTTAAGGGTAACAAAAATAACCATTCAAAATAAGATGAGGGTAGTAGAAAATGATCATAAAATTTACACCCCAAATATGTGTAGGGTCATGATATGAAAATATCCTTTAACGAACTTGAACATAATCCATTTTGACATCGTCACCAGCTCACCAAAAACACGTGCCCAGAATATTGGAACATTAATCAAAATGAACCCAAATTTGCCCCCAAAATATTACCCTTAGCTCCCGGAGTTAAGGGTAATATTTGGGAGGTCCAAACTAAGGGTAATATTTGCATATTAGCTTTCAGAAACCCCCAAAATTACCCTTAAACATTAATTACCCTTAAAAATTACCCTTAACTCCCGGAGTTAAGGGTACTATTTTGGGGGTTGGTGAGTTGGTGGTGACGACATGTTGGGGTCATTTGTCTGATTAACTTTCTGGTCAAAAAATGCCAATTTGGACAACATGTTTGTCATAAAGTCACCCGATAATTTTGATGAGCAGGACAAATGTAATGAGCAGTTGTTTGAACCAAGCATACTTCCAAAAAATACACCTTGAGCTGATGTCATGTTTTAATTGTTAGTTTAGAGATATTTTGGGCAGTATTTGCGATATTTTAAGGTCATGTTTGGAATATTTAAGGGTAATATGTACGATATCTTAAGGGTAATGTGCGGGATGTTTAAGGGTAATGTTTGGGATATTTATGGGTAATGTGTGGGATATTTAAGGGTAATGTTTGCGATATTTTAAGGATTATGTTTGGGATGTGTATGGGTAATGTGTGGGATATTTAAGGGTAATGTGTGGGATATTTAAGGGTAATGTTTGGGATATTTAAGGGTAATGTTTGGGATATTTAAGGGTAATTTTTGGGATACTTAAGGGTAACTTATGGTTATGGAATCATACCCTTATGTATATATATATATATTATAACATATATATATATATATATATTTTTACCTCCTTTTTTTTACTGTTAGAAGCAACCCCTAAATTATGGGTGTATGTAATATAGGGGGCCAGCCCAACGATGATCTGGTTGGTGTTTGTTTTTGTTATGCTGCGGTTTGCAACCATATAGGCCAAAAAAACGATGAGCCCCGATGACGAGCATATTTTTCAGGGGAGTTGATACCTCCAATCAGTTGTATGATGGGAAGTTATGGTTTTAATTACAACTGCAATATAGGTTAATGATGAAAACATGGGGCCAAGTAATTAATTTGCAAGGGTGAGGATTCAAATGATTGGCTACATTTGGTGATAGGGGACTCAAAATACCACAATTTCCGCCCTCAATGCAACCACTAAACAAATATCCAATACATGTGGCAGAGCTAGCATATATCCATTGGATTCCACTGGTACACTAGGGAAAATTTGGGGGAGCCAACCCGCAGCCACCTGATTTTCCCAGTTCCAGTTCCAGGTTCTGGGCATTTGTAGTCTCTGAGGGAATTGCCAAGAGCTCACCAGTAGGATCCGATTTCTGCGTGTCTCACCATGGAAAAATGGTCTGTTTCACGGCGCGATTCTTGCGAAGAATTGCAGGGATTGGCCCAAAAGCTTCGCGACGTTCGGAGCCGGTGGATTTGTCAAGTCTTGTTGTGTCTTGCTGTCATCCTCACCCTGGGCAGCTTCCCGTTGAATTTTTGTCCATCCCTGATTGATGTTCCGATGGTTTGAATGGGAAACACATAGAAACCAATGGTTTCATGGGAAACCCTGTTTTTAGGAAGCAACCAAATGGTGATAATGCCGGCCAAGTTCGTATTAATAACCCCCCTAGAATGTAAGAGTCCCCCCCAATTAAAAAACTGGGGCTTGTCATACACAAAAACCACCAACCTGCCTGCCAATGGGTCGAGATTTCTCTTTGCAGTGGCAACCTCCCTCCCAATGGGGTGAGATGGTGAGATTGGGCATGGGACATCCCTTCAAGACATTACTTTTTCAACAATTAAAAAACAATTACAGTAATACCATTACAACACAATTCCTGATTACCACAAAATTAAGATTTCTGAGAAGGGTGTTGTTCAATAGGGGGGTCGCACATGCTTAATAAAAGGGAGGGACCAACCCATAGCAGTATTGCCAAACATTTTTTGGCATGTGGGTGTTGATGAATTTGGGCTGCTTGCCAATATGAACTTAACATTAATGAACATCATGTGGCGCCACACATATTTTCCCCACGGAGCAATCATTTTGGACTGGTCCAAACCACCAATATTCCAACTAATGGGGTGCCTTTTTTTGTCTGTTGCCCCTGATTAAATGCCTTCCCAGTATGATCCAACTCTTGACCAGCCATCGGCGTGGAAATGGCAATCTGATGTTCCGACCACCCCAGCGTTGGCGATTTGTCAAGTTCTTCTTTTGTATCCGCGCGGTGTTTTGATCGGCTGCTGGTGATGATCCACAACATAGTGTGTTACGATGTGTTACGTGGCGAGATGTCGTTTTTGAACCACAAAAAATGTGCTTCCAAGTCAAGTTCGACCGGCCAAACTTGCGTTTCGTTAAGGCAACAGCAGAAATGCACCAAATGAAGTTGACTGCCCACCCAACCTGCTCAACGATCTACAGCCTCGCCTCCCCACGTCGAAGTTGCCGCACAATCAAAGATGATCAAACAACCTCGCCAAAGATAACGGTGACTTCGTTTGCACTGTAACGGCTGCTCGCGATTGAGCATGTGGGATCCGCAAATGTTCACGTGATCGGTACCCTGCGGGAAACTAACATCGTGCGAAATCCATGGGTTTATCAGGAAATGATCCACTTGGATTTTTCCTGGGAAAAAACATCAGCATTGCAGGTTAACACCTTTTGAAACGCAATGTTTCATATTGTCTCCGTGACGTCGACCCATGGTGCAAACTCACCAGCGCATGTAGAAATCCCCAAGTAAACAAGAAACAAAACCTTTTTCGAGTATCGATGAACTTCTACAGCCGTTTGGCGCGGTAGTTGTGTGACTTGCAAACTTGATAGCGGAGGCAAGACGAATGCTGCAACCAGCTTTGAACCAGGTGAAGCTCTCCAGGCTGGCGCCTGTCGTGCAGTTCCCGTACTCGGCATCACTGCAACGCTTAATTACTTTCACAGGCTGGTGTTCCGCACTAGGTCCAAAATATGCTGTATATGTTTTATTTCTCAGGAATTATCACGCATTTTCTTTGGCAAAGATCATTTTTTCAAATTTGTGAAAACATGGAAGCTTGAAGTATATGACAATTGATTTATTCTGACACTGTCACCACGACTACATCACTACTAAATCACTGCTACACCATCATTACATTACTACATCACCCACCACTACATCACCATCACTACTACATCACTGCTACATCACTACTATATACATCATCACTACTACATCACTGCTCATCACTACTACATCGCTGCTACATCAATACTACATCACTACTACCACTAGAGCCACCACAAGAACCCATAACCCACAACCCACAGCCCAGAACCCACAACCCACAACCCAACCTACAACCACTACCACCACCACAACGAAATAGATGCTAATAATATAACAGCTAAGATGACGACGACCACGTCTACCACGACGACGACGACCACATCGACCACGACGACGACCACGACGACGATGACTATGACACTACTAATCCAACTACTACTACGACTACCACTACTACTTTTTCACTACTACTACCACTGCTACTTCCACTACTACAACTTTATTACTACTACCTTATTATTACTATTATTATTATTTTTACTATGGAGATTCTCATTCTTATTACTATTACTATTACTATTTCTAATTTCATTATGACTATTACCATTACTACTACTATTAACATTACTATTACTATTACTATTACTATTAAACATATTACTATTACTATTAAATATATTACTATTAAACATATTACTATTACTATTGACATTATTACTATTACCTTTATTATTGCTACTTTTACCATGTCTATTTCTGTTACTGCTACAACAACTACTACTACTACGACTACTACTGCTGCTGCTGCTACTACTACTACTACTATTACTGCTACTACTACTACTACAACTACCACCACTACTACGACTACTACTACGACTACTACTACTACTACTACGACTACTACTACTACTACTACCACCACTACCACTACGACTACGACTACGACTACGACTACGACTACGACGACGACGACGACTACTACTACTACTACTACTACTACCCCTACTACTACTACTACCACAACAACAACTACTACTATTCTCTACTACTAGTACTACTACTACTACTACTGCTGCTACTACTGCTACTACTGCTAGTGCTAGTACTAGTACTAGTGCTAGTACTAGTACTAGAACTATTACTGCTACTACTACTACTACAACTACTACTACTATTACTACTACTACTATTACTACTACTACTGCTACTACTGCTACTACTGCTACTACTGCTACTACTGCTAGTACTAGTACTAGTACTAGTGCTAGTACTAATGCTACTACTACTACTACTCCTACTACTACTACTACTAATACTACTACTACTACGACTACTACTACTACTACTACTACAACGATTATTAGTACTAACACTACTACTACTACTACTATTACTACGACTACTACTACGACTACTACTACTACTACCACCACTACTACTACTACCACCACTACTACTACTACTGCCAGCACAATAACTACTACTACTACTACTATTACTACTACTACTACTACTATTACTACTACTACCACTACCACTACCACTACCACTACCACTACCACTACCACTACGACTACGACTACGACTACGACGACTACTACTACTACTACGACGACTACTACTACTACTACTACTACTACTACTACTACTATTACTGCTGCTACTACTACTACTACTACTTCGACTACTACTACTGCTACTGCTACTGCTACTGCTTACTAATACTACTACTACTACTGCTACTACCACTACTACTACTACTACTACTACTACTAGTCCTACTGCTACTGCTACTGCTACTGCTACTGCTTACTACTACTACTACTACTACAATAACTACGACTACTACTACTACTGCTACCACAACAACAACTACTACTACTCACTTCTACTACTATTACTACTACTACTGCTACTACTACTACTACTATTACTACTACTACTACTACTATTACTACTACTACTACTACTGCTACTACTGCTACTACTGCTACTACTGCTACTCCTGCTAGTACTAGTACTAGTACTAGTGCTAGTATTAGTGCTAGTACTAGAACTACTACTACTACTACTACTACCACCACTACTACGACTACTACTACGACTACTACTACTACTACGACTACTACTACTACTACTACTACTACTGCGACTACTACTACGACTACTACTACTACTACTACTACTACTACTACCGCCACAATAACTACTACTACTACTATTACTACTACTACTACGACTACTACTACTACTACTACTACGACTACTACTACGACTACTACTACTACTACTACTACCGCCACAATAACTACTACTACTACTACTATTACTACTACTACTACGACTACTACTACTACTACTACGACTACTACTACTACTACTGCTACTACTACTACTACTACTATTACTGCTGCTACTACTACTACTACTACTTCGACTACTACTACTGCTACTGCTACTGCTTACTACTACTACTGCTACTACCACCACTACTACTACTACTACTACTACTACTACTACGATTACCACTACTACGATTACCACTACTACTACTACTACTACCACTACCACTACCACTACCACTACTACTACTACTACTACTACTACTATTACCCTTACTATTGCTAATACGACCATTACTAATACTAGTACTAGTTCTAATAATATTATTATTGCTTTTATTAGTACTATTAATATTTTAGAGCTGACGCTCATTGTCGGCTCCGCCGGATTACTCGACCCTCCATTTCATCGCAGTGTGGGCTTGAAAGCTATTGAATGAGGACCTGCTTCAGAAATATATTCCTTAGGTTGTTTGGAACATATTTGTTGGAAATAGGCGGTTTTTGGGGAGCAACTGAGTTCCCGAGAGCTCCTGCGAAGGATTTTTCCCAAAGAACTGCTGCCAATTTCAACTTGTTACTTCGTGTAAAGACGCCTCTGTGCAAAGACTTCTCTGTGTAAAAGCTTTTGTGTGTAAAAGTTTCTGTGTGTAAAAGTTTCTCTGTGTAAAGACTTCTTTGCGTAAAAGCTTCCTTCTGTGTGTGAGATCTTCTCTGTGTGAAAGCGCGTCTGTGTAAAGATTTCTCTGTGTGTAAAAGCTTCCGTGTCTAAACACTCTCTGTGTCCAGGCTTCTCTGTGTAAAAGTTTCTGTGTATAAGCGCGTTTGTGTGTTAAAACTCTCTGTGTAAAGACTTCTTTGTGTAACAGCTTCTGTGTGTACAAGCTCCAAGAGGTTTGTGCGCAAAAGTTCCTTAGAGTAAAGACTTCTCGGTGTAAAACCTTCTGTGTGTAAAAAACTCCTCTGTGTAAAGGCTTCTCTGTGTAAAAGCTTCTGTGTGCAAACGCGTCTGTGTGTAACAAACCCTCTGTGTAAAGACTTCTTCGTGTACTGTAAAAACTTTTGTGAGTAAAAGCTCCTAGACGTTTGTGTGCAAACGCGCCTTAGAGTAAAGACTTCTCTGTGTAAAACCTTCTGTGTGTAAAAAGCCCCTTTGTGTACAGACTTCTCTGTGTAAAAGCCCCTGTGTGTGCAAAAGCTTCTGTGCGTCTCCTCCCTCCAGCTTTCTTTCGGGTCACGCTGTCGTCCAGTTTCAATCTGCAACGTTGTTTCTTGTGGAAGAATGCAAAGAACATGTGAAAGCATCGCGCGTTTAAAA
>Ga0126342_10006293_pt1 | contig 21013 bp, 18 predicted proteins | sample Cyp1metagenome_FD_92528 | JGI IMG/M metagenome (GOLD analysis project Ga0126342, IMG submission 92528) | Coral microbial communities from Lord Howe Island, Old Settlement Bay, Australia - Cyphastrea 1 metagenome | ecosystem: Host-associated > Invertebrates > Cnidaria > Coral ...
CATATATATATACACATATGTCTATCTATCGACCGATCGACCGAGCGGCCGAGCGACCGAGCGACCTATAGCTAGTAACTTTATCTATATCAGTCTATATCTATATCTTTCTGTGCATCTATCAAGATATACAAGATTTATATATATATATATATATATTATAACGTGTGAGACATACAATACGTACAAGTATAATCAAGTATATATATATATATTATATACTGTACATATGTTAAAAAAAAAAAAACAAGGATGTTCAATGTTAATACGTGTTTATTTTTGTTGTGTATGGCCTAAATTTTGTAATTAACAGTGGCACGAAATGGGGCACCATTTGTAGCACGATGAAAATGGCCAAAATCAAGTATATAAATCTCCTATGTGCCAATATGACATGCTTTGTGATTCGATCTAGGTTTTGGAGGCTGGCCTGGCTGCGGCCAGATCCTGACCCAAGCTCCGATGAGGAAAACAATACAAAACCGCTCGTTTTGGGTTTTAGCGTACTTTTGTCATTTTCAGAGCACACATAAAAAAATAACAAGAGCACGGACTGCACTATTTGGTGCACGACAAACCGCAAAAAAAAAGAACACACGCATTGGAGCACGATTTGGTGCAATTGGTGGTGCAATTGGTTGTACCACATACTGTAGGGCAAAGACATCTTGGGGAGTCTTGAGGAAAATGATAGACGAAAAGGCAAAGGCTGAGACTTAGGTTGATGGTTGTTTGTGAATATATTGTAATTCTCCTCCGATGACAGAATGCAAAAAAGGGGAGGCACCTCTGCGACTAATGACATGGTGAGGCCCTCCGGTTTTTGTCCCGAGGTGCTTCATTGATCTTTAATCCCCATTCGGAAGGACTTTCCAGGAAGCCAACTTCACAAAATTTCGGAACCTTTGCCAACAACATCCAACAACATGTGCCAATTTGGCTGGGCCCTTAGCTTTTCACATGTTTGTTGAATCACACTTTCCTACCCTTTCGGCACCTAAAAAAACCAGGGTATTGCGGTCCAAGCCATAGCCGCTATAGCCGTGCCACAAAGCGCGTGGCGCCGTTCTCCTGGGTGAAGTCATCCACGGCCCAAATGGTGTTGAGACCCCACTGCAAGGGACGCTTCAGTGGGATGCTGGAAGTATCCACCACATCCCGGTGCATATCGCCTGTAGCTAGCAGGATGTAGCAGCTGGAAGGGGGCATGTCGAAAATGTACCTGGAAATTTGCACTGGACCAAAACAACACCGTACCAAGTTTTCCTGGTGGTTCATTTTTGCCAAAGTAACCAAAGCAAACTGCACCAAGTTTTCTAGGTAGTTCATGGTAGTTCTATTTATGTTGCCACGTCTTGCATGAAAGGAAGCTGGCAAATCACCATGGGCCACCCTTAGACGCCCCTTGAAGTCACTTCGTTTTTAGGGGGTAGCCTGGGTAGGGGACTTCTCCAAGTGCTCAAACTCATCCCAATGACCAACCCAACTACCGAGCCCCAGCCCGACCAGCCCGACCTTCAGGCATTCCAGAGGACAAGATCAACAATCTCACCTGCAGAAGGGACAGCTGGCTTTGAGATGCCTCCCCTCTCCACCCCGAAAAAAAAGAGAAACAAAACATAGTGCATTCATTATATATAATAGCATGCATATTATATACAAGGTTTAACTATATTTATATATATATATATTAATGTTTGATAATGTGACATATCCCCTAGTCACCTACATAGTCTATATTATTCTTGAAGAACAACACATGCCTTTAGTCACTTTAGTCCATGTTCCCATTTACTCCCAGGTGTTGGCCAGCCAACTTGACATCTCTTTGAGTTTTTCGGCTTTCGGCTTTCGACTCAACTTTGCAGCAAGACAAGCCTACACGTAGGGACAATGGAATGAACATGAACATGGGAAATAGCAATGGATGAGTCACGCTGATATTATGATTTTTGATGATTTTTGTGGACTGCTTGCACCTGAGGATTTCCAGGATGCTGCTTTCTCACCATATCTCACCATCAAAGCGCATCCCCCCAGCTCCTTGCCTCCCAAGCAATGGAATGATGAGATCCTTCGCCATGCTCTTGCCGTGCCAATTCAGCTGCAGCCAGGATTAGAGGATCTTTGGCCAACTTGCTGAGAGCTGGCTCCTGCAGCTGATCATTGCGGGCATCCGCGGACCCCGGGCCGGAACCGAATGACCCTCTGGTAAACTAACATAACTATGGAAAATCACCATTTTTAATGGGAAAATCCACTATTTCTATGACCATTTTCAATAGCTATTTTGACATTACCAGAGGGTACCTGAACTGCTGGAGATTTCTGATCCCAGAATCACCTCGAGAGGATCCAGGGGTCTCTTCAGCAACTGTGTGCTGTCACCGAAGCGGACGCTCTGACCTCGAGGGGTCACACCATCGACCCATGGCACTCGAGGAAAGCTTCGAAATTTTCTGGGGGAAGTCGATCAAATTCATCTTCCCCTGGATGGAACCGCTGCCATCTGTTCCAGAAGGGTGATCATACAACATGACAAAACATCGCAAAACCATGGGGATCAGTTTCCTGACCATGGGTTCAAACATTGCACTTAGTTATCCAGACAGTTGGAGCAGCGACAGATACTGTATTTCATGATATTTCGGGCCACCAACCAAAGGATTCGCACATCTCTCAAGCGTGTTTCTGCACTGAAAACCCTAGTGGTACTTGCTTTCCTCCGATAGAAAATGGACGAACATGGCTGAACTAAATGATTTCATGATCAAACATGTTGATGATCCATTTAATCATTTATAGCTATGAAACAAAATCAGGTGTCTCATCATTATTTATTTATATAAATATAAATGTATATAATTGTATATATATATATACATTAATATGATTTAATATATTTATATATTATATATTAATATGTTCATATGTTTTCTCTCATTCCAACGGTTTCCATTATAAATCAGAATCAAAACCTTTAGAAATCATGGTTCCAAGATGTTCCAAACTCTGGCCGACCTGCCGCCATTCGGCCTTGCTCCAACTCCTGACCACGGAGATGCAAGTGCTTTTTCTCTGAAGACTGAGCATCAATAATGGGGATTTAATATGATTTAATGATATTTAATGGGTATGTGATCTGGGTATCAACGATGGAACGTACAAGCAGCCATAATGACTGATTGCTTTTCTCTGAACATGTTGGAAAATGTCTATGGCCATGTTGATGTTATCCCAAGGCATCCCTCACTTCCAGACCCAAATGGTTTTCCTGGCAGTGTTGGGGAATTCTGGTTTAGCTGATGCCATATGAGCCATATTCAAAATGTCTTTCATCCTGGGATATCCTGGGCACCAAATAAGATAAATAAGGAAATGCTTACGCCATTGCTTACGTTTTGCTTACGCGCGCACAGGCTTTGCTTACGCGCATATCTTGTCGTACGCGGAGCTTACGCTGGCTTACAAGCACCCCAGTTTTGCTTACGCCACACCCTTACAGTACAAGGGGCTCCCTGCTTAACATGAACACAAGGGTTTAGAACGTGGCTCATACATCACATACCCATATCATATTTTGGTGTTGAACATCTGCAGTGTTCATCGTTGTTTCCATGTTTCATGTTTCCATGCTTCATGTCAAAGGATCCAAGAGTTAAAATGTTCACGTGACGCTGATGGTTGCGAGACTGGCTTTGCACTTTGCAAAATTTGGCCGAATTGATCTGCCAGCTCGCAACTTATGATGTAGAAAATCAGCAAGAACAACAACAACAGCAGCAACAACAACAACAGCAACAGCAACAAAAACAGCAACATCACCAATGCAAAATTGCAATATACCTCCGCTTTTGACCAGCAAACAAAAGGGTGTAAAGTGGGCAGAATCTCCTTGAACGCAGCTCTAACTGTCTCCGCATCGCTTCTCGATTCCAGGACCACCACACCATCACGTTTCCTTGGAACAGCCGAGAATGAGACGCTTTGATTTCCAGGACCTTAAACTTGCCGGCTCCAGAGGAACAATCACCTATGAATATTAATCTGGTTGGTGGTTTCAACCCCCCCGAACAATATTAATTAGTCAGATTGGATCATCATCCCAACTATTGGTGAAAATAAAACATGTTCCAAACCACCAACCAGTAATGTTATGGCACAAACACTTACATGAGAAGTGGGGATCGTCTACTGTACAAATTCCCAGAAGCGTTGGATCATCATCCTGATAAACACTTCAACCTGGTCATTTCTATTTGACACGGCTTGTGGCTTATGTGACATGTATGATACACCGTTGAAAACCAACAGATTCCAGCTGAATACCAAGTTTATGTCTAACTAATTATACCCCAAATTTCGGCACCTGGCTTTTTTTTCAAAACATATTCCTGCAACAAGTTTCCCACAGGAGAAAAAACAACCACCAAATCCAGGAACTCCCATGGTACCCCAGGGATCTTCCATGTTGAAAAAACCGAGGCTCAAGACCTCCGCCACTTCCATGGAGCTGCTGCTGCCCTTCAGCCGCACCAAGGGAGGTACCAGCAGATCTCCACGGAGGAGGAAGGGCATCAGCAGCAAACTGAGGCGCCTCAGCCGGTGATTAAGGGGCTTTCGTGGCTGAATGATGATCATGGAGCTTATGGATCCATATATGGCTTATGTTTCTTGGTTTGCTAGACCAACTATAAGTTCTTTCATCACCGTTAGTGAAACGAGCCCTAAACCAATGCAGCCTTTAGCGGACCACCTTGTGCATGAACTTGTGATGGATAGCCCGAAGAACACCCACTTAGTTCAGTTCGGCATACATATTTTACCATCAACAGTGGTGATCTTCCATTGCCACATTAAAGTCCCGGAGGGTAAGATAACTGGGCTTGTTTCATTTGGATTATTTGGATTTAGAAATGAGAACACATAAATCCGAAGTAAGAACATGTAAGAACTAATCCTAGTATTATAAATATTATGTCATCCATTGTAATATTCTATGTAGGGCTGATTTTCTTTGAAACCTCAGTTTTGGAGTCGGATTTTCGAAACGAAAAATGATCGATCAATCCAACCTGGAAAGCCCAGTCGTCGGGGGATGTTGGGATCATTTCCCGTTGTAGTACTAGGTCCTCTAGGTGACTGCAAATCCAAATGACAGTATTACTATATCACTCTATATCTACAGTATATCTACTGTATATATATATAGTATATCTACCATACATCGTACTGGTATAACCTAACTAAGTTAGGTGCTGGTTTTTCAACGGAGAAACCTTTCGCCCGTGTGATGTGATCCTGCATCGCCCGTGTGATGATTTTGCGAAGTGCAGTTCCGTGGATTTCCTGGCATTTCTCCATCTGTTTGGCCGAAGAAATTGGTCCATATGCAACATTATAGTCTATAATGCCAAAACATGATAAATGATTATAGTTGATTATAGTTGATAAATGATAGACTAGTCTATAATGTTCAGATTATAGATGATAAATTCAGAATCAATCATCTAGTCTATAAACATTATAAACCTACCATGATACCATGCACCAAGGTTTTCCCAGTCACCTCTCTAGCCTAGCGACAGCAGCTGCTTCGTGGCAGCTTTCGACCATTTTTTCGACATCAGCCAACTTTGGACTGCGCCCGGTATCAAAAATGGCCACGGACGGCACTGCCTGGCTTCAACAACACCTTTTCGAATCTTTTCTATATGTTTTTCAGGGTTGGTAAAACTCTGTTAAAATGGAAAGGCATCTCAAGAATGAATTGCCAGTTTGACGTTCAGTTTGAGGCTGCTGAAAAGTGAATCTCTTCATCATTTGTTGGGGCCCATTAGGTGCTACTTTGGGATAAGGAAAGGATAGGGAGAGGGTTAAGGGCCCCCCTGCACCTGCCAGCTCCAATATTGAGGTCATGTCTAAAACCACACAAAACCATCCGAGTTTTGGATTTTACATAATGGGAAAAAATCATGCATCCATATGCATCCTTCATTTGAACCTTACATACTCGCATGAAACTCGATGACATGATGACACCTTCCAAACAACTCAAACATTGAACATGCAAGGGCATACTTTAAGGCAACACTGGAGATGTGCAGAGATTGAGTTCCGGGATAAGATGATAAATGCTGCATAGCTGACACTCACCATTGAAATTCGACATGAACCCCTAAAGCTGTCGATATGTCCAGGCCTGCTCTTGAACCAAAATGAAGCTCCAGCGATTGGGGATGATTCATCGACCCCAGCAAGCGGCCATTCTAGCAACAGCATGCTGCCCAACGTGTGAACCTATGCACCACTGGAGTTTCGCAAAAGATCGCACAACAAATGCAAATAATATATAATACACACATACACACACATATATATAATTTTGTATATTATATACATATATTCCAAAAACATTGAGCTGAGGATAGGCAGAATGGTGGCACTAAATATCATGGTTTCACCTTTTTCTCCTCACAGGCCAGGGCTTAAATATCACGGTGCAGCTTGCTGAATCTTCTGCAGGCTGTGAGCCACTTCAACATCTCAGTCTCCATCACATCATGGTCGCCTTCAACCATTCCCCAACCTCATGTGCTCAAGGAATGTCCAGTCCAGTAGTCAAAGAGAAAATCTTGAATCCGGAGAAGCCAACGACATTTGGTCCTTAAATATCTGAAAAAATCATCCTTGAAGATGATCCACTGAAGCCCACATGGCCCAGGACCCGGCCTGTTTTTTCACGGGAATGGGGTCACATCATCCAATGCCAGTGCAAACGTGATGGGTATATATAATAAAGTATTCAGAGCACACTCGTATATATATAATTTCTTATCAATTATATTGAATTATAGAGTTGGATTGATGACCACCCACCAATATGGAAAAATAGCCCGGGTTTTGATGTTTTGACCATGAATTGATGAACATCCTCCAAAAAATATAACTATGGATAATCTATATGAATATGAGACAATAATTATATACGAGTTGTTTTGGAGGGTTGCCATCCTGGATTCGAACACTGACTTCCCCTCCTGTTTACAGTCCATGGAAAGATCCGACTATACTGGTGTTCCCAACATGAGGCACTCTTATGCCACCCTAAAATCATCTAAAATGTGTTCACATGTGTTACGTGTTCAAACGTATTTTTTCCTTTTTTCCACGGTAAAAACCGATGGTTTGGGGTCCCAATTGTGGGAAAACACTCATTTTCCCGGTCACGTCTCGTCTTAGTCTTACCACGGCTTCCAAAGGACGTTCGATCTGAAAGTCTTCCTCCAGCTGTGCCAATCCTTGGATGCGGCGTTGGGAATTGCTTCTACTGGTTTCTGGCTAGTCCAGCAATGGATTGTTGACTGATCCCGTTACAACAAGTTAGTAGAACCCAACTCTCTCTCTCTCTCTCTCTCCCTCGCCATCTCCGAGAGTTTAGCCAACTGCTAAAGGCGAGCCATTGGCCCAATGCCCAGAACTCATGTGCCAGTTAGCCCAGCACTTCAGCCGCTAGTCGAACCCCACTATTAGCAATATCTAAAATCATCTATATAATATGATTTATTAAAGAAACCAATGGCTGTTCAACGCTGCTCAAAAGGCAACGGATTGATTGAAGAAATGCCATTAAGCAGGAAATGAAAGCAAGACTATTCCCGTCAAACATGCCTGTAGGTTGTTCCTGCTTCTTCTTCTACTTCTACTTCTTCTTCTTTTTCTTCTTCTTCTTCAGCCAACTCTTGGGACAAGGGGGGAAATAAGTTTAAACCTATGAATACCCTACTGAACGTCAAAATAGCTAGTGTGATGGATGTTCTCCCCTGCATTCACATCGGAAAATCATAGGTCCCCTGACATGTTTTGACCAATCCATGTTGTGAAATCAACATGAAACTGTTGGTTAGTTGGTTACCCCGCGAATTTGCTGGTCAAATGCACAAGGGCTTAAAGCGTTCATCGCACACATATCTACAGTTCATGGGGGTTATAAGCCAATACACATACCCTCTGGTAAATTAACATAGACCCTGGCAAATAGGACTTGGAAGATTAGTTTCAACTAAACAATGGCTATTTTCAGGGTCCAACTGTTAATTTACCAGAGGGTAACTGGGGGGGAACCACCTTAGTTCGCCGCCCATGTTCGAAACCAGGACTCGGATCGCCTCCTCTGCGGTGGTGCTCTTGTCCAACAAGGCGCTGGCCACAATGAAGGACTTGGCCTGGAAAAATGGGGGGGGTGAATTTCATGTGGGAACCCATGGTAGACCCAACAATGCCTGGTGCATAATGGTGAATAATGGTGAATAATGAATAGTCTTTACAATCCATTGAATGGTGAATCATCAACCATTCACAAAATCACAGGTTTATGGCATTGGGTTTACGCAATTCTAGTGGGAGTTGAATCCACCAAGCAAAATTGAGAGTGAATCCGATTTTATTGATACACATTGATATCTCATGGGGATTTACCATCCCAACAAAAGATCATCAACCAAGCCAAATGGGGGATGGTAGATTGCAAGGTTTCAGCCAGCATGGATACCTATCGTAGTTTTACATGGATCACTATGGACTTAGGGGAACATTTTAAAAAGAAACCATGGTTTTCACCCACAAAATACGGCGTTCCTGCCTTCTTTCATCATTGGGATGTGTCAATATCACGCAATTTGTCTTTTTCCCTGGTGGAAGTGGATGGACATCTATAATATCATCTGCCAGTAGCATCTATTTTGATGTGAAAACCATGTGCAAACCAGAGTGTCAGGTTTTTGATCCGTAGCCGGTACAGGATATGGGTCCACATATGGAGATGATAGAACTAGTGGCTAGCGGAGCTAGGAACATGCCCCTGAATCTAAATGACATGATAAACCATCAACGTGTCCATGGAGCATATCTCAAAAGATTCGGGGGAAAAAAAAAAACACGAAAAATATGTAATTACTGTACCACTGATTCAACGCAAACTGCGTGAGGCAGTGATACAAATGCACGCCCTTAGGCTGTCTTACTTCCGCTCGGACGTCCCCATGATTTCCTGCATCTTCCCCCTCCAAGAAGGGGGCTAACAGGGGCGATGGTGACGGGGGGCTAAGATGGGCTAAGATCATCTTGAATCTGGAAGACCCGAAGAACACCCTTGCAAAACCTAACCAAAAAAACATGGAAAGCAGCGGTGGATACACCCCGTGCACCGTCTGGGTGGCGACTTCCAGAGCACAGAGCTCCCAAGCGTCTCGGTCGAGTAGAAGCTGTGTGATACGCAGCAGGGTCTCCTCGGTTACCGTGACTTGGAGCTTCATCAGTCATCTATACCATCTGGTTATTTAACATGGCCATGGAAAGATCCACCATTTTTAATAGGTAAACCATCTATTTCTATGGGCCATGGCTTCCATGGCTATGTTAGTCATAACCAGAGGGTATATTAGATATGTGGAATCCTCACCAAAACTGACCAGCACATCATGAAGAAATCTTGGGGGTTGTTTGTTGAAGATGGGGTTTTGGGAGATCAGAGTTTCTTAGATTTGGGGATAGGTCCAGCAAGGGAAAATGTGTTAGAAGATGTTAGAAGTGAAGGAACACGAAGGAACTTATTGTTTTTCTTTAGAAACGACCAATTTTGGAGCCAACATCTACGAATGGATCTGCACCGCCCACGTTGAGTCCATAATCTCCATAGCTATCGATAGGACCTATAGGTAGTGCAATCCCAGTACTAACATTCAGCTAAATCCAACTGACCCTCATTTCCATCTCAGAAACATGGTGAAGTTGGCCAGGGTCCGCCATTAGTCAACCAAATAGGATACATGCATTCAATGCATTCATGTGAAACAATCCTATGTCGGTCGGTTAACGCATGTTAAAGCCTTGTCCGTGTTATTAAGTGCATGTGTTTGTTCATCAAATCCACGCTTCTGTGGATTACACAGACATGTCCTTGTCTTGTGTTGTGAAACTAGTTCATCAAATCCCAGTGTTGTGTCATATGTTCAACCATCTTTGGGGTATGTTCATTCACGAAACTACCTGGACTACGGATATATTCAGCATTATTCCCTCATTAATCTATACATGTAATATACTGGTCATATTCCCCACCATGTCTTCCCAAATATATCACCATACTCATACGCCTCTTTAGTTTTCTTCCCCAAATAAAATAATTAAACATGATTAAACCCCAATTTTGGTGGGTTGGGAAGCTAAAAGTAGCTCCTTGGTTCCCCATTCTTCATTGGGAATGTGGATGCCCCATTGCTCCTTAGCTCCCTCCGAACCATCGGATAGTTATGGTTGGTTCTCTAAATCTTGCTCGTTTACAGGAAATGTTGCTTTAACCATAAATGACCAGTTGGTGGTTTACACACTAATATTTGTTGTTGATAAATCATCTATGTATGGTTGGTTGTATTGGTGCCACGGTCAAAAAATGGTTAATACGGGTATGGTCATCCATCCCATACGATGGGAAGCCGAACCAATGTGCATAAGAATCCCTATTGACAAATTGTTGGCCATGCCCAGAAGGCATATGTCAATCGGTAATGGAAACTCCCTCAGCAATAGTCCGATGATCTTCCAAGCTGTCAACCTCCATCGCTAGTTCGGGGATTTCCGAGCCCTGAGGATGCATCGTCATTCATGGTTCCATCATTATTGTCCAATAATTAAATCATCTCATTCTATCACCATCGCCATACCGAGGGTCCAGCGGAGCTGAATCCCACTATATATATATTATACATTATATATACACATTAAATAAATACATATTTATATATATATGCATTATATATATACACATCAAATAGGTGTATATTTCTATATACAATATAAACATATATACAGTTATAAATATATTATATGTATATATATATATTAAATATATATATACACATTAAATATATATATATATATGTATGTATATATATATGTGTATATATATATATATATATATGTATAATTATGTATATATATATATATGTGCATTATATGTATATACATAAGTGTATATATACATCAATTCCATTTCAATTCCACTGATTTCCGGAGGCTAAAACTTTCACCAAATCCTCAGTCAGAGGCGCCTCTGGATGATTGGGAGCCGCCAGGCCCGAGGCCACTCCCAGTGTCACCTCGTACCTTGTCGTATGGTGGGCTTCACCAGGATTTTGGGATTTGACAAACATGATGCCCAAAATATTAGGATTCACTAATGTTGAATCAGGAAAATGGTGATATATTGGTGTTATATTCTTGATTTAACTACCAAAGAATATTCAAACATATAGAGTTTAACCAGGAAAATGGTGATATGTTTTTTCGATATTTCGCTTGATTTAGCCAGAAAAGAATGGGATTTGAATTTGGAGGCAGCCCAGTTCCTTGATCAGTCTATCTTCCAGGGATCCAAGGGATATTGGAGGCCACCCATATGTGAAAAAGGAGACCACCAAGCAGCTTGGATGAATGGCTAAGGTACAAGCATGATCACATTTGTATTAGTAATTTAGTACTAGTATCATTATATACAACTAAATTAGTAACTAAATTATATAAATATATATATATAATTATGTAATCTCAGGCCGGGATTGATAAACCCGGACTATTCATTGGGGAGGTTGCCCCCTGTTTCAAATTTTGGTGAGAAAATAGTATTCAAATTGGTATCCATGGTGTGTTAATCCTGGGTTAACATAAAATACCATTACTATCATGGCCAGTAGATCGTCAGTCCCGGCAGAATTTACGTCAAAAATATGGTTTTTTCATGGTCCTGGTGCTCTGGACATGGGATGACCATTGATCACCCCAAACCCCTCAAGGTTTGGGTTAAGATGTACAGCAGGAACTGCCCTCTGCTAAACTAACATAGCTATTGAAAATTGCCATTTATAGTTGATATGCCCATTGAAAATGGTGATTTTCCATAGTTATGTTAGTTTACCAGAGGGTAGTAACCTAGGCCAAACCAACCCAAAATGGAGATGGAAATGCACCAGAAAGCGCTTCAAGCTGCAGAAAGAGAGATTTGTAGCCCAATCAGTCCCCCTCCGGCCTATGGTCCAACCATTAATGGTAACCCAGGATCAATAAACATCCGCTTTATTCATAACGTGGGTACCATACCAAGGCCAACGCAAATAATAGTTACAGTAGGGTTTCTGAATCCCGGGTTAACATGCATGAACTACCCACCACCCACTGTCTCGTGCTCTGCCATGCCCTCCCTTGCCATCAAGGGTGCTTCGACGCGAACCACTCACGCAAGGGGCCCCATTCTTGCCGTTGTCGTTCAGCCAGAAGATCCTGCTCGCCCTGGAAACACACCTTGCCCGCTTCGCGGTTGCTGGTTGGTGCTGGTTGGCGGTATGGCCCCCAGTTGGAAAACTAGTTTGATAGATTTGGGGTCATCTTCCGACGGACTGAGTGGGTTGTGAGATGTTTTTAATGTTTTTTTCAGGGTATTCCGACCAGGTCACATTCCTGACCTGAGGCAGTTTGAATGTGAACAAGTAAAACTAGCAAGCAATGGCAAACAAGGCATGCTGGAAAATTCATGAAAATTCCGCCCATTTGTGGATCATGTTCCCATTAAAATCAAAGCCTTCATGTCCTGCGTGGATTTCCCAGCTACCCACGTTTGATTACCGAAGGGTGGCCCCTGGGGGGTGTGGGTCAGGACTCCAACTTAGCACATCTTGTAGGGCTGCAGTCAGCTTCCATGTTGATCTCAGGTGTGCTCAAGATGGGCATATTACCATTGGGTTCATCGGTTTATGATCCATATCCATATCTAAAAAAATGTATGAATTAAATTGGTGCAACATAAGTATCTAACAATCCACATTATCATGGGGTTTCAAGTGGTTTCCAACCTCTGCTGTCAAAGCCTGCTGTGCTCATGACCCTTTCAAAGTGCCAATCATGGATTCCTCTTTTTGCCAACATGGATTGCAATCACCTCATCCCTCCTCAAAAAAATACATTGACTTTACTTAGGGTCCCTAGATTTTATCAAAGGTGCAACTCCTTCCGCCTCCTCACCTTCACCTTCATCACCTTCTTCTTACTCCTCCACCTCCTCCTCCACCTCCTCCTCTGCCCCCTCTTTCTGCCAGCTCGTCGGGACTGTGCGCATGAGCGGATCCGAGCCGTTGGGCGAGCTCGCGAACTCTGGGGCAAGCTGGGCACGCCTGGACCCAAACTTTGTCTCACGAAATCCGGATGCAATGGGCCACGACAGAATGCCAGATCGAATGGCAGAAAGAATGTTAGAATAGATGCCAGATAGAATGTCAGAATAGATGCCAGATCGAATGGCAGAAAGAATGTTAGAATAGATGCCAGATAGAATGTCAGAATAGATGCCAGATAGAATGCCAGAAAGAATGTCAGATCGAATGACAGAATAGATGCCAAATAGAATGTCAGAGCGTATTGCAGAAAGAATGTAAAATAGAATGTCAGAATAGATGCCAGATAGAATGCCAAATGGAATGCCAAATAGAATGTAATTAAGGACAATGCCAGAAAGAATGCCAGAAAGAACGTAAGAATAAATGCCAAATAGAATGCGAGAAAGAATGTCAAATAGAATGTCAGTATATATGCCATATATCATATATATCAGAAACTATGTCAGAATATTGCGTGAGGATGGGGATCACTGGAAATAAAGTTATATAAGTTATGTTCTTTTTTGGGGGGAGGGAATCTGAATTCCCTGCAGTTGCAAATTGGTTCATAAAACAATCTCACCACAGGCACCTCTATCATAAAGCCTAGTCAGCCTAGTGTAAACCAACTTACCACCTAGGGAACCCCACATTATTCACCTGGTAGGAGGTTGCTGTACCCAGATCATCAGTTCGTCCCTTCTGAGCGGCCGTGTCCATCTCCAGAAAGGGTAAGAGCCGATCCACAGATGCCGCCGGATCGTGCTGCGTGATGTCCAAAGCGGTACAACCTGATCTGCCCAGAATCCGCCAGTCAGGGGGCCCCTAGTTATGTTCGTTGGTCAAACAAAACCCCATTTTCACATCCATTGACTATAGTTATGTCAGTTATGTCCAACATCAATTGTAGAATTCACCTAGGTATCAACCAACTTGGCTATCGTTTGGAGGCCCCACCAATACCATGCTACTGCGGACGTCACACAATGCCATGCTGAAATGCTGGGTCGACTCAGTGATCTCCTTCACGTCTGGCTTTTGCAGGACTCATCGAAACAAAGAGATAGAGGGATATAATGTTACATACCTATTATATATATTATATGTATGGTGAACAATGGTGTATGCAAAAATCCTAACTTAGCACTGTTGAGTAGTTTCTGCATTTATGTGGGTGCTAATACATGTCTCCCCACATTCATGCCAACGTCTAGGCGGAGCTGGCCATGTTGGTGCTCCACAAAAAACCTCCGGGACATGGGGCATTTTGAGGGGATGGCTTGTGATTTTTTGATATTTTTGGTGGATACCATCAATATTTGGGGCTTGTTTTAAGTTGATAAGTGTTGCGATAAACATGCTAGAACTATGTAATCAGGTCCGATAGAGGCAAGTTGGATAGAGATAGGTTGATAGAGATAAGGTTGGATAAGTTTTTTGCAGCTTCATAGAGAAATCGATTTGTTGATGAGGAGGCGACGTCGGGGAATCAGCATCATCCCCTGAGATTTGACATTGCCAATCCTAGATACTTTGCATTTGCTTTTGCTGGTTAGGTTAAAAACATGTCAACCGCGGATTTCGCTAAACCCCAAAGGGCTGTTTTCCATTGGGGGGGTACCAGTAAACAGTAGCCATTTATCACTATTTGCGGGAATACCCCCTAAACCATGGTTTATTAATCCGGGGTTGACATTACATCCCCATTCATAACAGCGGTGGATGACTGCTAAACTCTTCATCTGAGCCATGCCGAGCGACCTAGAGTAGTGAATGGCATCTCCAAGGGCAGGATGTCCTCAGTTTGTTGTTGCCATTCGCCTGGCGCGGCTTCTGCGACCTGAATAAAATACCTTTCGAATCCTTTCAAAAAAACGCACAGGCGATCATGTATGCGTGACCAAGGATGAAAGCTGAGAATAGTTAATGCATGTTAATGCATGATAGAATATGATAGATCAATTTTTGTGGCCAACTGCACGAACTCCAATCCAACTAAATATTCGGAAATCCATGGAAATCCACCAGTTTGTTTCATCCGGCAAAATCAAATGATCATGGTGTTTGCTCGTCGCATATTACACATCCCCATAATAACATTGTGATTGTGATGTGACATAAATTGTTTTGCAGCCCAAAAACATATCCAGTGTATCGCTCATTAAAACCTACTTGTTTCATCTGTCCAATCAAATTTGGTATAACTCAGTGGTAAACCACCAATTGTTGAACCAAAAAACACAAATCCCCATAATTGCTGCTGCTACCCATCCCACCCAATTATTATTGATAAATATTGATAACCTCCTCATTTGTCATGGCTAAACTAACAATTTTTCGGAAGACATTAGAATAATTACATCCCCAGATTTCGGAGAAAACAAAGTAAATTACCCCCATGAACTCCAGATTGGCTGGTTTCAGCACTTATTCTGATGGTAAAATCGACCCCTCATCGTTTCCTGGCAAAAAAACCGAACGCTGCCTGCAACCTCCTGCGCCACCCCACGGCCAGGCAGTTCCAGGGGAGTTCCCTTGGGCGTCTTGACGACCTTCGAAGTACAAGTGGCTTAAGTGGCTTAAAGCTACGGAAATCAACCAACAAAAACAGGGATACACAGGGATGATACCCACAGCCATGAATTTCTAATGTGGTCGTTTCTGTGATTGGCATGGCACATCATGGCACCATAGCATACCATAGCTACATGACCAAGGATTTTTGATATTTTGGTGAGCTGTGCATGAACAATAATTTGATATTGTTTAGGAAGGCCCTAATTATGAGTGGTCATTTCCACCAACAAAAAATAAAACAACAACTGGGAGAATCGATTCTCCTGTTGCAACTGCTAATATTTGATGGTCCTTGGCAGGTTAACCTGGGACCCTGCAGAACCATAGCATGGTTCACCCCCAAAAAAAATAAGCTGTGGAAAATGGTGTTTCTCTTGGGGTTTCCATGCACGATCAATCGGTCCCTTGCAGTCCTTTTACGAGAAAAACCCTAAACTCCTGAAGATTCACCTAACAGTAGCTCGATTTACTGAAGATGCTGCCAGGCTGTTTTTTCAGGTCGTGTTCTTTAGTAGATCCGTCACGTGTGATCGGTTGTGAGTCAGCCCTAGCGCCTACCTTCCCGTCCAACAGCACTCGCCAACATGGCGTGCCGGTCTTGGATTCCTCCAACATCACCTCCTCAGAATGGGAATGCCATGGAAGTCTCGGCTTTTTCTGAATTTGGCGTCAGAAAAAGCATCAACAATAGACATCCCGTCAGAAAAACATCCATAGGTTTTAAAAGATCCATGTTTCCAGCTGTTGCAATGACAATGAAAAACACAATGGAAAAAACGTACACAAACTGCACTTCGTGGTGCTCACAGACCGCTTTTATGGAAGCTCACCTTACCCTCCCAGGGGTGAATCGTCCGGTCCCATTTCATCAGCAGCCAAAGGTGATGAATGGTGATCAACAATCCTCCAAACCTGACCATCACCAACATTTACATACATTTACCACGTCTATTTACCATCCATTTACCAACCACTGCCCCATGCCCGCCTGGTAAAAGCGCTTCATGACTTTGGGACGTGTTGCAGTTACCAGGCCTCAGCCCCAGCTGGGCCCCGCTATAGGCCCAAGATGTCCTCCCAAACCACTGGACAAACACATACAAGACCATGGTGTTAGATACCAAAAATAGACGGAACTAGCTAAATTTAGCAGCATTATATCAGTTATTATTCCTGCCGCATTAAAAATGATGAAAAAACACTGTAAATACCGATGTTTTATGCATTTGGAAGGTCTAAAACACTACAGATTGCCACGACTTTACCAACAAAATCTGAGTGTCAACCCCCACTTGACCCTGGAGACCCTGGATGACCAGGATCATGGCATCCAGAATCGACCTCCAGAATTCCCGAAAAGCATTTAGAATCCACAGTCAACTAGTATGAGAATGGGTTTTCAATATGTCCAAACATAGGGATATCACACTCTAACATACTCTAACCATTAAAGCAAATTCAAACATGGGGTTCAAACCAATACCATCTCGCCCCTTCACTTCCCGGGGTGTCAAAAGATGTTAAACACAGAGTGTTGTTGGCTGCTGTGAACCACTTCCAAAACTGGAAAGTTTTGTTTTTGGTCATTTTTTGAAAGAGCCCAACCTGCATTTGCAAGTGCTACCAAGAATATATTGACTCAAGCAAGGGGTGGCAATGGACCTGCACATGTTGTTATTATTTTTCCAGTGATCAGTCTCCAATCTGCGGGGTACACCCACCAATTCAACACAGAATCAAAAAAGGGCCATACTCAATAGATCTCAGGGTGCATATATATATATATACATATATATAGGAATTAATAGGAAAGTCGTTCTATGATTCGGTTTTCAGGTTTTCAGGATCCAAATTAAATTTAGATGTATACGATGTTGAGCCGTTCTAATGTCGTAACGTACATTAAAAAAACATGGCTATTCTTCTAGGTTTGCACCTCTGCAGAAGGGCCGGCATCGCGCCAGCATGGCCGCCATGGCCCAAAATCAGGCGTTGCGTCTGAAAATGATCACTTGGTTTTGTCCAGAAGTGGGGCGTTAATGCCTGTGCATATATATATACACATATAATATTATATATGTGTGTGTGTTATATTGTTTATGTACATCATTGTATATCATAATATATGTATGGACGCCGATTCTCCGATGCTGAAATATACATGGAGAACATGTTGAGAAGCCAATGGATTTTGGGGTGCCCTATTCAAGGTGGCTCAGCTGAAGCCCCGACAGAGGATCCGGCACAGGGCTGTTTCGAAAAGGTCCATGATGGACACGGCATATGTCACATCATCAAACTCAGCTTCCAAGAAATGTCTGGAATTCTCAGACTATCCCACTACCATTTGTCAACATTGGGAACCTCTAAGATCAAACAGCAAATGGATATACAATATATACACATTATGCATCGGATTAGCTGTCAGAATCTGCGTCTAGTGGGATCATCGGCCCCAACTATATTAGATGAAGTCAATGGACGTGGTTCCAACATGTTCTTAATATGTTTAAACTACTACTGTATGTGATGTCCCATTGGAATTACTTAACATGTTTAGTAGTGTTTATTAAACGTGGAATTTGGGTTCCCCTAATGCTCTTAATAATCACTATAATATAGCTACGTGCCATCGAGTGTCCCCTCGCATCTAAGCTAACATGTGAGAGTAAATTGATTCATCCCTAGAACCTGAAGATCATTCTTTTTTGGGATGGTCAATGCACCCATATGCACCCATTTAATGTATGTGTCAAAACCTCTGGAATCAATTCTAGAAAGAAAGCGAGTTCCATGATATTCCGACATATTCCGTGCATCAAATCCGATGATCATCAGGCTCCCACGGACTTTTTGGCGTCGCGTCTCACATCAACAGATCGTCATCTGGAGCCGAATAGTTTCGTCCTCTGCGCAGGGTCATCACAACGGGGCGCCCTGAATCAAATGCGGACCACAACGCTTCACAACCGTCGGACCAACTAACTATGATATTTTTCCACACATCACCAATTATCATCATATATCATATGCAACTAGATAGCATCAAATGGGCAAAAAACTCATCAACAAACACGACGATGGAGATCTATGGAAAACATTGTGGGCTCCATTGACACCCAACCACACTGGGTTATATCATTGAACGCACAGCAAGTTATATAATTGAATAGCAATATAGGAGGATTCCGACCCCAACAACAAAGGGAACTAGTCACCTACAAGTAGCGGTGCCAGAAACATGAATCGATATCGATTGTACAGTGTCTTTGAATGTCTTTGAACAACATATAGCGGCAGCGCCAAATCTGGGTTGTTTGCAGTCGACGCCTTTGCTGGACGTCGTTACGGATGTCCTTATGGGAAACTACGGTCGAAGGGTTTTGCCAAATGGTCCACCCGATTTGGTCAATGAGTGGACACCTCAATTCAACAAACCAGTACCATGATGATGTAAAAGGGACAAATACATTTGAAATCATTTCAAAGCTGATATATATATATATATATCATGCCAAACTGATGCGGTTTGGTTTGCAAGTATTCGATGGCAAAACAAAATATTTCAATGGAAATCCTCGACACTCTCGTGTGTAAAACCTCCTCTTGGCTTTGCAGAATTCATGGTTGCCAGGGGTTCCAAAGAAGACTGAAATGCTGACATACTGACCCCGCCCCTTCAAAAACTTGTCCCAAAATCTTCTTGGTAAGTAGGTTACAACATGTTACAACCCCAGTTGCCAGTGGATCGGCATGATTGACCCTACTTATCTTAAGAAAAAGGCAAGGGAATGATCGGACAATACCATCTGCTTATTTAACAGTAACATAGCCATGGAAAATCACCATTTTTAATAGGTAAACCATCTATTTCTATGGGCCATGGCTTCCATGGCTATGTTAAATAACCAGATGGTATATTAAAAAAAAAAATACAAACCCCACTGAGCACGTGAAATGAGCCACATGAGCCATCGTTGGTAAAACTGGTTGGTAAAACATATTCTTGTTGGTGGTCGAGCCACCCCTCTGAAAAATATGAGTTCGTCAGTTGGGGGTACTATTCCCAATTTATGGAAAAATAAAATTCATGTTCCAAACCACCAACCAGTATTAACATTCCCATGTTATTTTTCCCTTGTCAACGAAATGTCGGTTACATACCAGGCCTGCATCCAAGCGATTTCGGGTGCGCACGCCCACGGGTTTTCGGCCACGTGGCACCTTCCCAGAACCAGAGTAGTTACCTCAAGAACGTGGACTTTGATCGGAAGTGATCCAGAAATCATACTCTGTTTGAGTTTGGGAACACATATTTAAGTTGGTTTAGGAAATCACCTGTCATTTAGGGAATATATTAGATCACTATGTGTATATAAATATACGTATACTTATATGTGTATATATATATATATATGTGTGTGTGTGTGTACATTCAATGCATAATTCGCACTTATATTTTTTTTGATTTAACCAACTTACCTATCGTTTGAGGGGCCCCACATTGTTATATTTCAATCCGCAAAACTGACATAAGTCAGTTGTGATCATCACGCCAGGATGATATCCTCACGTAGGATGAAGAGAAAGGTCAGCCATTCGTTTGCGACGAACTTTTGCCGATCACTTGCGACGAAGGGTTCTCCGAGGCTCTCTCAATTACATGTTGATTACATGCCTCGCGGTACATCGACGAAAGAAAGAGCCACCTTACAATGCCAACGGTCTTACCTTTTGGGGTCTAGGGGTGGGAGTGGTAGTGGTTTAGGGTCTAAATGCGTTTCTAATCATGTGCCAAACCTGACAAGGCCAATGGTTTTACCTTTTAAGATTTGGAGTGGGGGTGGGTAAGGGTTTACTAATGTGTCTCATCATCTTGCAAACCTGACAGTGCCGATGGTTTTACCTTTTAGGGTTTTGGGGTGGTTTAGGGTGGCTTAGGGTTTTTGGGTAGGAGGGGCGTACGTCACAAGCGACTAGAAAAACAGCGTCACAAGCGACGAGAAAAACAGCGTCACAAAGGACACACTATCCGAAATATCAAATGTATCACACATAATATACTATATTATCACATTTATAGTTTTGTATAAACAAATATATACATATATTCTGAATGGGGTTCAGAAAGGTAGCCACAACAAGAAATGCAATCCTCGGATGAACGGCCGCGTTCTCTTTTCCCTGCAGATCTCGGAATGAAATGTCCCAGTCTCCAAAATTGCTGTCCACAG
>Ga0126342_10006294_pt1 | contig 21012 bp, 33 predicted proteins | sample Cyp1metagenome_FD_92528 | JGI IMG/M metagenome (GOLD analysis project Ga0126342, IMG submission 92528) | Coral microbial communities from Lord Howe Island, Old Settlement Bay, Australia - Cyphastrea 1 metagenome | ecosystem: Host-associated > Invertebrates > Cnidaria > Coral ...
ACCACCACTACCACCACTACCACCACTACCACTACCACTACCATTACCACTATCACTACCACTACCACTATCACCACCATTACCATTGGCAGTACCACCCTACCACCCTACCACCCTACCACCCTACCACCTCCGTTTATAATTACAATACAGCTAACACCCCAACCCCACCTGCAACTACACTACGCTACACTCCACGCCACTCCACTCCACTACACTGATTACATCACACCACAACTACAGCTACAAATGCAAATGCGTTACTTGGCATTGCGCCACACTAGACCACATTTAGTACGCAACACGACAGTACACTACACTATTTGCACCACACCACGACTACAATGGCAACTGCGAATGCAGCTGCGTTACATGAATTCCATGCACCACAATGACAATTACAACTGCACCACACCAAACTACATCCACACACTGGGTGACGTGACCATTGCGACCATTGCATCCATAACCCACCTTTCGGTCCATCAACGGATTTTCTTTGCCATGCATTCATCACAACAACTTACCTCGTCTTTAGTGTCCTATTTGAAACTTCCGCCGCCGCGTTGTGCGGTAGTACTGGAATCTTTCTACGACACCGAACCTGAATTTTGAGAATACCACCGTTTAATGCAGGAAACTTTCTTTTCGAAAAGTATTGTGCCTTGAGGAATGTGTATTTTTAAATCGCAATGCAATCCAACATGGCTTGATCATATGGTATACGGTATACATGCCGCTTTTTTCTGAAACAGTATAATCGTCCTTGAGTTGTTTTTTTGGCAACATTCCCCTGATACAAGTGAAAATTTTTCCCTGTGCTTGTGCCGGCTGTGCAGCATGCCGATCCCATCTGGTAATAGCCAAATGTCGTCGTTGTATATAGTGTTTGTTTAAGGTTTTGATACACATCCATGGAGCACAGTGGAGCAGAGGTGTAAAATACATTTTTGTTGCATAGTATGGAAGACATTTTTCTGCGTGGGAATTGTCTAAATGAAGGCTGGGCTGATTTGACCGAAGGGGAAGAGTACACATGTAAAACAAAAGTAATCCAATTTTCCAAGACGACGGTTTTCACAGGAAGACCGTGTTGTCATACAAAAACAACACTTTGTTGTAAGAAGCAATAGGGCCTTCCTCAATGATGCTCACGTTTCCTAACGTATTGCACTTTTGAAAGTGATGCTGTGTGTGAATAATGCCGCACATCGGAAACATTCCTATTTCCAAAAGGGGCATTGTTTTTTTGGATGAAAGGTTGGGCAATGTTGGGCATGTGCAAATGGACACTGCACTCTTTCAAAAGGCATGGTGCAACTTTTCAAATGTGTTGCTTGGATTTGGATATTGTCCCCGCAAAAACAGATCGCGTTGCTGAAGGTTACTTTTATCAGAAGGGTATGTTGCAGGTTGTTTTGAATGTTGCCCTTGTTGCCACATACCGAACACAAAATTAAATTGCAGCTGCTTGCTGCCAACATTTGCACTGTATAAGGTCGTCTGGTATGGGTGTATATGTCCAGTTCATGATTACTAAAAACTATACATTTTTTTCTGCAGCATACCGCTGTGCTAGAGTTCGTGCCCAGTTAGTATGTTTGCAACATCCATACCATAACACCATAGCAAGATAGCAAAATTTTTGCCAAACAAATTTCGCAAGAAACATGTTTCAACAAGGTGTTGAACAGGTCGTGTGTCACAAAGTTTGTGCACAATTGTGCAAAAAATGCGTGCAAAAAAAATGTAAAATCCGCAGGGTTCCTCCGCATTCTTAATTTTTTCCATGTCGTAATTTTATACCAGTGTTTCCCGAAAGTATTCTGCAAAAAAATATGCCTTTGACCGCACTTTTCGTAGCCGCAGCATGCTGGGATGAGTGATTTCGAGACCTGTGTTCAGACCAATGGTGTGGCCATTGGTCACACCGCATGCTTTGCCGCTGCATTTTCGCCAAGATCTAATTTAAAAAAAATCCGCGACCACATGTCGAATTCAGGTGCAAAAAAGTAGGGAAATTTTGCATGTCGCACCACAATGTAGGGATGACAGTGATAACCGCATGCAACACAGAGAGGGAGAGAGAGAGAGCGCGCAGGAATGTTTTCTTTCATGGTCTGTTTGGTGAATGGCGAAAAACATGCAGCTTAATATGGGTTCCAAAAACATTTTTTGGTCACAAAGAGCGTGCTGAAGTGAAAACATCCGGCCACCTATCACTCACGAGCATTGAGCATTGCTTGTCTTTGGTCATGGACGCCATTGATGGCAGCGCTCCTTCACGCCTGTGGTGTAATTTCCGCACCACCAAACCACATGCAGGCAAGTCACTGTGCCAATTTGAGTCGCAGCGAATTTGTTTTAGTTTTTCCCTCCGCTCAGTGAAGAGGCGTTTTGCGCAGAACGTCGCCCAGAGTTGCCTATGCAACAGCGCCCAAGCCATCGCCTCGTGACTGTGATCAGCCAATTTTAATGAAACACTTTGGATTTTCAACTCGAGGCGAAGGCCCCACCTCCAGGCAGTAGCCTTATCAACGGTGGTGGCAGTGTCGTTGTCACGCCGACCCCGTGCCCGGAGCCTCACCAAACTCTGTTTGGTCAATCGTATCTCTATCAAATGCGAAACGGGACTGCAGGTCGTCAAGTGCAGCCGGCAGAACAGCCAAGCGCCCATACAAACTGCTGCAGGCACCTCTTTGCACACTTAACAATTTGTAGCAGCTACAGCGCTTTACAGTTTGGATTTGTTGTTTGCTCCCGTTGATTCTTCTGGCCTGATTCTTCTGGCCTTTTGCAGGGAACCAAACTAGGCGAATACTAATGCATCAGTGCCTACAATCAGATTCTAGGTGAATCATATGTCAAACTTGCTGATGTATTAGAAAGCCGAAAGAACTTTCACTTTCTTCGCAGGTTCGCTACTTGTTCTTTGTGGACCTTCCGGGGTTGGCAAAAGCACATTGGTGAAGCGTTTGCTGAGTTCCTTGGTTGAGAAACTCTTGCAAAGTGTTCGGCACACGTTCAAGGGTTTGCGTGCCTGTGTCACGTTTGTCGGTAACATTTTTTTCGCCAATGTCCGGTTGCAAACTAGACAGTGTCTGACAGGTAGTGTCGTTTGTGTTGGTGCGGGAGAGGGTCATGCTCACAAGAGGCCACGATGAGTTGGGACAATGTTTTGGCCTGGTGGTGTCACACACTACACGGCCGCCCCGGGACTCTGAAGTCGATTCTGGGATGGCAAATGATTTTGTGGTTCCTCTATGGTCTTCAAAAAATCGATTGTAGCACTCGCCGAAGTTTATGGGGGCGTGTGCTGTGCCAATTATCTTTCTGTGAATTGTTTGCGCATTGCTTTTGGAGATTAGGAGAGGCAGTGCTCAACTCCAACCGTTTCAGTGTTTGTCTGATGGATGAATGGTTACTGCAGTGTGAAACTATTGGCTAAGGACGGGGTGGACTATCATTTTGTCAGCAGACAAGTGATGGAAGAAATGATTGCTGACGGCGTGCCTCCCATGTAGTGTTCAAGAGGTGACTGTTTCCGCCACGATAGGAAAATTATGGAGAATGTATGTCTATCCCTGGCCAGGTAAATTCCTGGAACATGCGGATGTACATGGAAACCTCTATGGCACTTCGTTCGCGGCTATCCAGGACCAATGGTGGGACATAGTCATGTGCGCAAAAGGAACAACCTTTTGGCAACCTTCGATGGTTTCCCAAAAATTTTTCAGGACATTTGTGCAGCTGGCCAGAATTGCGTGCTTGACATCGACGTGGAGGGTGTGAAGAGTCTCAAGGCCTACATTGCCAAGGAGGCGAGGTTTTGACTGGGGACCTTGCACTCCAGGTCCACAATGATAATCAATTGAATCTTTGCATCATCAGTGATCCATGATATGATCCATGATATGATGGGATTCCGGGATGATAGGATCCATGATCCATGGTTAATTTGGATCCACTCAGGAGATGCAGCATTCGTATTTCGTGGAAGTGCTGCCTGAGGGCGGTATTGCAACGTTGGAGGCACGATTGCGCTCCAGAGGCGCCGCAGTGCTGCCGTTTCGACTGTCCTAGGCGGCCATTTTGGCAGAAAGATATGCAAAGTACTTAAGACTTGAAGGAAAACCTGCGGGAGATCAAACGCAAAGGGGGCAATCTCAACAAAGGTAGATTCCAGAGGAGTTCCTTGACCCCAAGTGATTCCCAGGTGTGGACGACGAGGCCGGTATCCAAAGACGACTGGCCACGGCTCGAAAAGAGATGAAGGAGAACCAATTCATCCTTCATTCCCTTTCTCCATCTTTATCCCAGATTTGTTCACCCACAACAACATTCTGAAACATCACAAGGCATACAGCATCATAAAGCATCCTAAAACATCCGAACGCCTCCAAAAACCATTCAAAAACTCTCCCCACCTGGGATTTTGTCGCACGAGGAGTACGGTTCCATCCAGTGGGACTCCACCATTCTGAGTGTCGACGGTGACATCGACCGCGGCGCACAAGAACTGCGGCGGATCGCCACACGCTTGGCCGCGACCTTGGGGCCGGGGATGTTCCATCCCAAATGAGGGGATTGAGACTACGGGTATATTATCCATACCTCTATACATATAATTATATTATGTATAATATAATACAATATAATATAATATTATATTATAAATAGACCTTTATATAGATAGATAGATAGATGGATGGATGGATGGATGGATGGATGGATAGATACATACATATATGGTCAACATTTCAGTGGCCACGCATTCTAAGATCTCCATTGTTAAGACGCGCGGACTGACAAAACAGGGCAAAAAAAACACCGGGCACCATTTTTTTGAAATTCCCTGTTTTGTTTTTTTGCAACGCGCCGTTTCCAAAATCGCATTCTAAGTTTCAGTGTGCCTACCAATAAAACCAATTCTTGTGATGGTTAATGATTGGCTTTACAAAGGATCCACAACATGATGTTTCTTGTTGTTGCTATTGTTGTTACCCAGAGGATAAGACACGGGCCTTTTATGGGATCATTTGGCACCCCATGTTTCACTTGTAGTTTTGTTTGATCTTTAGCCGGCCATGGCTGCAACATGATTTGAGCCAAGTCCTCAAGGTCGGCATGCCAGAATCCAGCTTGGCCGAAGATGATGAACCCATGGAATCGCCGGATCCTGTTCAAGATGGTCCTGCAGGTGCGGTGTCCAAATCAGCGGAATGAATAAGGCTGAATCACACCGGACTCACCAGACAGCTACCCAAAAATATTTGCAAGACCAACATACTTCCCAGACTTTATGACTTCATGCACTTTGAATGCTTGGACTTTTATCAGCAGTATAGATATTTCTGTAGATGACATCCCTGGCAGTTCCATCTGGGGCACCCACCAAGAGCGTCTTTGGCGAGTTCAGTGGGCTTGCAAGGCCTTGGTCAGTTTACAGAGGGGCAGGAAGGCAAAGCAAACTGAGTTAGTTTGTTTAGCAGCAACTAGAAGCCAAGAGCAGTGGTTAGTTGGTGGGAAATGTGTATTTCACGATCTCGGACGTCTGCAAGTTGTTTGCTGCCATTTACGAGTATGTATTGTCCTTTAGTGCTGCAGTCACCATGTCCCGAAGCCGCCTGGTCCATCTGAACTGCATCAAAAACACAACGAGGGGAAGGGGTGCGGGGAAACTGAAGAATTGATAGGAATCGGGTAGACCGGGTAGACCAACATCCTGACAGAAAACGCATCCCGTCGATTTTCCACATGACATGGAAGTACCAGATAGTACCAGGGTTACAATGACCATAATGACCCATTCCATCCCTCTGAGCTCCAGGATGCTGGGCGACTCCTGTGTCGATCTGGGCCAAGGTTTCCCCAACTTTGATCCGCCCGAATTCGTGGTGAAGGCCGGAAACATGGCGATGAAGTGTTCAAGTGGTAAAGCAATCAGTGAAGTCATTTCTGAAGATACTATAAGTTACTGGTATAACAGCTGCTCACTACTTAAAAAAAAGTTAGTATAGATTAGTACAACTCACTAGAAGTCACACCATCATCTTTCGCGGTATGGTCCAGTGATGCTTGAAAGGCAATTTTTGCATATTTTTGCTAGAAGTCACTTTAAGTTACTGGTGGGGATTGTTGGATCACATTGGGTCACGAACTTTTTGGTTTGGAGAATCAGCTGTTGCAAATTGTTCTTTTCAGGCCTTGCGTGATGAGCTGGATGGTACCGTGCCTGGTGCTGTGCGCACTAGGCACCAGTACACGAGGCACAGAAAAACAGTGTGATGTGACAGAAAAAACACATTGTCAACTTGGAGAATTTGAAGTGCTGCATGCTCATATCTGAAAATTTCACCTGAACAAAGCACCACACAAAAACATATAAAAGAACAACAACAACATGTGATGCCAGTTTTTGAAAGCCCAGCCTTGACCAGGACAGCGGGACATGTGACCCTGGTTGAGGTTCCGGGCCCGGTTGGCTCAGTTGGCCCAGGAAAAGACAGGAAGATAGTCACGAAACCCACGGGTTGCACACAAATTCTGCACGTGTTCTGCATAGTCACAGGCATGACTCGGCATGACTTCCAAGGTGAGACAAGGAGTAGATCAGGAGGTATGTTCAACATGTTGAACATGTTGAACATGATGGGACCTTGTTGGTGTCTTGCAAGGCGCTGGCAGAGCGCTACAGCCGCCATCTGGGTCGGTCCTTGGATGCTATGAAGGAGGTCCGTCATGTCACAACAGCCACGACAGCCACGCCACGTGACCACAAGAAGTACCGGTCGTTGCTGGCACCAGGTGGCTGTGACGGTCGGCGCCACCAATGCCTTGTTCCTGGCCATGCAGGCCTGTCCAGCTGACACATTTTCATACATTTTCATACATTTTACAAAATTTGTGTAAATTTTGTGCTAATTCTTGAACAATTTCTGGGTATTCAAAGTTTCTGGGTCAGTCGCGAGGCTGCCTTAGCTCGCCCTGGAGCTGGCCGAGAGATTGTGGCGCTGGAGCCATTTTTCGAACTTTATCGGTCACAGGCCATGATTAGCTGATCAGCCTGATCAGCCGTACATTCATGTCGACATGTTTGCGATGGAAGGTTGGAAACTAGTCCAGACACTGCATCGAAGACGTATGAGCCATCTCTTGTCATGACCTCTATGGCCCCAACATTTCGCACATGGCTATGGATCAATACCTATTAATACCATTGTTAATGGGATGAACATCCATAAATCCCAGCTATTTTGATGTTCACCAGGGGTACAAAGTTTTGACCCATCCCCACATAGGTCACCAGATTTTTCGAAGTATTTCTCACGTCAGATCTGACCTGGCCCGCGTGGCTCGCAGGCGCGCGGTTTGAACGCGGAGTTCCGCAGCGTGGCGCTGCGTTTCGACGAGGCGAAGCGATGCTTCGAGCTGGACGTGGAGGCCTTGGCGGAGGCCTTGGGGCCGCAGACGGCAGCGTTGATCGTCAACACGCCGCGGGGGTGGCCCAGAACCAGAACCGGACTTGGGAAGTGAACTCAAGGGTTGAACACACGCACAGTGAGACTTACGTGGTGAGACTTCTTATGATTTTTGAGTTTTTTTGGAGGGATCCTGCTGTGTGCAGACATCGCTGTTCTTCGCTGATATTCGAAATCGATCTGAGGCACAACCCAACGGGCAAGGCTTTTGAAGAGTGGGAGCTGAAGGCCTTGCTCTCTATGGGGTGAGGCCTGTGATGTCAAGATGGCAAACAGTGTCAGGCCATTGCGAAGCTGGCCCAACAACATCCAAATCTGCTGGTGATCAGTGACGAGGCAAGTCTTGGCTCTGGCCTGACTTCCAGATATGCATCAAGTATGTTAAAGGATCCATTTCTTCATCCTATTTCGCCATGGATCATCAAGAGTTTTGTTTCTTCTCCATGCGGGATTGTACGTAAGAAGTGGTGCGGAGTAGGTCTACATTGTACATGGGAAGATCTTCTAAATACACAGGTAGACCAGAAGGATCTTCGTTTACCTAACTGCTGCCAGCAGGTTTACAAGTACATGATCTTCGATCCTCCCAGTGGCGGTCTTGCCAACCAGAAGGAATGGGTCGCGCAGAGTCGAAATTGAACAATATTGGGCATTGCGGCATTGCGGGAATTGGTATCAAATTCCAGAGGAATGTCCAAAGACCTGCTAGAACTTGCCAGGATTCACCAGCAGGTCACATCCACTTTGCAAAGCTGCCGGGCATGTGGGAGAAGACCCTCACGGTACGGTCCTGACTTTTGTGGATTCTCGTTGTTACATCTTCCGACAAGAGACTCAAGAGACCATTTGTTCAGGTGAGCTCTGCTGGGAAGACCTTCGGCATCACCGGATGGCAGATAGGCCATAGAGGGAGGGAGGGAGATGTCCATCCATCCATCCCCTTGAAGCCGATCATCCAATAAGACGATTTTCCATCTGAAAGATTTGGTTTCTTTGATGCGATCTAAGCTGTTTTGCCTCTGCAATCACCTGTCTTTTGTACATCTTTGTACGACATGCTCTTGCTGGAACAGACAAGCAAAAAAATCGAATTCCGTGGATGACCTACGATGACCTACGATGACCTACGATGACCTACGATGACCTACGATGACCTACGATGACCTACGATGACCTACGATGACCTACGATGACCTATGTGCTCATGGGGGTCAGGTTGGCTGATCGGTCCAAGCGAGTGGATGGAGCCTATCCAGTGCTATATGCCGAACTTGCAGCCGAAACCTTGGCCACACGTCGACAGCATCATTGAGTTGGATTGATGACATTCCTTTTTCAACCTGCTAATATTACATAATATTACGATATAGAGTTAATTACATTCTTTTTTTGACTTAGAGAATTGCCAAAGGCCTAAAGAGGGCCTAAAGGGGTTTCGTGAAATTCAGTTTCGGCCGCGCGGATCTCAGGTTCTGTGCCCCGACGCTCACGCAGCGTGCCTTGTGCCGCGTGCTGCGCGAGGCCGCAGAGGCGCCCAAGATTTGGGAAACTTCCGCAGCTCTCGAGATACGCTATTATATGAATCTATATGAATCTATATGAATCTATATGGAATTTTTTTTCCCTATATGTATACTATATATTAATATATAATTGATCCAGTTTGGGATGTTTTGAACAGGTGCAAGTTTAATTCCAACTTGAATTTCAGGGCAAAACATCCGGGGAACCAACAAAAAGCAATTTCCTCGAACGCCACATCGCTGTTAGGGAGTGAATCGTTTGAGAGTCATGTCATGGCAGTTCCAACCCTTTTTTTGGTGATTTTGGTGGTGCGCTTCAACCCTGCCAGCCCTTTCATGGTGCGGAGAGCTACTATGAATGGCTGCGACAGGTGGGATCTTTACTCTGTCTTTGTTACATTTTGTTACCACTTCCATTTCTTGGATTTTCTTGGTCTTCCGTTTGGCGTTAGAAAAGCATCCAGGACTATGCTCGGCGGCGTGACATCATGGTGGCCGCACTGGAGGCCTGGCTGCACGGCCCTACGTGATGATCATCTGTCGTGTTCTGCACGGTGACCGGACTCACGCTGCAGGCTGGTGGCATCAAAACTGCCAGGCGTGGGACGACCATCAAGGGTGAGTTCCAAGGGGTTGAACGCGCTGCATGGTTAGATGCGCATATCCTATCATATCCTAGTGTGCAACCTACTTCCCTCATATGGCTTGTTGCAGGTCGCAAGGAGGTTTTTTCTTGCTCGGAGACATCAGTGGATTATGTGGTTTGACACTCGGTCACTCTTGTCACCACCAACTAGTTGACAGCTCTTGGATGTTCATAGATTTTCATAGAAAGTTCTACGGGTCAGCCCCAGGTCCAGAAGGTCCCCTACATGAGAGCTGGGAGGCATCCTTAAGGCCTGTTATGGCCTGGTGACATGTGGTGATTGCCATGGCAGATGTTTGCGGCGGTTGCGACTGAGGCCCGATGAAGCCAAGGATTGGACCTGCTGCCGAGCCCTTGCAGCTGAGATTGGCATCGTCAGCCTTCCGGTGAGCCCATTCTTCGGCCTCGAGCTTAAGATGGATGAGCACATTTCAATTTAGCACAAAAAGTTAGAACACCCATATGAACACTCACTTTCAACGGATGGCTCCAAAGGCACTGTGACAAAGCTGGGTGGCCTGTGCAGTTTGTTTTTTCGGCAAAAATTAAGGCGCAGGCTCTGCTAAGAACATTCGCACCCGTTTTGCGCGCTTTTGTTTCGTCCCGGCCTTGGCACCTGGCAGCCTCGTGGAAAGATACGGAAACGGGATATCTCAAGACACTGAGCGGCCGCCAAGGCCAAGACGGATGCTACTCTAGAGGAGGCAATGGATGGCGATGGTGCCACGGATGGCCATCTCTTGGTATCTCTGGAAATGACAGCAGCCTTCAAAGAGATTCAAACATGAAATCCATTGAAATCGTGATGCATGTGATGCCATCGCTTCAGGCTGCAAAGCGCTTGGCATCGCTGGCATGAGCAAAAAAGGTGGTTGGATCATGACTTGAGGTGCTGAGGTCATGCCTTGTCACTGGAACTTAGTGCAAGGTTCGACAGCTGCGATCTGAGCAACACGTAGCCGTTTTGGCTTGCAGATTGCGGAGGATTGGCCACAAAAGCGCGTGTGAACATAACTAATAAGCAATAGCAACAGAGAGAGATTATATATAGTACACATATATATGTGTTGCATAATATGTAGATATACATATACATGTGTGTGTACGAATTTATACAGTTACGCATTATCGGAGATTTGCCAATTTGAGGGAAGAGATGGCAAGTGAAACAGAGATCGGGTTTTACACGGAGGACCTTCGGCGTCTGTTGCACCTTGGCCGCCGCAAAGCGATGGCCTGGAATTCAGACACTGGCAACGTGGGATGGGAGGCCTGTTCATTGTGTGTTCTGTAGAAGACTGGAGTTTGAGTTTGCTGTTCATTCAATCGTTTTCAATTTTTGATGCTGATCGAAACTCTGTTCAATCATCACATGACTACCTTTCAATATCTGATGGTCCTGAGTTGGCAGCCGTGGCTTCAGAACACAGATGCTGACGCGATGGCAGTCTTTGCAGGAAGCCGCTATTGACGCCACAGCAGAGGCAGCGTTTGAGGCTGGGAATGAGCACCAGGTTTCGGTTAATACATAATAAACTTCAGGAGCTGGTTGTGACAGTGCTGTTCTGCTTGTGATTTACTTGAACTGTTAAACTCACACCGTGTCTAACGCCAAAAACCATCACCTGTTAAAACATTGGCAAAGCGTTTGTAAAACTGGTTTGCTCGGTTCTCTGGTTATAGGCCAAGGCTTTGGCTCTGGGTCTCAGCGGCGTGGTGCTGGTGGAGAATGTGAAGCTGGCAGTGCCCAGGCGCAATGCGCCAGCGCGCACGAGCCAAAGAACTGTCGTTGACTCTCCATCGAACGATCGTGATTTCTGAGCTGATGAAAAGGCAAAAAGGTATGATAAGGTAAATGATAAGGTATATGATAAGGTATGATAAGGACAGTATGAGAATGTATCAGATGTAACTTCTGAAAGAAACGTTTTTGCAGAGTTACGGAGGCTGTGTCGGCACCGTGTCGTGTTGCCATCGTTGCCAGCTTGGCGGGCTGCCTCCGGCGAGCCCTCAGCAGTGCGCTGACGGCTGCGCTGGGCGTCCATATGCGGAAGCGTCGGACGAGCACCACGAGCGCCACCAGCAACCTGAGTCGTAGCAGTCGCACAGCACAGGCCATCTTGGTTGGGTCAGAATTTTCAAGGCAACAGGTGTCATGGATCAATTCTGTCATCATGGATCCATCAACTGAGTTGCGTTCCATCTTTTTCTGGGCCATTTTTCTGTGTTCTGATCTCAGAATCTCAATTACCAATGATGAGCTTGATTTTTCAGGAGTCCCATCAAGAAATCAGCGTGCGCATCCGCCCCGGTGGAGGGCATGGATGCTCAGAGTTGGCGGTAGTTTGCTTCATGGCTCAACATGTTGCCAATTGTTATGGTGGTTTCCCTCAGGTCGGCCTTGGCCCGGAACTGCCCAGTGGGTGCGAGTGCTTTCAGCTTTGCCGTGCTACCTGAAGATGAAGATCGGGACATGGGTGAGTGGTTTGGTGGTTGTTTCAGAAGATATCACTGAAAGTTTGAAGGGATTTGACTGGGAACCACTGCACTTGTTATCGGACCCTTGGTTTGACCCGGAAAACAACATGGGCCCGCTATTTTTGAAAAGATATTGCCAAATATCATGCTGGTCTCTCCTTTCAACTTGAGCAGGACATGGTGGAGCGCCTGCGTGAGCACCTGCTGCTGGAGGAAGTTTATTCCGGAGGCGTTTGTTTACTCCCCGAGTTGAAGGCCAAATTGGAAGACCATGGCATCAGCTCCAAGTGCCGCCTCACCATCGAGGTGGGGGCCATGGATGGCTCTGGGGGGTTATGATTGAACGGCTGAAGAATGGTTGAACCAGATCATGGCTGAGAACTGAGACCGCCAGGTGACAGCTCCTGAACGTCCAGCGTCACCCGCTGGCTTGCACGGGACCATCATTGTCGAGAGCAAAGAAGGCTCTCCGATGAAAAAATGGCGGCCACTTCGGGTCCTCCAAGACCATTTGCTGATGTTTCTGATGAACGCTTTTCATGAGTAGCTGGTGAAACATTATTTTTTTTGCCACCGATTGTTGATTGCTGCCGTACGTTTGGCACGAGCTGCACAATCATACGTATTGGTAAGGCGTCAACCTTTGTGTTTGCAACGCCCGCCGCTTCACACCCAAGCCATTCTTCAAAGGGCTTTTGGACATCAATTGACAGATCAAAGCTAGGAGAATGACCAACCCTCAAGCCTCTCCAACATTCACATCTCATCATGCTCAAACTCGCGGATCAGAAATCAATGGTTGTAAAACATTGTAGAACGCGAGTGCAAGACTTGAAGCCAAGGAATAACTGCCATTGGGACACTGCGTTGATCTATCGCTTACAACCGTTATCAAGTTTCCATCCCGAGGGAATGGAGTAGCGCTTCTGTGCTCCTTCCCATGACATTTTTAGATTGACCCACACACACGCTTTCACACCATGCTGGGTTGTGCCTCTGTCTACTGCACTTGAGAAGTGGCGCAAATGGCGGCAGATCCCAGTATCTTCGTGTCAATTCCAGCCTATCGTGATCCTGAGTGCCAGCCACGCGGCATCGAAACCGAATGCACCATTTCCTTCAAAGACTTGGGCTTGGTCAGGTGATGTCAGGTGGATATCTTGAAAACCCAAACCAATTTATGATCCCATGCCTAGGTGCATGCTGTTGACATGGGTTGATGGAAACCCCATGGCAAGCACAGCCAAGGTACACAATCATCGACCTTTTTGAGAAAGCTGCAAAGCCCAGTAGAGTCTTCATCGGAGTTTGCTGGCAGGACGGGCTGAACATGGCTGAACACTTTGCACAACTGGTAGGTGATGATTTGCACCACAGACTTGAGACCTTGTGAAGCTTTGTGTCGATCATTGATGGCCAGGGAGGTGGTGACTCTGCCAGGTTGACCGGGAAGAAGATGCAGACTGCTTCCTGTTGCAACCACCCAGCCCATTCCTTGGATAATGAATGCTTGTTAAAGGTCAAAGGTCAAGACATATCTAGACTTTCAACCGTTTTTCTTTTTTCAGTCTTGTTAACTTCAGTTGGAGCTTGTTACCTACAGGGCGGCATACGTGACCCAGGTTCCTATGCTGGGCAAGTCCGCACGCTGTTTCTGCATCATTCAGAAGCTCGAGGTCCTTGCTATGCGAGGGCACGTATCCAACAAGAGCTCTTTCAGGCCGAATCGGTGGGCACTGCAGCAGTTTTGGCCAGTCGGGGTAGTCAGATGTAGTCAGGGTGATTTGGGTATGGATCAATACCTATGAAAATACCATTTTTAGGGGGTTATTCACATCCATAAATCCCAGCTATTTTGATGTGAACTACAGAGGTACAAGGTTTTGACCCATCCCCATTTGAACAGGCCTTGATTCAAATCAAAAGGATGTTTCCGTCCCTGCGAAAGGCAGAGGATTACTACTTCCAATTGGACAGTCACTTCCGTCCCCTTGGCAAAGCATTGTGGAATTTCTGAGCTCTGTCAGTCTGTCAGCCACTGCCATTGCACCACGGCCATGGTGCATCTGAGGTATGATCCCCAAATGGGATGAAGAGTTGATCCATCAGCTGGGGATGTGTGACAGCAAGAAGCCCATCTTGAGTCACATGGATTTTGCGAAGGGCTTTATTTTGGTGAGGCGTTTTTGCTGCGGGAACTGGGCCCATTGGAAATGAGGGATGAGCTTTAATATGGTTTGGTGAAGTGAGTCAGAAGAAATGAGTAACCACTCACAAGTTGCTTTCACCGTATCCTATGGATGGTGATTGAAATCGTTGACACGCTTGCAGATGGAACCCAAACTGAAACCCTACCCTCAGATGTCTCGCACACCTAATGCCAGCGGTGACTCACACAAGATTGAAATCGTTGAAGCCATAGTGAACAAGGACCTCCACAGTGACTGACAATTGCCTACAACCAAGGCACCTACCCATCAAGCTATACTTTGCCGGAGGAGTGAGCAGCGACGCATGAAACATGGGGTGGACGTGCTGGGCGGTGCTAGGCCCGCTGAATCCGACCATTTGCGGTTGAGGACTATCGACCAGGAATGCCCGACGCGGCCGAGCTGCCCAAGTCCATTGAGCCCATTGCGCTGTGTGCGAGAGAGTTGCTGGGACATTGGTTCAATCTGGGATGACCATGGAGACCATGGAGACCATGAAAACCATGGATCTTTGCGATCCAGTGATCCAATTATTTTTTTTCCACTTTGCTGAGTTGAAAGGCAATTCGAATGGGGGTGTCAGCAAGTTCGCATGAGGTTTGGGGCTGATGGTTTCCTCCGGATCACTGGAAAGAAGTGCAACTTGGAAGTAAACCTGGAGAGCATTCGTGTTCTGCAACACCTTCGGCTTGCTTCCTCCTTCTCTTGTTGAGATGATGAAATTACATCTAAATCGATACATCGCAAGTCAGCAAGTCACCTTGGCAGCTGGTTGAGCGGCTTGCAATTGTTATTTGTAGCTATGTCGCGCATGGACGCTGCCACATTGGCATCTCTGCAGACATTCTTTCACCTTGCTATCAATTAGCTATGACATCTATAATTCAATAACTTGGAACCAATTGAATATCAAATATAAAAATTCCAATTCATTAAAATTCTATCTTTGGTCGTCGCAACTGCTGAGGCAAGACGTTTTCGGAACCGAGACCGGGGCTGTTCTGGGCTGCCGGCTTTGCATTCTCCTCAGGCCAAGTGGTCAAGGAGGTTCCCTACGACACCTGGCAAGCACGACATGTGTACTGCAACTCCCGGGTGATGAAATAATGGAGACATCATTAGTTAATTGGGATAATTAGTAATGGGAAAATCTTGAATGTTTTTGTTTTGGGTTTTGTGGGGGGTTGTACAGCAAGTACAGCTGCTTCCTTTATGTTTCTTTCGCTTCTTCCCGACTTTTTCAATTCTTTGGCTGAGGACATAAGGTTAGAGGACCTTTTCTTTGGCGAGGTGCCGTGGGCTGCCGGCAGAGTCATGTTTGTTGTTCCATGGCCAACGATCAACACACATCAACATATATCATTGGAGTGGTTGTGCCGTTGAAGCACATAAGTTCACACAAATATCACTGATATCATCTGATATCATCTGATATCACGATTTTTTTGGTGTTGGCTCAAGTTCTGGCCGCACCAAAGGTGTCGCTGGACAGTCCCGAGGGTCACATCCCTGTGATGCACCCTTGGTTGGGCGGCTCCGCCCACCCGCAATGAGGATCCAACCGGTGCTGTTCGCTCTCCTGGTGCTGTTCTCCAGCTGCTCTGCCTTGAAAGCGGAGCCGAAATCGGTGACGGCGAGCGTGCCGAAGCAAACCAAGGCACCGAAGGCACCCACGGTGGCACTGGTGGAAGCGTCATCCCACAGTTCTCAGCCAAACTATGCCTCCAGATGGTCGAAAGAACACAAACAACTGGCAGATGTTGAAGACATGGACTACTTCTGGGGCATGCCAGTTTTAGCCTGGGTGGTGGTCGTTGATGTCATTGCATGCATCCTCTACTTTGTCGGCATGAGAACTGTTTCAAGTCTTGCCAGAAAGAAGGCGGAGGACACTGACTACCTTTTGCAGTCGCCAGTCTGATCCTCCTTGATGACGCACTATCTGACTGCTGAGATATGCTGAGATGCCAAAAAGTGCGCGTTTTGATGTTTCTGTTGCGATCAAATGCTTGAATTGGGAAAATGGGACCAACGTGTTGCATATGGTGTGGGGAATGATGGTAAATGTTCGCACTTGGCAGCAAACCTCTAACCAGCCGGGGCCCATGTGGAGCTGCCAGGAGTCCAGTATGGCGGTTCGTTTGTGGACCTCCGGCTGGGACTTCTTTGCCCCAACCAAGGCCTGTCAAAAAACACGGTGCTGTTGGATTATTTCTTGGAGGGGAAGTGCTCAAGGGTGTGGTCGCTTCATGTATTGTTTTGCATTCAGTATCAGAAGTAGATAGAAGTAGGTGGTTGTCATGAGTTGCATTGGGGTGACACAAAATTTGCCTTGCGAAGGTGATGGGCTACCACCTGTGGACTCGGAAGCATCGCCCAGTCTTCAGGGAGCACGACTCAGAGGACCATGGGTTAAAAAGAATCATGGGTAAATTGCCCATATTGGGAGATGATCATCAATCCTTTGCCTAGGGATCTCTCTCTCTCTCTCTCACGGTAAGGATTTGCATTCTGGGATGGATGACCATATCACATATACCATGTTTTGACCACGGCACATATTGCACATTTTATTGTTGCGGTGGTGGGATTGGGGAGATTTAAATCAACTAGTGTGTTTGTCCTGACACTGCTCGGTGTTTCTGGAAACTCGCAGTAGGAGCAGCGCCAACGCCAAGCAGCTTCTCAGAAGCGTGTTACAATGCAGCTCTCTGGTGGAGGTGTGCTATGGCATAGTTGTGGTGTGTCAACATTGTCGCTCACGACCTGGGTGTCAACATCTAACATTAGGTGCAGGTTTTCTGCGTTTCCAGGATGAACTTGCTAGCCATACAATGCCACATATGAATTGGCTGCCAGATGGCCAGAGTAGCCATGAGCCTCCAGCTGCACGAAGCCTCCGCGAATATGAAGAATTCGCAGGGATCAGCTTTGAGAAGCGAAAGTTGTCTGTACCTCGGCGGATTGTTGGAAACCAAAAATTCCTGAGTGTTGATACCAGTGAGGTTGCTATCAGCACTGGATGAAAGAACCCCTTGGCTGATTGATATGGGGGGTCAGGATCAGGGGCAAGAATTACTATTCTTTTCAGGATAGGCACCATTATCATGTAACCTCGACCAGGAGTTGACACAGTTGCATCACATTCTACAAAATGCCAGCAGATGGCAGTCGAGAGAGATGACAGCAGATCGAAAGAACATGAAAGAACGAAGAAATTGAACCCAGATGCCTTCGATGGCGGTAGGTTTCCACCAGCAACAACAACATCTATCCAATAGCCTATGTAATAGAATAGCTTACATATTTCATATTGATATGAACCTCTGACTAGAGCTGCTAGTGACCCATCACAATGACCAGGCACGTGCATTGCGCGGCGGAATGGATCCCGGCGACTTCATGGATGAGGCGCCCGCAGATGCCGCAGACGCCGCAGACGTCTCATGTTTTGGGGCATCCAGCGATCTTCTGGCGGGGAATATCGTTTCTAGTCTGGGTTTTTAACCTTGGTCATAATACAAAGCATTATTCATTTATTCATCATGGATTTTCAAGGTCTGGAGTTGACAGTGCCAAATTTTCCAATCTACAGGAAGCCTCAAGCAGCACCAGCTTTCCACAACACTTCGCCGACCGAGCCTTGAGCCATTTGATTGCTCAAAGGCTGAATCGAATCTCAAATCGGGTTGGTCAAACTCCCAGCTGATCTGAAGAACAGCAAAAACCACCCATCCAACAGCGCATGTAAAACAAAACGTTGGTGGCCATGGACCGCGCTGTGCAGGTCCACTTGCTTTCAGGTGAAGTGCAGGACAATACTGAGATGTTCAATTTCTTTAAGGCCTTTGTGGAGTGGGTCTTGTTTTGGATGCAGTACTTGCAATCACAACGCCCATGTGTTCTATTGTGTTCTCCATTGCGCCCGCAGGACATCCAGATGCCTGTTTCTGCCCGTGTGGCGGATATTTTCCAACGCCTGGGTATCCAAGAGAACGAAAAGTCTGAAGCCCATGGCATGTGGGTGAAGCGTTCCCAGGCAAGATATCCTGGGAGGTGGTTGTTGGTTGATACTGGTTGTGGCCTTCTGAGAGTGAAATGGACCGTTCGTTCCACCAACCCTGTTGTAAGCAAACACGGCAATGGAACATTGCATATTGTCACAGGGAAAATCATCAATAAACAGGTAATTTCCATCTACAAATCTGAAGATCATCAACAAAAAACCAAGGTTTCCATTGTAAAATCCTGGGACCATCCCCCTTTTTCCAAGGGATCCCGTTTCCTTTTTCCAATGCAGGTGCTCTCGGAGTTGATCTCGGCCCGCCCAAAGTGGATAACCGGATAACCTCGAGCCGCTCGGTGGACTTGGGGATTTCATGGAGGTTGGATGATATAAGATGATATAGGAAATATGCCACTTACCATCTGGTTATTTAACATAGCCATGGAAAATCCCTCATAAATGGAGGTTTTAATGGGAAAATCATCTATAAATGGGCCATTTTCCATGGCTATGTTAGTCATAACCAGAGTGTATATCATCAGCCATTTGGGGTATAATCATGGTTATGAATCAGGTGTCAAACTTCTCCAAAATCATCCCACAATTTATCCAACATTTGGTGATGCTCCCAGGATGGATGATGAGATTTCACCGTCATGTCCTTCGCCTTTCGTGGGCCTAGTGGCTCTGGCAAATCCCGGCTGCTCAAATCGTGCCTCGTCTACTAAGGTTGCCGGATTGCGGTAAACCCAGTGAGAAACCATTGGGATTTGTAAGCCAAATAAAGAAATGTTTTTTTTTTTTTTAAACTACTCACTACACATGATGTCAAATTCCCAAGTGAGAAATGGCATGAAGAATCACTTAGATGATGATTTTTATGCATCCATGGTTCGGTGTTGGACCTCAGGCATGCCATGAAAAAAACAGACACCATGGGCTTCCCGTTTATGCGAGTGCACCTGAGAGTTGAGGAGGCGCTGGTGAGGTTGACACTTGGCAATAAGATGTTGGTGTTGGAAGACCCTCATTTCTAAAGTGAAGACTTACTGTTGGTCCATCTTCCAAGTCATCGAGAAACTGTACGGCACTGCAACACAAAATAACTTCTCCTTCGATTTTTTGATTCATCTATGTGTTTTGACCTGAGTTTGTGCTCAAAAAGATTTCAATTGCTGATTTTTCTGCCTGAGGTATCTCTGGGATCAGGTGAGTCAGCTTCACAAGAAGAAAGCTCTTTTCGCCGTGTTCGACCTGTCAGACAGAAGCTCATTCCAGAAACTTGCAGAGTTCTTGACCACGGCGAAAACCTACCAGATTCGCACAAAACTTCTGATCGGCAACAAGGCTGGGTCGCTCAACTTCCTTCGTCAACTGTGATTTCTGGGCCTTCGTCTGGTCCGAAAGACACACCGTCGGAACCAACGTCGCCGTCCAGATCTGAAAGAGCGACAAGTCTCAGCCATGTTGCCGGCTCAGCAGTTGGCTGATGCAGAAGGCCCCACGGCTCGTGGCTTCCTGAGGCTGCAGAACAATAAGGACAGGTTTGATTTGATCATTTGATCATGAGAAAAAAGGCTTATGAACTTATGAGCCTATACGAATATTGTACCGTACAGCATTTAATCACTTGAATCATTCGTAAAGCATTGAAATCAATTCATCATTGTTTCACACCAGTCTCCTCAGTTTCGAGACGGCTCGTGGGCTCTGCACGCCGATGCCGGGACCTTTGCGGTGCCCAAAGTTGGCACCACGGTGGATCCTTATGCGCAATGCAGTAAGTGCAATAAGTGCAACGAGCTGATGAAAAAAGTGGAGTTTCATCATGGTGTAAGTTGCAGTGCAAGTTGCATGGAAATGGCATGGAAATGGTGCTTCCCATGATTTCCCCACAAGGATCTTTTTCAGATGGCTGTTCGAAAGGGCCCTGGGGGAATCCAGTCGGTATCTAGTCGATCAGGCCACGGCAACACCATCACAGTCATCAAAAAGTCTGGGCCTTGGCATATCTTGGCATACCTGGACAATTTTTGTTTGCACTTTTGCACGATTCCTAGCAAGATCATGCATGTTTTTTTTTGTGCAAAGATATTCCAGCGAAGGCGTCTTACCTTATGGAAACATGACGGGGGCATGACCTATTATTTGGCTGCGTATGTCGCGAGGTCCCTATCCACAAGGCCTGCCCACCAACATCGCGTCGACGATCCAAGCGATGTTGGGGAAGGACTCGTTGAATCATTGGATTCTTTGGTCATCTGTTTGGTGTTTCTCCAGCGAACCCGGTAGAATCCACCAGACTCTGCAGGACACAGCAGCTGGTGCGCCCACGGTGCTGCTGACGCCCTTGTCCTCCACACCGCCACGGCTGCTGTCTGCGCCCACCAAAAAGTTGAGGCTATTGCAGCCCAAAGAGGCGATCTTTGTCGTGGGATGACGTCTGCTAACCTGGATTTGTTGAAGGTGATTTTTTGTTATTTTTCCCAATGGAAAATCCACCATTTGGGGAATCTATAGTGATCTATAGTGACTATAGTGAATATGTCACGAAAGGTAGCTCCAGAGGGGCTACCTTGAGTTTTACTTTACGAAGTAAAGGAGAGGGCGGCCAGCCCCGTTACCTGATTCTTCAGGAGATTGCTAGTCATTTTAGTACCCCCCCCAC
>Ga0126342_10006295_pt1 | contig 21010 bp, 23 predicted proteins | sample Cyp1metagenome_FD_92528 | JGI IMG/M metagenome (GOLD analysis project Ga0126342, IMG submission 92528) | Coral microbial communities from Lord Howe Island, Old Settlement Bay, Australia - Cyphastrea 1 metagenome | ecosystem: Host-associated > Invertebrates > Cnidaria > Coral ...
ACATACTTTTCACCCATATACTTTTCACCCAGAGACTCTTCACCCAGAAACTCTTCTTGCACATACTTTTCACCCATATACTTTTCACCCAGAGACTCTTCACCCAGAAACTCTTCTCGCACAGACTTTTCGCTCAGAGACTCTTCACCCAGAAACTCTTCTTGCACATACTTTTCACCCATATACTTTTCACCCAGAGACTCTTCACCCAGAAACTCTTCTTGCATAGACTTTTCACCCAGAAACTCTTCTTGCACATACTTTTCACCCATATACTTTTTACCCATATACTTTTCATCCAGAGACTCTTCATCCAGAAACTCTTCTTGTATTCCTCTCTCTCTCTCTTTTCTCTCTTTCTGTCAACTTTCAGGCCAATGTCCTCTCTCTCTTTCCTAGACGAATGTCCTTCTCTCTCCAATCTCCTCTAACTAGCTGGCCCATCTATCTGTCCATTCCCAGAAAACCGGATGTCAACTTTCATCCCAATGTCCTTCTCTCTCCAATCTCCTCTCACTAGCTGGCCCATCTATCTGTCCACTAACTGAGCCCAGAAAACCGGACCTAGGGAGGATCGATACCCACCGTCATTGTTTTGCCGCCTGGTACATTACCCTGCAAAACCATACTTTGCGCGACCCTAAAACACAACCTATTTACGCCGTTTTCGGCCCCTTGAGACAGCTAGCCCCCCCCTATTCTCACTTCGTTCGCAAATAACAACTAGCCAGCTTCCCGGCTGGCTTTCGTAATATATATATATAATTATATATATAGATAGATAGATAGATAGATAGAGATAGAGATAGAGATAGAGATAGAGATAGAGATAGAGATATAGATATAGATATAGATATAGCAATCCTCAAGAGTTCATCTGGTTGGTGGTTTCAACCCTCATCCCATTTCTATGCTTAAAAAATGTTGAAAATTACCACGCAAAATCTCCGGGGAAGCCCACTGCGCCAGCATCTTGGGCAACACCTCCGAGATGACATACCAGTGGCCTTGGAAAAATGTGGGTGGTGAAAACCGGGAAAAACATGGGGATGTCACTGGGAAAATTGGGGACTCAACCAGAAAGCATGAGGACTTCGGTCTTTTTGCTCGACAAAATTGATCGAATCAATGGCTTTGGTCTGAAAAACTTGACCCATCCGCACCCAGGAATTTCACGGCGTAATCAGAACGTGACACAAAGATGCAAACATGATCGAACATGTTTGCTTAGTCAGCAACTTTCGGTAGTCCGCCACCAGGTATGCCAGCTCCTGTCGGTCCAAGACTCACAAACCTCACTGGATGTTTTTCTGTACATGTCCCCTCAAGATGTAAAAGTTCCATTGCCAGGTTCATGATGTTCATGGTAGACCTGGTGGACCTGGTGGACCTGGTGGACCTGGTAGACCTGGTAGACATGAGATATTCAACCTCCACTCCTCAGCATTTTGAAGTGAGCCACATTCACGGGCCCGGCCTGGCTATTCCACAGCAAGGCCTTGGAAAAACGCGACAACTTCCCACGCTTCTGGGCGTAGACAGCGGCCAGCAGCAGTTCTTTGGGATCCAGGCCTGGAACGGATCAAGATGGGGCGACATTGGAGCGCAGGTCAAAGGTCATTGATGGAGACAAGATAACCATGATAATAACATGTAACAACTCCCAAAGGTTGGTATATATAGTAGCTACAGTATATGACCCCTTTGTACCCGAATAACTTGGGTTATATGTCCAATTTTCTAACTCGAACTCCATGGTTTCACCGTTTTCACCAGGATACAGAGACCGTGCCAGGGCTTCCGGACCGATTGAAAAAGGCCCTGGCCTCGATGGATTGGAGCCAACATGAACTGGCACCAGGAGTTAGCTTTAAAAAGACTCCAAAAGAACAATCCTAAGACAGCACAGGATAAATATCCTTGATGTTGGGGTATTGTTCAAAATGGACTTTGTTCACTTACAGCAAGACAATATCAAAGAAGCTGAGAAGATTCCACGGATAACTGCGGAGATGCACCATGTGGCTGCTCCCCAAAGACACCAATTGAACTTCGGTGTCCCGTTGCTACATTCGTATTTTTGGAGAACATCATACCTGCTGGAAAAATTGTCTATTTATAACTATATGTACACTTATGTATTTTATATATATATATATGTATGAGGGTTTCCTAGAATGGGGGATGCCCAAAATGGATGCTTTATAGTGGAAAATCCTATCAAAATGAATAATTTAGATTTTTTTGGTACCCCCCTTTTAGGAAACCTCCATTGGTCCAGTCATACAGAGAGAGGGTTAAGACAGATCTTCAGGATCAGCACTGAGTACCCCGGCTCCATTGCTGCCAGTCCAACGAATCTCTTGAGGCTGTTCACCTCCAAGTTGCGCAAGCGCCTCGGACAGCTGCAGGGTGTCCCAGTTCGTTCGCCAAGGTGCTTCGTAACTAGGTGAACCAGGGTGTATGGTGATAGGTTAACTAGGCTAAATGGTGATTATATTTGATTATTGTAACTATAATTTGATGGGCCAAGAAACCAAGTCACAACTAGGGGGGCTTTGTGGGCATGAAAGACATGATACACCACTGAATACCAAAAAAATGGACAGGACAGACTGTATCAGAGTGGTTGTTTGCCCAAGAGGATGTTTGATTTTGACCAACTAATAGCGACAGAGCATAACTTTCAATGCGGGATGATGGATCATCCTGAGACTTCCAGGCTTGTACAGCTCATTGACGCAGGGAAGGTCGAGGCTCGCCTTGGTGATTTTGACCCGTTGATAGTTGGTGTAACAGTTTAACATGGATTATATAAAACTAACATGGTAACTAACCCAGTTTAACCCCGAAATTCGTGAAATCTCCACATCTGTTGGTAGAATCCTGCTTCACCATCTCCGGCCAAGAGCCCGAGAGCCCGAGAGCGGGGCGCGGTTGATCACCAACATGCCCATCCCAACATTGCTGCGCCTTGGGACAAAGGGATGGGTGTTCCGGCAGCTGGAAACCCCCCAGTAGATGGTTGTCCTATTGATGTGTTTGGATTTACTGCTAGGATTAGTAGTCCTATTGATAGTTTGGGGGATTTCCCACTTTTGTTGGATTGATGATATACTCAAGGGATCTCAAGGGTAACAACCACAGTTTCTTTTGAAGCATGGTTATGACAGTGAGATGAGTGGTAAAGACTTGCAGGGTTGAAGCCATCAGCAGATTAGGAACAAGCCTACGTCCAACCTGCCCAAAAGAGAAAGTCAACAGGCCTGCGGCAGGGCCTGCGGTGACTATGGTTCTTTAGGCCCCTTCTGAGCCACCCCAGCTCCAGGACTCTGTTTTGCAGAGTCGGATCATCCATATTTCTCCATCTCCTGAGGATTCACTGTCTTGTCTAAACTATCACATTGTCAGGCTGACCTTCAATACCTTGAGGTCCCAACGCATTCAGTGCTTCGGAAAGAAGTGGGTCCTGCAAAGAGCGTGAGCTCTTCAAACAAACCCTCCTTTATCAATGGCTTAGGGCCCTTAGGGCGGTGAAAAACACTACCAGCCCGGCCCAATCATCAGAACTCGCCTCTGGATTGATGAAGTCATGATCATCCGGAAAAAATCCAGTGCCTCTCTCACCACTCTGTAACTCTCACAACGCAACACACAACTGCCCAGACATGGCCATGCATCCAAGTGGCGAATATGCCGCGCCAGTGGACTCAAATGTATCAGTTTCCGACCTTAGCTGCTCTATCTAATTGCATAATTAGATTCAATCAGATTCCATACCAAATCAGGTTTCTGTACCAGGAAACAATAACCCAGCAGAACTCAACTGTTCTCCAGCCCTTTAGTTTGCTGCATCCGAGCTGCGAAAGAAATGGGCCCGACAGGATGCCACCTTGGTTCCAGGCGCTGCCAGTCTGGCGTTGCCCAATCAAGGAGTGGGCACCCCTCGGTGCCTAGCAATCCCCGCCCCCTAAAATACCACTGTGGGCCTCCACGTTCGTCGATCCAATAAACCAATGTTTCCCATGGGGGGTATTGAAATCATTTTCCAATGGGGGTATTTGATATGGGGGGGTCGGATGAGAACCCAAACAACTGCAGAACTTCTGGTTTTTTAGTCCCAATCACTCGGGCCTGGACCCTGGAGAAAGCCATGATGCCGCGTCAGGCAGCCCAAAATGAATATGTTGGCTTGGAAAGCTGGAAATGTTGTTGAAAAATATCTTACGGAAATGTCATGGCCAAAAAATGTTGTTCTATCGTTTTCTTGGACCCCTAGAAGGGTTGAAAAGCCGTCCCTTCCATCACTGCCTGTTTTCCAGTGATTTGGCTCGACCTAAAAAAAAAAAACATTCCTCCGTGCTCAGACCAATTGTTCTTGACCCCCTGCGTACTTCTCATTCTCAACCAGTTTGCTTCGAGATGCTTTGCTCATTCGCCGAATGACTTGATCCGGCTGCGGCACAAATTGATCAGCTACTAGCTGCCCACAGATGTTTCATCGCATCACAAAATCACCGTGGATAGCTGCGATTTTCCGCAAAAGTGACGTCAAAGCCAAGCATCTTCGCCGTCCTGCAATGACGAAATATAGCCAGGGGGGCTAGTAGGGTGGTACATCCACTGCGAGAAATCTCCAGTTTTTGAACCGTTTGTACTTGTACACTCGTATTCCCGATTTCCTTGGTGGTTGAATATCCTGCAAAATATGTTTGTTGCCCATTTTTAACAGTGCCCAAACCCTCTGTCATTCCACAAACTTACTGACCCACTGTCGGGATTCCCAGTTCTTGGCTGGGTCCCTAGTCCCCCTTAAACCACTCACAGTTAAAGTAAACCTTAAAAACATCAGCAGCGTTTCTGGTTGAAACCCCCATTTTTGTTGCAAAAATGCCTTCCGTGTTTGGTGGTGTTTATATCCCCATCGTGTTTCACGGTTTTCAACACCCTCTGGAGACAAATATCCCCATGTTTTTTATAGCTGAAGAGGCTATACCTTCATGATATTCATGATATTCATGGTTTTCATCACCATCATTTGTGGATGATATGTCCATTTGGTCGGGTCAAAAACTATGAAATCCCGGGTGTCACCAAAATTGCTTGGATTGAAGGATGTTCCTACATAAATCCTCATGTTTCATGGTTAAATCCACCATATGCCCATGCTCTGGTGGTGAGATCACCCATTTTTCTCACGCTGCGCCTCTTCAAGCTTCGGTGCGACCGGGCTGATGTCATCAGGTCTTACATCACAACCGAAGAATAGCACGATTGGAAGAATGCGAAAACTGGTGTATCTGCGTATGTGTAACATAACATAACATACCATAACATACCATGCCATACCATACCATGCCATACCATGCCATACTATGCCGTACCATGTCATTACATACACGCATGTTAATCCACAGGTTTTTGCAATTGAGTCTGTTCCATCTATTTTCTTCGCCTAGGACCTAGGATGCATGAGCTATCCTAGTCGGACGCGGCAGTGAAATGACTATGCCATATGCTAAATGACTAAATGGAATGAATTTGTTACACTCTGAGCCTGAGCATCTTGTGATGAATCACTTCTCAATTTACATCATCACAAGTGCCAAATGCCAAATGCCTTACAGTACTTCTATTGACAGCTTCTGAGACCGGCACTTCTTCCTCTGCTGGAAGAAAGTCACCAGGAATGCAAGATCAAATCTTAGCCAAGTGCGGCTCATCAAAAACCCTGAAAAAAAAACAAAGTGTCCTGTCACGGGCCTGATGATTTTTGAGGGAAAAAAATGTGGTAAACCATCATAAACCATCCCCACTGGAGGTTTATGATTGGCACATGAAAAAGACCGCGCCGAGACCCCCAACGGCAGATAACTCCGACACCTCGATGCAGCATGAAAACCATTGGGTTTTCACCAACAAATTGGGTTTTCCGGTGAATTTCTGAATTTCCCCAAGAGAACCCATCCGATGAAAATGGAGAACTCAACGTTGAGATCGGAGCCACAGAATGAGCAGAGCCTGGTAACAGCAGACTTCGTCGACAACGCCCAGATGGGTTGGGACCTGAAAATGGTTAGTATACCCCCAAAATATGGCCATTTGAATGGGGAAAACAATGAGAAGCCACAGTGGATTTGATGGGGTCCCTATTTTCAGACAAACCCAAATCAGATTTGATGGGTCCAACAAGACCTAGGGGATCCTAGAGGTCTGCAATCTCAGCAAACACCAAGTACTGACCTGCTCCCAATGATCATGGACCGCGCCTGAAAGAAGGAGCAAGCATATCCCATGAGACTAGGGATCAACACCACCATGTCCTGGCATGGATCTAGCAATGACAACTGAGAACCATGATGTTTAAAACATATAATATATATATATATACAGTACGTGTATATATAGTATAATATAACATACATGTTGCCATACAGTCTTACATGGATGCTATGGCATTGCTGTTGGTACTTCGGTGTACTTCCTTCTTTTCCGACCTCAATCAGAAGGGCATACACGCTCCAAAGTGCGTTGTTCAGCACATTGACGCCCACCCTGGCGTTGTCACCAACAGTCACCAACTTACCATCCCAGAGGTCCGCCAAGATTCACAGAATTTGGTTCAACTGCACCTTTCCAATTGATGGTTACATCATGTTACATCTCCATTGTTCCGAAATGATTCATTGGTTTCACCGATGAATTCCTAGTTTGAGTGGTTGAATCTACTGTTTCGTGCTTAGACTCCATGTTTGTCGCCATTTCTTGGACGGTGAACTCCCATTCTGCTGCTTCAACACCATGATGGCCAACTCTCACCATGGCAGGGGCACATGAAGGTCGGGAACTGGCTACTGTTGCGCGTACGCAGGGCAGTGCCGAGGTTCATCAATGGCGATGAGTACAGAAAGATGTTGAAGACCTGGGCACCAAGATCCACCGGAGCTTAGAAGTGGACTGCGCTCCTCCAAAATATGATAAACAAATAGATGAATAGACAAACAAACAAACGAGCGAGAAAATGGGAAAAAATACACATAAAAATACAGTACCTACACAGTATATTCTTCTATGCTTCCTGCCAAAATTTCTGGTGCGTTTAGCGGCCTTTTTCTGCCTATCACCAACGAGAAGACTGTCTGCTTGTGTTATCACTGAGCCTATGGACTGTAATGGATTGTCCAAGAAGATTGATGGGCACCTTAGATTCGTCTTGGGCCAGGCTTCTTGAGGGACTCGGTCAAAAATGGTATGCTACTGAAGTTGTCAGCAAAAACCTGATTTAAGAATTTTGAACCAGCAACCAAAATTGTATGACATGGTTTACGAAGCTTTGAAAAATACCCAATCGTTGGCCCCTCTAGACCCGAAATGTTGATCCCTACCCACACATCTTTCGTGTTCGTGCAAGTGCTATGTCGGCACAGCAGCGCATGGCAACTGGGCTCATGACGTATTGGCTTGCGACAAAGATCCCAACATTCAATATCACCGAGAGAAACAAAGCAAAAGACGGCCATTTACTCTCAAGAGACCTGGCCCAAAGTGCTCTAAAGTGCTCTGGTGACAACTTAAGATGCGTCCCGCAGAAGTGGTTTTTAAAGCAGTGAATGCAGATCAAAGCAGAGTATCTATGGTAATCTATGGGTCAAAATGATGAACCCACATGGATTGTTTCATGAAAAATCGCCAAGTTTGAATTGCTACTTCCAGTTTGACCCAGCTCAACACAACGAAAAAAGTGTGCCAGGCAGACGCATGACGCTCTCCAGCGAGAAACAGCACTTGACATGCAAGGCCTATGGTCCCATGGTCCCACAGAATGATGAGTTTGAGCTATTCCCATGGCAAAATAAGATTGGGATAATTCCCCACGTCATCCCCAATCAACTTCCCATCATTCCAGTGAGGTCACAGTGAGGTCATGATCAAATTCATCCAGATATAATCAAACAACTCTTGGTGTCATCCAGATATATGTGTTTTCCATTAACACCTCCATTTAATTATAGTGGATCTTCCATTGCGACCTTTGATGACCTGGGGGTAATGAAGATGTGGTCTCCTCGCTCTTAGATGACCCAAAGCCACAAGACAAAGGTCTTGAGTATCCCATTGGATCACATGATATTCCGCTTGTGTATATGATTAATGCCAATAGTCTTGGTTATTGATGCCATTTATACCTCCATAACTTTGTTGCAAATATGATAAATGGCAATCCAAGCAAAAGATGTATTTTGATTTTTGCTCTAAGCGCTAGGCATCGGACCAAACATGTTCGTCATAAGGACTGCAGCATTGGCAATCTGTAAGCCGTAGGCAATGCTCAGAATGTTGCAGGCTGCCTGCCAGACTGTTTATGCATCGCAAAAAATCCCACCAAATGGCTCTCAAATTGGGAATTTCGTCTAAAATCATTTTACCTATGGCATTTTCCGGGAAAATGATCATTATCATTGATTATCTCCTGGAATGGATGTGTTCTTTAGTTTGTTTCAGACCCGGGAAACCAATCCTGTTACAATATGCTCCACCTTTGGGGATCACCGACGTCACCTGAAGTTTGAAAACGATGACGTTGAGATTGCTGGCCTGTGGAGTTTCGAGGGCGACACCCCACATGTTCACAACGCCCATGGTGGAACATGGTGGAACTTCCTTCGGAAACTCTTCCAGGGCCACTGGGCCACTGCTTTTTTTGTTTCACGCTTGATTCCAGTGAAGGCAGGTCCACCTTTTCAAAATCCTTCAAGTCTTCCAAGGTCCTTTCGATCCTTTTCGGACAACCCTTGGCTGACTGGTACCCCTCACTGGTACCTCTAGTGATCAATTACTGGAAGAATGACACCTACAACTGCACCCAAGGTAATCTCCAGCCTTCATCAGCCGAACTGCCTCCAAAACTGATGGAGTTGGAGCTACCTTGCGAGATGTGAAAAAACACCGGCAAAAAAGCAATGACCCAAGCTGGAAGGTCTCTGTATTATCGTGTGAAGTTGTTGGGGACCTGCCTGAATTCACTTCAGTTTCAGACTGGATGCATCTCGAAGAAACAGTTGGGCTTCAGTCTTTGGTTCCGTTGCGCACACACCATCCGAGGAATCCGCATAAGAGACGATGGTGATCAAAGGACAAGCCAAAGATAAACTCAAGGTTGACACCTGCAAGAGCAGCCTCACTCAACACAATCATTGCCTGGAAGCTATTCAAATCGACAGGACTCTGCGGGCATGATGCAAAATTTCAACGCCTTTTTCTGCGCACATCGCTGCGTCTCAAGGCTCAGGGTTCACATTTGCTAATAAGGAGTGAATCGGGCACCCTCTCCCTTTCCCTTTCCGGTGGCATCGCCTTCCCACCATGAACCATCATCCCAGCCGCCTTCGCCCCACCAACCATCACCACCTCCACTATACCAGCCCCAATCCTGCAGCATGTTCTGTGCCATGCTGTAGAACTCCTCAAACTTGCCTTTGTTGAAGCCCTTGCCGAACTTGCCGAAGCCCTTCCCATCATCCTTGCCGAACTTGCCCTTGCCTTTTCCCTTGGGACGTGGCTGGGGCTCCATTCCAGGAGGAAAGCCCTCGGGGTGGACCTTCACATTGGCTGCTTTCACACCACGCGCATCCTGTACGATGTTGAAGGAACAAACGGCCCCCTCTTCGGCATCACCCAATTGAGTTCTCAAGGCCAAAATGTCCTGAGTGAGGGGCTTAGCTGAAAGACCGGGATATTTCTGACTTTTGAAAACATCAAAATGGACCACATCTGGGTCTTGGATCCGGGTTGTCACCCATGTGCTGCCAAAATCATGGAAATAAGATATGTTGCAAACCACCAACCAGGATCTCACACTTTTCTATTCTCACCAAGTGTCTTTGTCATAGACTTCCTTGGTCTCTTCACATTCGATAAAGCCAAGACCACGGGTGTTGTCAAAGTTCTTGACGATGCCCCAGTAGCGAGGCAACCTCTCCGCCATGTCCTGTATTCTTTCCTGCAAACAGTGACCAAGGGACTGCCTTGGGGGTGTGGGACCCAGAAATCGTAACAGGTTGTGTGTATGTATGTATATATGAATATATCTAATACCCCAGAAATACAAATATGTATGTGTATATATATATATATAAGAATCTAGAAATCAATGTAATGATATATATATATATACATATAATCATCCTGAGCTACATACATATTATGTGTTATATATATATATATATGTACACGAGTAAACACTCAAACTCAAAGAATTGGCCTCCCTTCTTGAAGAAACACATCTGTGCAGCGAAGCTACAGACTACCAGCTAGTCCTGGCATTGAATTTAAGACCCGGCTACCGTAACATAGAGATGTCGAAATAGACATAGACATGTAAATTGCGATATAAGAGATACCCATGTAGATATACACAATAGATATATATATATATATAGCCTATACATACATATATATACACAGCCTATATAGCCTATATATACCTATATAATATATATATATATATATGAATATTTATATATATATACACCATGCCCATATGATCCCATGTCCAAATCAGCTCATCAACTGACACCATTCGACCAAATCGACCAATCTTTAGTCCCAGGCTCTACGACTTCAACCTCAACGGCTTTGGGACCTTTGATTCCTCTCTCCACGCGGAAGTTCACCTCGACATGGCGACGTTTGATCCACGTGGAAAATTTCTGGGACTTTACAGGCAATTTGGTCTGCGGGAAAATGTTAAGCACATGAAATGTCCAGCTATTTTGGCAGGTTTCCTGATGATCTAACTGCAATTTTTGATCTCAAAATTGTTGGTCTCACTATTTCAATGTGTGCTTCTATGGTTTAGGTTGGTGGTTTGAGTCAAATGGAAATTGTTGCAATGCCGAAAAATCGCATTTGCTGGAGGTTTCCTAAAATAGGGGGTACCCCCAAATCATCCCAATCAGAAGAGAAGAAAACCCATGGTGCCGCACTTGGGGCTGGACCCGGCCAAACCAGCCAGGATGCTCGGTCGCCAGTGGAGACAATGAGCCCATTCAAGCCACTTCGGAGCAAAAAGATGTCCTTTCCTCAGCGGCGACCCTCAAACAATTCGATATCTCCTATGTGTATATATATATATATATGTATATATACATCCATTTGTTATGAATAATACTGTAGATTGTACTATTTAGAGTATTGCTACTTACAGGCCCCAAAATACATCCTTTTAAGAAAGGATTTTATAAAGGATCGCAGCTGGGCATTTCTTATAAGTTGGCGCAGAGGATCCGCCGTATAGCTCCTGTGTTTCCTTGCACTCGATGAAGCCGAATCCTCGGTCCTACACTGCACATTGATCCAGCACAGTATACAGAGGTATACAGCATACATCCTGACCGCTGGGTATCTTCACGAAAATGGACAAAAATGCAAATTCAACCATTTCATCCACTCCATCTTTGGGGACAGTAAATCGCTGTCCACTTTAAAAACGTTTCGTCATGTCCAACCCTCATCTCGACCCGCCAAGAAAAGGATTACTGATATTTCCCCTTTGTACCGAAAGATTTCAGGACCCCCTCAATAAAAGCTCGCATGAACATGGTTACCCGAAAAAAAATAGACATCTCAAAAAAGGAAAAAGACTGCTTTAACAAAAAAAAAAAAACATCCAAACCATGCCCCCTCCCCATTTGGAGATCATCCACTTAATATTTGGTTATCAACCAGCTACAATGCCTGGGATTATCCAACCAACACCCCCAACCCCAAGGCCAAATGGGATCACCTTCAACTATAGCAGAGTGATCTTGCTGGGAGTTGTGTGAATTGTTTAGGATGTGTAATCATATATATATACACCGTGTACATATATATATATATTAATATATAATCCCTTCTACTTATAATCATAAATGACTCACAAACACTTCCCAGAAAGCCTTTTTGGGATGGGTCTATGCACTTTGGGTTCCACTGTACCAACGTAAGAATGTTTCTACAGGGGATGAAAGAGTACCAACTCCCAATCTCAATATGACCCTCCAAACAAACTCATACATATTGCATTGATGCCACCTAGAAAAACAAAGAAAGGGTATTCAAACAAAAAAAACACCTTTTCCCTCCATCCAAACCATCAACCTCCTTCATCTATCCACCCATCAACTTACATCGTTGCACTCACACGGTTTTTATCAACTTATATCCCAACTTGTGGTAGTAGAAATCCATGGTGTTACAGCGGTGAAAATAACCCAAACAAAAACGTCCACCGCATCCCCATCCGGTGGCCGAACTTTGATCCCCGTGCATCTTTTCGCTTGTTTTTCTCAAACCCCCACAAAACACAGCAAAAGAAACAAAGTTACCCGTTACCCTAACCAATGCTCGTACCCTCCATGCCTACTGGATGGATGGAAAAAAAAAAGCATCAAATGCATCCCATCCCCAGGCAGGCAGTGGGGGGTCGGGCCTCGTTGTAATCGACCACCTGCCCGGTGTAGACGGGTCCCTCAGCCTTGGGCGCGAGCCCAGGCAGCCGCGCCAGACCTGGGATGGCAGCAGCGGCGCCCAGCCCAGGGAGGGCGGCGGCGCCGGCGAGGCCGGGGATGGCACCAGCCACCTGGGGGAGCGCGAACCTGAGGCGAAGGGAGGGGAAATGGAGAGGTGATGTTTTTTTGGGATGGGAATTCTGTCCGGAAAAAGTTCCCAGAACATCCAGAACACTATCTCCGACCTCTGTGACTTGTGTTTTGGATGGGTAGCACTGCATTTCATGGGTCACCTCCAACATAGAGGTACCTACCATAGGGCTTCCAAAGACTTAGCTTCAAAAGATATTTCATCCTAGGCTAACCCCTTAAAATTTTGATCCACGCTCATATATCCAAAGACAAAACAAGTTGGAAAAGGGTACCAAAAGTTGACATACGTGTGAAAACAGTGCGACAACATAAAGTAGTGGAACTTCCAGACTCTGGGTTTCACATAAATCCACATAAATCATCGATCTGCTTGTGACTCTGTGACTCTGCTCAAATCCAAGGAACACTCCACCTGATGCAGCTGCAATCTGCTGCAAGTACAGCTGTTGTGCTGCAACCTGTTGGGCCTGCACCGCCTGCAGCCACTGCGCATAGGCCGCCGGATCCATTCCCGGGATGCCCGGCATGGCCGCGAGCGCCAGGGCCGCGGCATCTTCGGCTGGGGCAGCGTCGGCGCCGTTGGTGGGTTCCTCTTCAGCCATGGGGAACGGCAGGTCAGATAGGTTGAGATGTTCACAACTCAGAGTGCCATTGGGTTCTTTGCCAAGGCATGGCAAGTCTTTTTTCTCTGAGCCCAAAGGAAAGGAGAAATTGACAAAAAAGAAACGAACTGTCAATTTGTTCTGTCACATCTCTCTGGCAACAAATGCATGGATATGGTATTGGAAATGCCGAAATCATTGAAGGTTTGTCCAAAAATAGGGAAAATAATGATCATCCAATGTTCATCAATGTTCTGTTCTAAGTTTTAAGAGCAACCCTGGTGGCCAATGAATCTTCGAGTTCCTGCCACCTCCCGGTCCATCAAGCCAATGTCCACCATTTTGGGCACTGCACAGATTCCACTGATCTCAGAGGACAGCTCCAACACACAAAAGCAAGGTCTCACCAGACGAGAAAATTTCAGTCATCATAAACTAACATTCAGGGCGGATGGACAGTTTGCCAGTCTGACATCACCTGATTTGTAAATAACATTCATGATGAGTAATTATGAGTAAAATCCCAACTCCAAAAAAAATTATTGCTGCATCACCTATTTGTAATTGCCAAGTTCGTTGGCGCAGTTGTGTTTGGATCCGTTGTTTTTCTTGTAATTCATTAGCAAGGCTACATGTTGGACACGGGAAATGTTAGAAGTACACACTGCAGACCTCAATTCTGTTCATCATTGGATTGGTTGAAGATTTGACCCCCAAAGATGGAAAAGTCACCACTATTTTTGAATCGGCTTTGACTTTTCACTCTTTTTGGCTGCGTAATTCTGAGCCTTTCCAAAGTTTCCCATCCTTGGAGCACTGAGCCACGTGCTGCCATCAAGAGGGAGGACGCCAACATAACTACCTCGGCACCGTGTTCGCCCCGTCGCACAAGCGGCCCCGGTGCCAGTTTCACCAAGATATGGACATCTGCCAATTGCGTTGGAGCTTGTCCGATGGCCTCGATGGAAACCCGGCCCGGGGCCGGATTTCACTCAGATATTTAATTGAAACATCTTGAAACTTGGCATTTTCGGTTCTTGAAGTATTTTGAGTGTTTGTTTATGGAATTTATGGAATATCACTCTTGCTCAATTCCGTCTTCAAACCCATGGCAGAAATCAGTGGAAAAAAACATGGCCGTTTTTGCTGTTGTGCCCCGCCAATATTGGCGTGTTGTCATGCCAGGTTTTCCAGATCCATGGCCTGGGAGGAACTTGGGCGCAGGCCACAAGCTTTTGAAAAACGGAGCTGGCCTTGGCAACGACGCTACGAAGTGGGGGTGAAGCGCAGGACGCTAATCGTGGGTGGGTCATATCCCTGACAGACATCTATAGTCTATATCTAAGCCATATATATATACAACATAAGACAACATAAGATCGCATAACATAACATGACATTACATACAGACATACAGACATACAGACATACAGACATACAGGCTATTGGCTATGACTGGATGCAACTTCGATGCACCACCGAAGACTGGCAGTTAAGACCAAGGCATTCACGGGTGAAGAACCTGTGCGACAGGCCGTTCCAGCTGGGGGACCTGAAAATGCTTACTCTTTGCCCAAATGCCATTTTAATGAGAAAATTAGCATAAAATGAGCATTGCATTAACCATCCAAATTTGGCGATTTTTGGGGTGTCTCCCCCTAAATTGTTAAACAAACCCAGCTCAAATGACTGTGCCTCCTGAACAACACAGCGGATTCAACTTACCTGGCGCGGTTCCATCTGCGGATACGACCCGAGTGTGCACATGTGGAGTACAACAAAATCACCAAATTGACCTCCAGATCCGGATTTCAGAAAAAAAATCGCCATCATTTCATATCATTTCACCGTTGTCCCGCCTTTGGCAACATTCGCTGGAAGCTTGGCACTAAGCCTTGGTTTGTCATGGCGCGCTTGTTTCATCGAGCCGTGTAGCTCGGAGCTTTTCTTGGGGGAGAAAAAATACTAAAAAATAACGAGATGATCGGGATATATGATAATAATAGGGATGTAAATGAGAATGTATATATATACATATATATATAGAATGTGTATTGTATTATAATATATATATATAATGGGGAAATATTGGTTGGTACCTGAAAATTCTGGGAAGGCCGCATTCAATCCATTTGTGAATGAATCATTGTTTTCCTTCCGAATGGCCAATCACTTTATATCATTTTCAGATCCACACCTCCACACCCAACTGGAAAAGAGTTGTGTTACTAGTCGCAGCACTGAGGTGTTCACTTCAACCTCACTAGGTCCGAGGCTGTAAAAAGGTTGCAGGTAACTTCATAAGCCACAAGACCTCGCAGAGATGTAGATGTAGAAGAGTCAGCAAAGTTCTCTGCTTTTCTTTGCTAAAACAGCAAAAAAACATGCAAATAATCCACCCACCTTTCAGAAAGAGACCACCCAATGGCTCCACTGAGCCACATGTCTGTGCTCGGGTAGCAAGCTGTACAGCAATGTAAAGGCTCGCTTGCAAGTGGCAGATTCGAGGTCCAGTGGATGTAGAAAGGCGCAAAGCTTTACATTCGAATCTTTCCCTTCTTTGAGAGTGTGCTACATAGTTTCGAGACGTGCATCTTCGTTGGCGAAGTGCTTTCCCATGTTGTGAAAGAAAATTATAATAAGGGAGCTCTTGCTGTGGAAGTGTCTGACTCCTTGGTGAAAAGGTTCCCTTGAAAAAAGGCTCGAAGCTGCATTCAGACCTGTCAAAAGTCATGTGGTATAGGCCATATAGGGCATTAAAGATTGGAACATTGGAACCCGCTAAATGGACAGCAAAAAACACTAGGTGTGACCAATTGTGTGGGTTCATTGACATCATTAGCACCCTCGTTTCTGACCCACACCCAAATGGTTTCACCGTTCAAATTCTCAGGCAAAACTGCTCCGAAAGTCTGAAAGTGTATCTTCTTTTGCATCTGGCAGCGAAGCTCCACCAAAATGTACCAAGTGAAACTGAGAGCCTTTTTTCAGAAGCACAACTACGAATCACTGCCATATGCAAATGCAGTAAAGGAAGCACCAACGGCAAACCACAACCTGGCACTCAGCGCTTGTGGTATGGAGTCTTCTTGCGTGCCTGGTCGACAGAAATTATGAGATATGCTGGGAGCCAAACCGGAAATGGCCAGAACCAATTCCCTTGCGACTGATTTCAGGAAACTGTTGCAGGAAAGCCATTTTTTGGAGCAAAAACCGTGATTTCCTGTATGAAGCTTCCCCAGGCCAAGTTTCAATGAACACATATGGAGGTTTCTTAAAATGGGGATACATATATACCTCCAAATCATCCATTTTAGATTGGGATTTTCCATTTTAAACCATCGGGGTAACCCCCATTTTAGGAAACTTCCATCTCGTCCGCCAGCCTTGGGCTGACCTGTCTTCTTTGGTTCAACCATTCGCCAATCGCGGGTGAGGAATCTCGCTTTCTTCATCAGCGGCCTTCAAATCTAGATGTCACAACCAGGCAGCTTCATAGCTATACAATAAATAATATATATATATATATATATGTATACATATATATATATACAGTATACATATTTATATATATATATACAGTATATACATATATACTGTGTACATATATATATATATATACACAGTGTGTATATATATATATACAGTATGTATATATATAGCCACCATTGTTAAAAAAATGAACCATCAATTGGGGGTGCAATGGGTACAGAGGCAAGAACAGTCGCAACTGATCAAAGTGAGAGCCTCCAATTGAAATTGTACTCTTGCATGGCTCGTGCCAGCGCCAAACGGATCGCACCTTGAACAAGTCCACGTGTTTCCCATTGAAACACTGAAACACTTGGCATTTGTTTCTGAAACAACCATTGGACCTGGTGGTCCTATTTGCTCAGACCATTGGACCTGAGACCAGAACCCGCTTGACCACTCACACCTCCGCCGAAGCTCTTCGCAATGATGTCAAACCTACAGTCGCTGAAGTGCCGCTGGCTTTGAAAAACACGTGCTACCCGGCCATTGGTGAATCATCATTTGCTCATGAAAATGGCCATATCTTGGCCCATAGCCCATTTATGCCCATTTCCAGGTTGCTCAGACACTTGCAAAGTATAAGACATCCGCGGCATCCTTGGGATCCCACTTGTTCTTCTGAGAAAGAGCTGCCAACGGCTCACACGCCTCACCGCCGAAACCGCCCGGTACCGAAGCTGGTTTGGTCAAGGTGGACGCCAGCCTTGAGCCACCAAATGGGGTAGTTGTTGAAGTACTGAATTGCCTGTAGCGGAAACGCAACCGAAACTGGCAGAGGCATTTTGAATGCAACATTCCATTCGTGAATACATCAACCAGGTCTGTCTGAAAGTGATCTATATGTACAAGTTTCGTGGTTCATCATAATTTTCCTTAGTTATAATATATATATATATATACATACATACATACATACATACAGTAATATTATATAATTACATACACATGTGTGTGAATCTTACCTTTCACTATTTTGGGTATCCGTTATCTAAATGGCTTTGGAGTATCCCCCCAGTTCTGAACCCGTTGCCGTTTTTAGCGCACATCCTTGCCGTTGACAATGAACTGACCGTTTCCCTTCACAATGCGCACGATAGCACCTCAAAGACTGGGATCAAATTCATGGAGATATACTGAGATCATCTGATATAATCCGATATACCCTCCGGTAATCAAAGATGGCTAGCTGGAATGGTGTCCCTTAATTTCATGGAGCTTTAGATGGGATTTTATCAACGATTAGTTTCCATTGGGTTTATGTGCCAAAGCCAATGTCATAGTCACCATCCCCAATAGCGGTTTATGAAATTGGGTATAACTGTATAACCCCCACGACTGGGATGATTTTTACTATGGCCCCTGTCATGTTTGGTGAATGGGATGGCATTGGGTTTACCACTTTACTGATATAATCCGATATGTTCAAATACTGGGTATATCCTCGGTATATCCTCCGTATATCCTCAAGTCCTGGATAGAATCCGAGATACCAAAATATGGATATCAAATGGTATAAATACATAAATATGTACAAATATCAGGACAAATGCTCAGCAGTCTTTCTCTGACTGAGAAAATGCTCAGTCTTAGGAAGTCACAAGCAGTCTTTCTCTTTCCAACTCCCTGCCAGTACCTGGCACGAACGGCGTTGAAGGGGCGCGGCAAGCCCGGTTAACAGCCCGAAAGGTCTGGTCATTCCAGTGGGAGTTGAGAAAATCTGCAGGAAACCAGGAGAACCATGGCTTTCCGGGTCAGCATCAAATTCGTTGGGCTTTCCTGCAGATTTTCCTTACCAATCCATTGAATTTAGCACTGGTAGTTATAGCTGGTGAAGCCTGGTGAAGGGGGTAGTTCGAAACCCACTATTGGCGGCTGCTTTCAATCCCACCCAGTTTTTGGCAAAGCATTGGCGCGGAAATATAGTCTTATATACCATCATTCCTCCCAGATTGATGGATCAACTCCCAGTATTTAAGGGTCAAATTCTGATTCTTGAGGGTGTTAATTCCGCTTCTGCGGATGTATGTATATATTGATGGTTCATATTCGATCATATTCCCATATATTCCCACTGCCACCTTTGATTTTTCTTGATGCTTAAAGTCTGGCATGTCGAATGCTGAGGTCCATGCTGGACTTTCTCGTCTTCGATGTCCATGTACCAATTTCCATCCTGTGCACGGCCATCACCTCGCTGGCCAGGGGTTGAACCAGAGAAATTGATGAAACATGATGAAACACGATCTTCAGACCCATTCTTTTAGAAAAAATTCCAATGGCAGCCCGGCAGCCCGTTGGAGTCGATCTGAGGTCACAACCCCATTTTACACCAGGCTCGGGTGGTTCAAGCGGAGGGTAGTAGAGATTTGGATCCAAGGGAAACTGAAGTCCTGCACGTCGCAACGTCGGTCGCAAGTGACACACCGTGCTGGAGATGTTTTGATTAACCAATTCATGTCCATTTGCTGGTGAGCAAGTGACCATGTCTTCATGTTCTTCCTACATGTTCCCCAGTCATGTTGCTCAAATATACCCGGATGATTTGTATCCCCATAGTTGCTCCTGAAAATCACCGTTTTTGATTTTGTGTAAATAAGAATGTTCAAAACAATAAGAACAATCATAGTAATAATAGTAATAGTGCCACTTCCTCTAATCCATCAAGTTTAAATTCTTGTCGGATCGCATTCGAAAAACTGCATCTTTCCCAGCTAGTCCCATATGGCTCAAAATAAAGTGGTGGCCACAGAAGACACCACAATACTATACATATTTCTATATATTTCTAAGATTTATGTGGTGATAAACTAATCCTACTTGAGAATCGGGATGTTATTCTTGGCTTGGGAGAGCCAGAAACGGATCCACATCTACGCATCGCCTTCCACCACGGGCACTTTCTTGTAGACAGGGCCAGTGTAAGGGTGGAACCTCAGAAAAATCAGCCACGTTTCCAGGTGAACTTCCTCAAAGTCCATAGTCCTGTGTCGCGCCCAAATCTGTTGATCAACCGATCAACGACTAAGCCATGAACTTCTTTCCACTTGGATCTTTCTGGGTACCCGGTGGAAGATCCTTCTCAAAATCAATTCCTCAGCATGTGACCACTGTGACCCAGCGAACAAAACGACTCATCGATTCATCCTGAGCACAAGGCGTTCTTCAAACGGATTCACATAGTTCGGTTTTCCCGTTTCGGGGTCGATTTGACCTTAGAGCCGGGAATATAACTCAAACCAAACACAAAAACACCACCTAAGACGGACGTGAGTTCCGTGCCCATAACAACTTCTTCAGCTTTGCGCGAAGTTTTGGCCTGTCATCACAAGCAAAATAAAATATATCCGCATCGAAGAATTGAAACAATTGAGCACAAAAAAAAGATTTTGAGTCAGCAATAGATTCATCACAATCGTTCTGCGGTCCAAGATCCTCGTTTACCTAATCTCCTGCTGGTCACATCCACAGGTTCACCACAGGGTGAAATCAACCAGAGGTATAGCCATGGCCGAAACCCAAACCTCTTTTTGCACTAAATGGTTTTCACAATTTGGGTTCAAAATGAGGAGACCGGGATACCCATGAAAATCATTGAAAATCCACGGGTTCATGATCATTTTTCTCAGTAAAACGCCATCAAAGTGGCGGTGTATACCATGTTCAGACACCCGCACCGTCGATCGTCGCTGTCGGAGCGAGAGTGCCGCGATGGTCGCAACGGCCATGGGCACCACAAAGGGCACTCCTGGGTAGCGAAAAATTCTGTAGGGCGAACATCAACCACCAGCCACTCACAACACCTCAAAAAATCCTTTTAACCATATATTCTTGACGGGGTCACCTGGTCACCTTTAGGGTAGTTGAATCCAGTTCAAGGTTCGCGAATTCAAAAAAACCCAATGAAATGGCGTGAATCACTGTTGATGGTTCAGTCTGCGAAATTGATTAGTAATCCGACTGATGGTTCATGGTGTTTTTCCCATAGGATTTGAACTCTAAAAGTACGCATGATTTTCATTGCATTTGCAAGGGTCTCTGCAATGATTTTTTGCAATTTTTCTGGTGCGTTTTCCATTGGGGTTTGATTCAATGTGTCCTTTTGGTAAATTAATACATATGTATATGTATATATGTATATATGTATATATATATATTATATGTATATATGTATATATGTATATATGTATATATGTATATATGTATATATGTATATATGTATATATGTATATA
>Ga0126342_10006296_pt1 | contig 21006 bp, 12 predicted proteins | sample Cyp1metagenome_FD_92528 | JGI IMG/M metagenome (GOLD analysis project Ga0126342, IMG submission 92528) | Coral microbial communities from Lord Howe Island, Old Settlement Bay, Australia - Cyphastrea 1 metagenome | ecosystem: Host-associated > Invertebrates > Cnidaria > Coral ...
TCCATGACATGAGTACTAGATCAATACTAAATCCATGACATGAATACTAAATCAATACTAAATTCATGATATGAATACTAGATCAATACTGAATCCATGACATGAATACTAAATCAATACTAACTCCATGACATGAGTACAAGATCAATACTAAAACAATTGCTGGATTCCTTTTTTTTTTGAAATTGCATTTTATGTATTCGTTTTCAATTGTGGTAATTTAAAACCTTTACATACAAACAAGTTTTATGGTGGTTTTAAGTTTATTTAGGGTCAGAGAGAGGGGGGGGGGGCTATTTATAAATCAGAGGTGGACATTACCTACATAATCGCAAGTACCTCCATGTCTTCTCTTCTACACCATGAGCTGGCTGGCAAACCGCACCAAAAAACGACATCAACCATCAACATCCATGAGCCATAAACCAACGATCCAAGTAACGAAGGACCATAACAACATTGCAAATTTAAATTCTTGGCATAGTCTTAGTTGCCTTGGTTCATCTCAGCTAATATTGAGTTATCATCACTTACAGAAGCGTTCACTATAGTCCACCTGGCTTTACCGCAAGGGGTAAGTGTCGCATTGATTAAACCCTAAATGTTTCTCTGTTGAATCTTTAAAGCCAATTTCGACATACCTAGGCCCTCCAAGTACTTATAATAAATAGGCAAACATATAGAATTTCTATATGCAATTCTGAGGTATGTAAAATTCTGAGGTATGTAAAACATTCATTTTTTTTAGATATCCTACTGTAGATGGTTGCGAAATCCTGCACCAGTTGGGATTCCTATTGGGATTGCTATGAAACAATGTAAATAATATTATTATAATAAGACTTCTTACATCTACCAACTGGTGCTGGATTTCGTAACCATCCACCATACGGTGGTATAACAATAATCATTATAACTCCTTATAATCATTATCAGTTCACCATGATAAGGCATCATGATTTACACTCATTAGCCATCGTCAGTAGATACCCCCTGGTAAACGTTTACATAACTATGGAAAGATCCACCATTTTATAGCTGGGAAAACTCATAGAATTTCTATGGCCATGTTTGTTTCTTTATATTTTTTTGACATAACCAGTAGGTACCCATGGTTTTCTGACCACCCCAAGGCCATCCGCCATCCCTCCGGGTCCATCGTCGGGACACCCCAGGTGACCACTCGGCCCTGTTGCGTCACGGCGGCAAAGGCGTTGTCCGTGGAGCACAGCTGCCGGACACCAACCAGGAGATGAGACACCTGGCAGCACAACGGGCCATGACATGGTAGCTGGCAAGATCTGGTTATATGAATCTGTTTGAGAGATTTTTGCTGTGCATATTTGTATGCGAAAAGATTGTGTGTAATATGAATATATATATATGATAGTGATAGAGATTGATAGAGTATCTATAGTCTATAGTAAGCTATAACATATAATGTAATATACCGAGCCAAGAAAAAAAACAAGTCAAGTGAGTCAAGTGCTTCGCTGCTACACAAATACAAATATAATAGTTTCTACTTACTTTTATTTTGGGGGGAGTTATAAGTTATATACACTCATTTACTACAACCAGGAGGAAACAACTATCTATTCATGACGACTTGACCAGCAAATTAATGAATGGTTAAGTTATGCGAAGCCAACAAAACGGGCAGAAAAAACATGTGGTAACTGTGGGTGGTCTTTAGCAACAAAACTTCCTGCTTCGCCGGTCAATCTTGAGATTCACCAACGAGATTGGCCTTGGAAGACACCCATTACCCTCTGGTAAACTAACATAACTATGGAAAATCACCATTTTTAATGGGTAAATCCACTATAAATCACCATTTTCAATAGCTATGTTAGTTTACCAGAGGGTAATATAATATATGGGCTCGTGATCCACACATTTGATCACATTTGTAGATTTGAACACACAAACATGTACAAATCACGGCCCCAAACAACGCAAAAGAATGCCCACCAGCCAAAAGGCCTTCCCAGCGCTTAGGATGCTATGGGCCAATTCAGGATGTCGAGATACACAATATGAACATTGAGGCAAACAACTTTAATATGGATTCACACACACAAACACATATAGACATACACATACACAGTATACAACCAATATAGGCCAATCAAGATCAGGATATTGCTTCAACAAAAATCGGGATATCGGAGTGATATCGGAGTGATGAAGCCATGACTGCTGATGCAACGTGGAGGCAAGGTGAACAAAAACCAGTGAATATTTCGCATCCAGACCAGTTTCTTTGGTGGTCCCCAAAGGAGTGATAAACCTTTGCAATTTTTCATGTGCCAGCTCCAATTCATAAACATAATGATGCTTATTGATCCTGGGTCAACATTAACAGTTGGTTATGTATCCCATATTACCCCATTGTATAAACATTATACATATATATATATTTAGTTTGTTGCATTTGTATATATATATGCATCGTCATTTATGGTTGTGTAAACCTCAGTGTTGCATTAAACACAACCTCATAATTCAACTCGCTGGCCTGTGTGCTATCGCCCCCTCGATTACGATGGCCCCAGGTCACCACTGAGGCATCGTGTTTCAGTGCTGCGAAGGCCAAGCAGGTGGCAGACACATGGCAAATGCCCGAGGAAAGCTGTTCCAAGGTCCTGGGTGGATCACAGTGGATCCTCAAACTTCATCCCATCTGCAATCAGCCCAGCTCACAATGTGGCAATGTGGATGCAAGGTGCAGGGTCCCCCCAGTTATAAGATGTTATAAGTTGGGTTGAAATTGTAAAAGGTACAAATTGACGAACCTTTTTGTTAGGAGGTGCGTTGGCTTGTTTGTCTGTGGGGGCCTGAAGCTATTTCTTAAATACACCGTAATTTACAGAAACTATTCCATAAGTAAATCCAAATTTGAGAAACTGTTTTAAACATCTCTCTCTCTCTCTTAAAAATATGTCCAATCAAATATTTTCACCACCAACTACTATTAGCAAATGATTGTTCCAAGATTGGATAGATTTACCCTGATAACATGGTCAATAACATGGTTTATTTGCAAATACTACCCTTTAACTTAAGTAATGGTTCCCGGTAAATCAACAACATGTAGCAAACAGTTTCTACATTGCCTACTTTTCTTAGCTAATGGTTTTACATATTCTACATACCTAGCAAGTAGTCTATACATATCCTACTTATCCAGCAAATAGATTTGAGTATTTAGCGAGTGGTTTCTACCTCAGAAAGTAATAATTTCCAGACTTAATTAACAGAAGTGGCAAATAAAGAGACCAACGCACGCCACAAAACCCACATATATATATATACCTAATCATATGTGTATATACAGACAGTTACATGTATGTATATAATTGTATATATATATATGTGTGTGTGCATTATTATATACATACAAGTATACATGTGTATATATATATAATACATACATACACATATTTATATACGCACCATGCAGCTTATACTTGGCAAAATTCCTCAACTTATCTATCGCTTGGGGGCCTGACATTGTGGAAGAGAATCCCATCCAGTGATTAACCTCCATGTTATGTTATGGTATGTCATGGTATATTTAAAGATAGTAACAGTACGTAACAGTACACATCACCGGTGAATTATTCTCATGAAATCTGGATGGGTCATCCAATCTTATCCGCAATCTTATCCACAATCTTATCCACAATCATTGCACGGATGTAGGCCCTACTCCCTCGGCTTCCACCGTTGTCGCCCTTGCGACCCAGGGGCTTGGAGGACCCAGTGAGCTCCAGATCCAAATAATGTCCGCCCCAGGTCACCACTGAGCCGTCTTTCTTCAAGGCAGCGAAGGCCACCTGCAAAGATCGCGATCGCGGGGTGATTGCGATAAAACAAGGCTTGCTCATCCCATGTTATAGTGGATATCATATAGTATCATATAGCCATCAGCCATCATATACTATGGAAAATAAAAAATGTTTGAAACCACCAACCAGATATATTACCATCTGGTTATGACTAACATAGCCATGGAAAATCAACATTTTTAATAGGTAAACATAGTAAACCATCTATAAATGGGCCATTTTCCATGGCTATGTTAAATAGCCAGAGGGTACCGTTGAGATGATTTTTTGGAGGCATGGTTTTCATCTTTCTGGCTACCTCTATAGATTTGATTTCTGTAGATGAATTATCTGAGTGAATGATAATTACATTGGAATGGTGACCCGATGTATAGTCATTCAGCACAGGTTTCCTAATCCAAAGCTGGCATTACCCAGGATGCTGTTTCTACTACCTGCATGCCTGCATGGGTGTCTTATGGACTCTCTAAACTCGTATCAAATCCGATTAGATAATTACTAAACCCTTATTAAATCCCTATTGATTAAATCCCCACTAAACCCCTATTGAATCCCTATTAACTCACTATCAAATCCCTATAAAACCCCAATCAAATCCCATCAGATCCCGTGAAAGCCCATTCTCCCCATGAGTTCCCCATGTCCCACCCAGGTTCGCCGGCCTCGTTGCCAAAGATCTCCGTCGCCTCCGTCGCCATCTCGCCGCCGCTGCTGGGATCGCCCCAGCAGCGCACGGTGCCCGCCGCGTCCAGCGCTGCGAAGGCAGAACTGGTGGAGGAAATGTGGCGCACCGGGACCTCCAAACTGCACCTGGTTACCAGGAGGATGAAGGTGGGCTAACTTAGTGCCAAAAATAGTATAAAATAGTAAGTTCTACCTTAGTCTTATATCAAGCTAAGTTCCCCAGGCTAAATTGCCCACTTACTTACATCCACTTACCCAGAATAATCTTATTATTACAAATTACAACCATAGCTCTAGCCACATAGTGGTGTTTTTGAGTATCTTCGTCCCAAAACTTGCTGGATTTATCTGATTCAACCGATTCAAGTGTCAAAATGGAAATCTGACAAAACAAGAACTGGGAATTCACTTTATAAAATGGCCATGGAAAATGGCCCATTTATAGATGGTTTACCTATTAAAATGGTGATTTTCCATGGCTATGAAAGGAGCAAAGCATCAACAACTAGGATTGAACTGCATGTAGCCTCTGAGACTCTTGGGTGACCTTTGGAAGGGGAGCCACCTTCAGGACCTTTGGAGGGGCCACCATCAAAGGGGGAATCCCCAGGATGTAGTACATGGTTGGAAGATATCTCTAAAAAATTGAGTGAACAGAATTATATCGATAAAATATTTATGTAACATATTTTATGACATTTTAATACATTTTGTGACTATAGTTTACCAAAAGTCTTCCACAATAATCATTGAATCATCCATCCAATATTGCAAGTCTCCTCCACTCCACCAAGGAACTTCACGTTGCCGGTGGCGATAGCACTACCCCAGCAAACGATGCCAAAGCCTTGTTTGGTGACTGCTGCGAAGGCGTACCTTGGGTGCTGCAGTGGCTTGGGAACTGTCCCTTCACCAATTCTTAGATTCTAAGAGAAGTATGCTAGGATGTGAGGTACTCAGTTCAGAAGTGTTTCATGAGCATGGTGCTAACAGCTTTTATATAGATGTTTTTGCCCGCCTATTGGGATACTGAGTCGGATACTGTGGAAAAACATGTTTCCCGGAAAACTGAGCCACATGATTTGTAGCTTCTACTGCTGTGACTCCCCTTGTTGGGATGAGCAGAGGCCAAAACCCATGGAAATCTCACGTGCATGTACACAGTGTAAATACTGAGTGTGTTTATATGTGTATATATATGATATATATATATATATGTATCTGTGCGTGGGGGCTGGTAGTTTTTCCCTCTTTGTTTGTTTCTTTTGAGTATCATCCCGAAATTGGAGATAAATTAGCCATGAACCATGTCTCAGTCGGAGTTTGGTCGGCTACTCAGCTCACATCCAGTGGTTCATCATCTTCTCCATGAACAAATTGCTATTTGGAGGTCTACCCTCTGGTAAACTAACATAGCTATTGAAAATGGCCATAGAAATGGTGGATTTTCCCAGCTATAAAATGGTGGATCTTTCCATAGTTATGTAAACGTTTACCAGAGGGTACCTCCTTTCAAACACACCTGAATAGTTGTGGTTGGGTAATGTTCGTTATGTATTCTAAAAATCCCACTGCAACAAATCCCATGAAATCCCATGAAACAAATCCCCAAAGGGTTGATGGTTACCCTCTGGTTATTTAACATAGCCATGGAAAATGGCCCATTTGTAGATAGTTTACCTATTTAAAAATGGTGGTTTTCCATGGCTATGTTAAATTACCAGAGGGTAAATCATGTTAAATCCCCCATCAACAGGTTCCCATCTTAACGGCCAGGAAGAACTAGACACTTGCAGGCATAGAGTTCGGTGACTCCCTGCAAGTCGCTTTGGACACTTTGAGCATCACCACCTGAAGGCAGTTGGTTGGGCTTGCTTCAGCGTTGCTGATGAGGATGCTGAAGAGCCAAAGGGGCAAGACCACTGGTTGTTTTGTGAACTAAAGATCCCTCAGAATTGGCGAATTGGTTTCCAGGATGTTTCAGGTTGCTAAAGTGCTTAAAAGTTACAGGAAGTCCCAAGACTCTTGGATGGTAGTTGAACATCTGTGGTTCTCAAGATTTTTCCATGACGACCGAGGTCAGGTTGGCGGTTGGACAGCCCAAGTATGACCAACGGCGGGCATGGGTGGCTTTGCGACACATGTTCCACGTGAATCCACGTGATGGATTGCGTTTGCCCTTGGTGCAAGACTCAACTATTCAGCTAACAAGCGGGAGACACCAATTTTTCGCAGGTAAGGTATCCATGCCTCCCTTTGGAAACCAAGAACGCTCAAAAACTTGGTGTCACAAGTTTTGCCTAGATATTATTATGAAATACCACACCGTTGTAAATGTTGCTTTCGTTTTGCTTACCGTTATTTTGGGGTTGGATGCATGTCAATATGCAATACTTGGATGGTCATGATGATCTGCATATTGGATTCCAGCACTCCACATTTGCAGGGATCTGATGGTTAGAGGTTGTCGTCGACCCATCACAACCATCTTGGTGAAATTCATTCATCTTAACTTAAGTAGGATAGAAATCGGAACGTTATTGCCCAAATGCCCAAATGAAGCAAACCACCTCATATACACCCAGACTGTTTGCCTGGTGGTGTTCTGTGTGTTTCCAAGGTGGGTATAATGTGGCAAAACCAGTGATAAACCTACAATTTTGGAGGGTTCTAATCCCACCCCTTTCTGGTGATCTTGGGGATGGTTGATTGCGGGGTTGGCCACGTTACCAACCATTGTTGATGTTTAAACCTCATTCATCCTATTAAGTCCCAGTAAATCCAATTAAATCCCTATTCTTGATGGTTAAATTCCATCAAGAAAACCTATTAGATCCAGTTGATGGCCTCAGGTTAGTCATCACTAGACCATGTGAGCCCCCATGGGTTTACCACCGGAAATTGCCATCATTCCGAAGCCATCACCTCCCGTGGCATCGCCCCAGGCAATGACTGTAGCATCTGCCCGCAGAGCTGCGAAGGCGCTGTCCTTGGGGACTTCGGATGCTGCTGAAACTGATACCCTCTGGTAAATGTTTACATAACTATGGAAAGATCCACCTTTTTATAGCTGGGAAAATCCACTATTTCTATGGCCATTTTCAATAGCAAACTGTTAAATTACCAGAGGGTACAATGGGGATTTATATACCCGGGATAATAAAAATGTATGAACAGATTAGGGAAATGATCCATTTCTAACATAGAAGATGTGGAAAATGAATGAACATGATCCATTTCTAGATGAGTAGCGATAAACAATGCTGCTTTTCCACATCCTATGTTGGTGTAGAGGAGGGCTCAGGAGGTAAACCAACCATTCTTGAGATATTTTGACATACATTGTGTTCTTTGTTTTTCCTTTTGGTTTTGGTTGTTTTGCGGGGGGTTGTCCGGTGGTCTCCCCCCCAAAAAAACAACGACAGGTCCCGTGGTTTAAGATGCCGTGAGGTCATCAGTTTGGGACAAACCTCTGTGTCATGGCACACACCGTCATCAAATAACATCCAGTAAGTAGTATATTATTAGCAACTGGAATCATTATTTGTAATACCACATCCACACACACATACATACATATATACATATGTATATATATATAATGGAGGTAACTTACCATATATATATATATATATATGTGCATATCTAATTATATATATCTATCTAATACACATATGCATATATATATATAATTATGTATATATATATTTATCTATATATATAATATATAATTATAATTATATATATATATTATATGTAACCGTTCTGTACCATGTGTATCCATGTTGTTGAGATTCCCCGTTCTGTTGCAAAAAGACTCCGTCGCCCGGATGCTGCGAATCGCCACCGGCTCGCCGCTGGATCCGCTGGGCAAGTCCGGCGCCTCGCCGCCGTAGGTGGCAGCACCCCAGGTCACCACGGAGCCATCGGTCTGGCGGCGGAAAAAAAGGCCCTGGATGGCCCTGGTTCCACCAGGAAAAATGGGAAAAATCTGGCATTTTGATCGAAAACTGTAGATTTTCCTAGCGTTTTTTTGGGATGCAATTCGAACTTTGGAGGATATGATATATGTAGAATGTTTAAGATGTTATAGTTATATAGATATATATATATATATTTATATATATATATGTACTTACCAATTTATCTATTAATTTTATCTATGTATTTTTTCATTCATCTATTTGTGGATGTGCGGCAACAATGATTGGTTGGCGGTTGCATTGGCATCCATTGGGGCGCAATCCCTTCCCCTGATAATCATTATTCTTTCCCCCAAAATGAATAGATTCAATGGTAAACCATGGGTGCTGGAAGTGTATCCAATAGCGCGAAGGGGCTCATCATGTGCTAATTGATTGTTGAGCCACCCAAACCCTAGGCTTGTCTGCCAGCAACAGCACGGGCTCTACAGCCCCCGAAGCCACCTGCCAAGTCCTGTAGGTTTCAACCACTTGGAAAACAGTGGCATTTGCCGCAAGTCTTTCACTGTGAAAAATAGAAGGAAACCCATCAGACTCTGGGCCGCAGGACGGTGAAATACACTTCATAAAGATTACAAACAAACAAATGTATACCATCTGGTTATGACTACCAGTTCGCCATGGAAAGTCACCATTTTTAATAGGTAAACCATCTATAAATGGGCCATATTCCATGGCTATGTTAAATTGCCAGAGGGTATATCATATTGCAAAAAGCAAACTATATATATAATCTCTCTCCATCACAGGTCTCTCTGCCCAAGCTGTGCCGGGGGCGAGATAGAAGCATGCACAAAAAGCAAACTGACACATCATGTAATCGTGTACAGTGTGTTTCCTAAATTGTCAATTACATCATGCATACATGTTATATTGTACCAATTAAATCTAACTAGTGTGGTAAACCCAATGTCATAAACCATCACCAAGTCATCACCATTTTTATAGGTGCCATGAGCCATCCCCAAAGGGTAGGTTTATAGCAGTGGGTTTCCAACATTACTATCATTAGCCCTTGCTATTATATATAATATATTTCTATCATGACTGTTAAAAAATATGCTTAATATTGCTTTCACTAAAATAGATTACTACTATTTTCGAAATATATATTCCTATAGTATATTGTTTCCCACATGACTATTATTATTAGTAGACATCCTGAGAAAACGAGACAACGTCGGCCTTCAAGGCCGCGAACGCCAGGCGCGTGGAACAAATGTCCCTCACACCGGACAACGATGCCCTGGCGGGATGAGCAAGCGGAAAAAGTTGACTTCGATACCCATACGCTACCCACATTTGGGAATGGTTTATATCACCTATAAAAATGGTGATGACTGGGGGATGGTTTGTTGTCGTGTTTGAACCACATTAGCATGTTCTTAAGTTTATCTCATATTCATGCTTGAATTTTAGACAAGTTTACCACTAGTTGGTGCATGAGCCACCCCCATGAACACTGGAAATTGATTGGATTTATCATCCCAGGTATGACAATGAAACAATCATTATTCTGCAAATTATATATATACACGTATATATATATATAGAATATCATTTGTATACACTATACGCAGATAGGGAATCACAATAACATAAACCATGCCCAATTTCTTGGTTGTCAAATTGAACGGTGGTGATTTAGCATCGGCCCTACAGGGTTTTTCATACCATTTCACCATTTGGAGGTCAAAAACCACATGATTGTGGATCAAATATTGATTGATCCTTGGGTATGGATCGAAATTGGAACCCCCCAAAAAACTGGATGGTTAAAAAACATGACCGGTCCGTCTATGGTTCTTTGGAAGAAATCCTGCACCAATTGATAGGTGGTTTATCCTATTATTTATAGGGTTTTAACCATCCAAGGAGGTGAAGATAGGTGCAGCATTTCTTCCATCCACTGTATCTTCAATTTTGCATCAATAAACCAGATAATGCGACAAACCAAACATACACCATCACCAATTTCACCAGAAGTGAGAGGTATAAACCATCCAAACCTGGATTTTCTTAGGTATCTTTACCACATTAGATTAGTAAGCCACAGCGACTCCCTGATTTATCGATCAACTTCCTGAGAAGGTACCATGGTTTGAGAAAAACTCGCTTGCTTGTGATTAATCATCTCCGATATATTTCCCCTATACATTAGTACGCAGCACAAAAAATAGAAACATATTTCCAGGATACTAGCTCGATGCAGTTCTCCCTATTTTACAGGTATCCAACTTTCTCCTGCTACAGAATAATAAACAATAAAATATGGAAAACCTGGTGGTTTCATTGTTGGTTTCAACCCTATAGATGGGATAACCATCGCTATGGAAACTGCATGAGTGGCCTATCTATAGATTATTGTTGATTACCTAATATTATTACCCATTGAGAATGGCGATTTTGAATTAAATTACCGGACCGGAGGGTAATCAAAATATAGCAACCAGGGTTTTTCTCCATTCTCAAGTACGATTGCCCATCAAATATATCACCATTCCACTGGTTAGTTATCAAATTTCCTCCATGGATTGCAGTGCTTGAATGAGTTACCAAAAAATATCACTGCAATATATCCTGAGGGGAAATGATCATCGAATACCCTCTGGTAATTTATACAATAACTATTGAAAATGGCACATGTATAGTTGATTTAGCTATTAAAGATGGTGATGTTCCATAAGTTTTTTTTTATATGTTTACCAGAGGGTATCCTCCTAGATCATCCCGGCACCTCTCCTGCCTCACTGCGCGGCTATCCCCGCCCCCTGTGGGGAGACCCCAGGTCACCACGGAGGCATCCGTTTTCAGCGCGGCGAAGGCGAAGGAATTGGCGTAGATGCCTCAGGTTTTCCCCATCAAAAAATGGGGGAAACCTCGTTGAACCACCAAGTGTTGTGGAAAAATCCGTCTTGAAATCCAATGACATTCATCCTAGTGGTGATTTGCATCCAACTTTCTACAGATCCACAGGTTCCATGGGAAATTTATATAGTGTTTCGGACTCCACTTTCTGGGGGATTCTGTGAGCAGATTGTGATTTTCTGTGCTACTCCTGCTAATTTAACCACTATATCAACACAACAACTGGGTGTCTTCCTCAGGGCAGATGCGGGAGCGCCCAGTTGCGTGACACATTGGTCATCAAATCCTTTTGCGCACCCTTGGTATCGCCGCCCATGTCCTGAATCTCAGCGTTTTGTGATGGGTATCAATGGGTACAGATAGAATACCAGAATGAATGCCAGAATGGCAGAATAGAACCCTATTGAATAGATGCCAGATAGAATATCAGCAATGCCAGAGAAAATATCTGAGAATAGGTACCAGGATGCCAGATGGGATGTCAGAATAGATGCAAATAGAATGCCAGAAGAGAATATCAGAAACTATGACCAAATAATTTATCACGGTGGGGATCACTCGAAGTAAAGTAATTTTCCATCCGCTTTTGAATCTCCGATGGATTCTCTGATCTTATCCCACTTAAATCCCAGTACATCTCTAACCAAATCCCACTAAATCCCTAACAAAATCCCAAACTAAATCCCAGTAAATCCCTATATTGATTGTTAAATCCCATACAAAATCCCTACTAAATCTCATAAAATTCCCCATTCAATCTTATGAAATCCCATTCAACATCCCCAAATCCCTATTGATGGTTAAATCCCTATCAGATCCCTAATGTCAACCCTGGATTAATGAACCCCTCTAGGTTCTTTAATTGGGGGGATACCATTTACACCCTGATTATTTAACATAGCCATGGAACATAACCCATTTATAGATGATAAACATGATGATTTACCTATGAACAATTATGATTTTCCATAGCTACCGTTACCGTCTGGTAAACTAACATAGCTATGGAAAATCACAATTTTTAATGGGAAAATCCACTATTAATGGCCATTTTCAATAGCTACCGTTAAATTGCATCCCCTTGCCAATACACGGGTTTAACCTGGGCGTTCCAATTTTATAGGGGGCCCAGGCCTATCCTTTGAAAATGCCCTTTTGGGACCCTCTACAAAATTAAAATTTTGACAGACACATGCATAATCAGCCCTATAAAATCACAACCTGCTAGTAACCCATCAATGTCATCAAACCCAAAAACACAACCAGAGGGTAACATGATTTAACCATCAACATCCATCAACTATTACTGATTTGTTAAATACCTCCATTTAAACAGGGATTTTCCATGGCTATGTTAAATGGATATGGGTCAAAATTAGGTACCCCAATAATTGGATGGTTAATACTAAACTAGACATTCACATCTGTGGTCCCCTAGGTCTTCCATTTTGACCCACACCCATGTTAAATAACCAGATGCTAACGATCGGATTACAGTCCCCCCGACGCCAAAAAGCGTCCGCATCACCCCAGGCCAGCACGGAGCCGGCACTGGTGATCACCGCGAAGGCCGTGCGGGTGGAGGCCACCTGCTGCACTGGGTGCGCCAGCACCTCGGCGTTTAAAACGCTGGGAAAACGCTGGGAAAATGTAGGAAAATGCTGGGAAAATGTAGGATATAGGAAAAATATGGAAAAATGATAGGAAACCCTAGGGAAATGGGAAAAAAACTAGAAAAATGTAGGGAGGATGTCTAGAAAATGCTGGAAAATACTCGGAACGTATGGGAACATGGGTGGAAAGGTGGCGTGAATACATGTCAAAAATTGAAACTGCACTAAAATCATGCTGGTCCCAGACTTTGTTGAACATGTTGAAGGGACCTTTCAAAGAGAACCCGCGGGATTTATATTCAAAGCTGCGTTTCCTGGAAATTGTCCACACAATGCCACAAATGCCCCACAAAAAATCAGGCAGCCCTAAGGCTGCTCATGAACATGTTGAATAAACCGTTTTGGATGCCTACATTTTTTGTGGCAAAGATGTGAAGAGTTCCCGTAGCAAAAATGTCAAGTGTTTGTTTGGGAAGGAGAGTTCGCAGTTGTCCTGCCTTTTTAACAAGACCTTCCATGGGAAGCTGATGTTTGGCCCGCAAACAAACAGCGCTCCAGCAACATCCAGTTTTTTTGACTTTTACCCATGTTTCCAACTAACAAATACCATGAGGGTCCATAACTGTGAACGTTGGATTGGGTCGGCACCTCCATCTATGCACAGATTTCCCACAAGTTTCCTACATCTTCCCACAGTTCACCCCCTATTTTCCCAGAGTGTTCCACCATTTTCCCATGATTTTCCCCACCATTTTCCGCTTGGCTGCGGTGAGTGTGACATCGTTGCTTACTGTCTGCAGGTCGTTCAGCTCGTTCAGCCGGGTGGATGGCTTCACGACTTGTCCATCTGCGGAAATCAGCATAAAAGGACCTTAAAAAAAGGAGCCGAAGGTGTGTCTGAACATGGAGGATTTACCATCTGGCAATTTAACATAGCTATTGAAAATGACAAATTATAGTGGATTTTCCCATTAAAAATTGTGATTTTCCATAGTTATGTTAGTTTACCAGAGGGTATCTGATTTCACGATGATCATGTGGATTTAATGCGACAAATGTGTGACTTAATAGGATTTTATAGAGGGATATCATGGGATATGGAACCAACCACAACTATTTGGGTGTGTCTGAACATGCGGGATACACATGGATACACCGATACACCCTGAATATTCGGATTCTTGGTAGCGCGCCACCCGCTCCCTCATCCATCTAACATTTCTGAGGAAGGTTGGGGTTGGGGCCGGTGCCAGAGTCTATCTGGAAAATTATTACCAACCAAATGTTCGGGTACCCTAATGTCAAACAAACCCGGCTAGCACGGAAAACTCTGACAGCATCTGCAAGTGAGAAGGCATGCTGTATCCATTACAGCTACCAGGACTCAACAAAGATCTTCTGACAAAACTGAAGGGACCTCCAATATGACATACATCATGTTTTCAATGTTTTCCCTCAGAACAGAGTTGGATATGTAAACAACATGGGGGCCCATGACTCAGCCTGCTTTCCAAGCAGGGTTTCCTCCAAGGTCAAACCACATTTTTGTACATGTCCACATCCCAAACATCTAGCGATCGAGTAATGTCAAAATCTACCATCCTGTCAACTACCACAGATGTAGAAAAACACCGTTTGTAGATGCACAATTCCACATCCATGTTAGTTTGCCCTAGGGTCTCTGTTTTGGCTGTCCTAAACGAGTTTCGTTTCTCTGATCTCTATCCTTCATATTCCCCATGGTACGTCCAAAATGAGATCAGACTGCGCCTTCTTCTTGTGGCACTTGTTGGAAAACATCTTCCTTGGCCCCGGTGGGGACTCCAATATTGAACAAGAGAGGCTTGCCATGAAACAGAAAGGCCATCTCCCAATTGCAAAACAAAACAAAGCATCCAAGGGTTATGGAATCCCTTAAAAGTTATTAAAAGTTCAGGGTGAAACCCAAACAAAACTCATGCCACTTTCGCTACTATACTTCTTGGGGTTGGGGTTCTGGCACGCAGTAACTTGGCACCAAATCTTCTATCAGCCCAATGACCCTTCAGCCTTGGACGCGATTGCGGAAACAAAACACTAGGAACAGGTTGTCATAATATGATCAGTCCATGATGCTGGCAAACATGATCACGCAAATGATGCTACATAACCAATAAACTTCACACACACGTGTATATATATATATTGTATTCATATGTACTCATGATATTAATGATAACAATATATGACTCATCGCTGACACTTGGTTCCTATGGCAAATCTGAGATACCCTGCCGAATTCTAGTTGGTTCGTAAATATGTGTAAATATGTGCAAATATATAAATGCCCCCACTCATAGCCAAACAGTATATAGATAAACACAACCCATCCATTTAAGGTTTCCCAAGTTCATGCCCCAAACTCGTACTAGAAAACCTTGGTCATACCACATGCTCATCATATCAATATCTCATCATATATCTTATCAGCCATCTATCCTTGAATCTTATTGCCATGTTTCATGTTCCCAGCTGATATTCCACATGAAAAGAACACATAGTGCATGGAAGAAATCCTGCACTAGTTGAGGGATGCGGTCTATCCCACTACCTACAGGGTTTCAACATGTTTCAACCATCCAAGGTGGTGCGGGCTTTCTTCCATCCACAATGGGGGAATCCCCAAGTCACCATGGGTTTCAATACTAAGTCATGGTCATCCATGACTTAAATTACTTGGGGTACCCCTATGACTTTGGAAACTTCCAATTTACCATACCCCAAGGTCGAAAGGTTTGGACATATGTTTCTTTATACTTCTTACAGTTTCGAAGGATCTCCACATAGTTCTTGATGTCTTACTCTTTTACCTGGTTGGTGGTATACCTACCCCTCTGAAAAATGATGGAGTTCGTCAGTTGGGATGATGACATTCCCAACTGAATGGAAAGTCATAAAATTGATGTTCCAAACCACCAACCAGGATTTGTCTATCTTGTTGGAGCCTGCTAGCAGACACCCTACAGGGTACCCCGAAGGGGGAACACTGGAGATCTCCCCACTGATACCACCAACCATCAACCAAACCACCAACCAGTTACTGGTTATTTAACATAGCCATGGTATAGATGGCCCATAGAAATAGATGGTTTACCTATCAGATGGTACCATCACATTAAATGCCATTAAACACCATTAAACACCATTAAACACCACTAAATCCCATTAAACACCATTAAATCCCATTAAATCTCATTAAATCCCATTAAATCCCATCACATATCCCCCATCCCCTGCCATTTCACCGCAGCGTCCAAGGTCTCGCCGCGCAGCACCACGGACGTCAGCAGCTCGCCGCTCAGACGCACGATGGAAATCCGTGCCATTTCGGAAGCGCTGATTTCGGTCGCGTTAACCAAGGGTTGCAGTGGTGCCCCCCCCAAAAAAAAGGTCAGGAACTAAAACTTCAGTAGACTGATCATATCAAGAAAAAACTTAAGTTTCTGCTTGATGTTTCATAGTTGGTTTTATTAAGGCTGATGTGGTTTTAGAAGACTATATCAAGAAAAAATACGGTCAATCACACTTAAATCCATTAAGATCACTAAGGATACACTGTTAGAGAAGTTGCCTGCCATGTTGGGTTCCCCAACTTGGGCCAGGGCAGCTCAGTTCCAAATTGTCACCTGACCCTGACCCTGGCAACGACTTAGAAAAGCTTTGGTAAATGACTAATATAAGACAAGGTTCGAGTTCAATCTCTGCCCTTTTTCCGGGCAGTGTCAAGTCTACAGAGCTTAAGCTCTTGACCAACCCTTATGTTTCCAGCAAAATCTGATATCAATTGCAGGTGCAAGCTCCCAGCAAAGAAAAGGAATGTTGTTGCAATATTGTTATGGTGCTATCAACAGCAACCAATCTAGTAGCCTCCATATGATTTTTTTCTAATCATGTTCAAGATGCCGCTACCTGATTGGATGTATTCATTCAACATTTGGTCTTTTTAACTCTACTGTTCTTTGTGCCCAGTTTCTACCTGTGAAGTCACAATAGAAATCCATGTGCAGAGTGGAAATTCATCCTAAGTGCTCCATGTATTGAAAATTGACCAGCATTTATCACAAAAATGACCCAAATATAGGTATAATTAGGTATTAGGTATATAGATATATCATACATAGAGCATATGGACCATATATATGGGACATTCTGACCTCCTGTCCACCCCCCTGCGGTTCCCAACAGTGGATCCGCCACAGCCATATTTCACCATCTGTGGCGTATCATGACTATGAACATCTATGAGCTATGCTGCTTATGTAACTTATGTAAGTTGAGCATAGTTGAGCATAGTCCATTGGAGTTGAGCCATATCTGAGCTGATTTATCCATGTGTTTCACCACCTGTGCCGAGCCGGGCCAATGGGAACGTTTATTGCGGCCTCTAGAGATGGAACGTTTATTGCAGACCGGCAGCATCAGAGCCAAAGCCGAAGCCACGGACTTTGAAGCAGCCTCTGACATGTCAGGTGTTATCCATTCACTTGGCACCAGTGCCTTCGGAGCTTTACTCACATTTGAGAGGGAAAAAAAAACCATCGCATGTCACGCCTGATGGCTTTGCAAATGTCTTTGGAAAATGCTTGGAACCCACTGGACCTTTTGCTCCAGCTGCGGAAAACTCGAGTCAGTAGCCCCAGTCGAATGGCCCTCAGGACGACAGCAGAGTAATTAGCTACTGTTTGGAGACCAGGATGGTGCATGTATCCGTCTACACATGGGGATGGATTTATAGCGCAGTTGCCCACCAAATCAGAATCAGGGGCACCTCTTTTGAAGCTCGGACATGTTGGTTGAAAGTCATTTCATGAAATCTTCCTAATGGGAAAGTTTGATACCATTCCATGACCTGTTGGCATTTCCTAGTTCCAGTTTATTTTATCTATTTAGATACCTGAAAATCCTGAAAACCCGATAAATCAAATGAACGCTGGCTTCGAGAAACCATTCCAAAGGTGGATTCACATGAAATAACCATATTAACCATATTAACCATATTTAACCATGCTCCTCACTGGGAGGCCCACGGGTACCGCAGGCTGAGGTTTGGACGACCGCCTGCTTCATCAACGAAGGCATAATTGAAGTTCAGACCTCTTGGAGCAGAACTCCCCGTGGTTTGTGTGAAAAGTTGGGCCATGAAATACCTATGTCGAAATAAAATTATATAAAATCCGATATGTATATGTATATAAGTAAATGAATATGAATATATATATATGTGTGTTGGGTTATATAAAACCGGGTATCTTTTTAAATTTTAAATGACCCAAAATCACGCAATCGTTTTTTTTATACTCTTATCGTCTTCTCAGGTGGTGGGCCCCCTGTAGACAAGAAGTGTGATTTGTCCAGCTTTCTGTGGGTGTGAAGGCATCCTTGGTCGAGAGTCAACAGATGTCATCTTTTGTGTTCATTTCCTTTTATCACCTTTCCATTTGCATTCATTTCCTCTCATGTTCCTTTGATGTTGCATTTTCATGTTGCATTAATTTCCTTTCATTTTGCTGTCATGTCCTTTCATGTTCCGTCGCCATGTATCAAAGATACAGGTCTTCGAAAGCTGATATGCTCAAACTGGTCAGGCGTGTATCCGCCCAAACGCTCGCGTCTTTTTTCATATGTCGTTATCGTTTTTGTTGTTGTTTAGCTATTGTTTTGGAGGCCTGTGCAGGTTGCCATCTTCAGGTTTCATGAACATGGACATGTATAAGCTCGTTATCGTTTTTGTTACTCTTATCGTTTTCTGGGTCCCATCTGAAATATATGCCTTGACAATGCCTTGTATGAACATCACATATATCTCGAGTTGCAATTTCAAGGTTCCAAATGGGGCCAATATGCCAATCAACAAGGCCCAAGGCAAGTGTCCCAGCCTGTACGCGCGGCCGGGGATTGATTTTCACCACTTCCATGCAAGGTGCTGGCATAGTAAATCACGACCTTGGCACCGTCTTGGCCACCGGAAAATGTTGTGCTGAAATAGTTTGTTACGCAACAGGGAAAATCAGCACGTCTGCAACAACCCCAAAACGAGTTGGTTTGTGTTGTTTTCCCGGATCCTATCACTGAACACGTTTAGACGTTTCCCCGCACAACCAAACAACACTATTTGGCGTATTCATTTTGTTTCTGTCAGAAAACCATTCAAAAACATTATCAGAAAATTCAGGAGTTTTCTATCAGAAATTCTGTTGATTCAAACCCATTCCAACCTGACGTACCTGAAAACAACCACAGAACTGTGGCAAAACAGCATGAAAGTAGACCCCCTTTCTATTCCAATGTGTGAAAGTTGATAACATCTCCAGATATATATATATAGCAGATTTCCCATTTATATTCATTTATTACCAGGGAAGACGTTTCCCATTAATGGGTTTTATTCTAGCAACCCCCCAAAAAAAGATGGAAATGCAAAATCCTACTGAAATATTGATAATTCCCTTTCTATCTAGAAATGGTGGCTGCATGGGGTTACTATACCATACTATACCCCATAAACTGTTGCTTCAAACATCTCCATTTATATTGGATTTCTATGGTTTTCTCATTTGTATACATATATATATAATGTTTTACTATAAATGTAACATATATATATATATATATCATTGATTACCCCGGGGATCCCCTGTTTTACCCTATAAACTTGGATTTGCTTAAGGGACCAGCAAAAATATGAAACATATTGAAACAACTGCCCCTCTGGATTCCCAGTGACGGTGGGTTTACCATTAGGAAATAACATTCATCACCATTCATCACCGGTCATTATTCCATTCAGCCCTGTCAAATCCCCATAAAATCACCATTCATGACCATGAGCCTCTGGTAAACTAACATAGCTTGTAAGTAAACCAGAAGGCAAATCCCCATCATTAATCCCTATCAAAATCCCTAATCTAAATTCCCATCAATGAAATTCCATTAAATCCCCAATCTAAATCCCCAATCTAAATCCCTAACAAATCAGTAATAGTTGATGGTTAAATCATGTTACCCTCTGGTAATTTAACGTAGCTATTGAAAATGGCCACAGAAATAGTGGATTTTCCCATTAAAAATGGTGGATCTTTCCATAGCTATGTAAACGTTTGCCAGAGGGTTAGCTATGGAAAATCATCATTTTTCATAGGTAAATCATCATGTTTACCATCTATAAATATCTATAAATAATCAGAGTGTAAAGGGTAAATCCCCATCAAATCCCTAAGAAAAAAACTAATAGTTGATGGTTAAATCATGTTAAATCCCCATCAAATCCCATCAAACCCTGATGAAATCCCCAGGTCTCCCAGCCAAGGCGCCGAGCCCGGCCTCATCTCGGCCGCCCTGGCCGAAAGCGCGGCCTCCACACGGTCGCCCAACCAGTGCCCCTGCGGCGCGGCGGAGGAGTGGCTCCCGGGCACCTCAAACGGCCAAACGGCGCGCCGAGGATGACCTCGGGGAAGAAATTTGTTTTGTTTTTAGACTAATTAATAGATATTATACATACATATAGATATATATATATATATATATTATAAATATCTATATCTATATATGTATATATCTATATATATATATATAGATAGAATAGATAGAATGAATAGAATAGAATAGAATTAGAATTAGAATTAGAATAGAAATAGAATAGAATAGAACGATAGATACAAATAATCATATATCTATATCTCCATCTGGGCATGTGTATACATACATACATATATATATACACATATGTCTATCTATCTACCTATCTACCTATCTGCCTATCTACCTATCTACCTATATCTATTAACTTTATCTATATCAGTCTATATCTATATCTTTCTGTGCATCTATCAAGATATACAATATTTATATATATATATATATATATTATAACGTTTGAGACATACAACACGTAAAAATATAATAAAGTATAAATATATATATTATATACTGTACATATGTTAAAAAAAAAAAAACAAGGATGTTCAA
>Ga0126342_10006297_pt1 | contig 21006 bp, 12 predicted proteins | sample Cyp1metagenome_FD_92528 | JGI IMG/M metagenome (GOLD analysis project Ga0126342, IMG submission 92528) | Coral microbial communities from Lord Howe Island, Old Settlement Bay, Australia - Cyphastrea 1 metagenome | ecosystem: Host-associated > Invertebrates > Cnidaria > Coral ...
CTGGCTCACTGACCTGGCTGCGCCATCTTCTCCTTCAAGCTGAGTAGACTGGATGCGCGATTTTTCCCACTAGCTAATGGACTCTACAAACGTAGTGTCGATGTTGGCTAGTCGATTTAGGGCCTCTCACCCCCTGTGTTTATTCAAACTGTCTAATATGATGGTTAGTAGGATGTCCTGCAGGGTTTCCTCGAATTTCTGCATCCAGATATCAATTAACCCTGGGGTAAAGTAATCAATGTATGATTTGTTAAGCTTACGTAATCCTACAAAAGTGCTGGTTTAACAATTAAACATGTTGATTGCACGAACGAAATCAGAGTGTACCTCCCAGTAAATTGCAGCAATCATACCGCCGATAACACCACTAGCTTTTCCAGGAAATTATCCATGAATCGTGGATTTCCTACAGTTATGCTCTGTCAATTTACTGTAGCGTAAACATTTCACCATTGAATCTTAGTCTAGTCATGATGCACCTGCCAGGAGGGTCTCTAGATTTAGCAGAGGTGCAACTCCTCCTCCGCCTCTTTGTTGTCTTCATCCCGCCAGAAAGTATGCCAGAATAGATGCCAGGTAAGAATGCCAGGTAGACTGTCATAGTATATGCAATGTCAGATAGAATGTCAGAAGAAATATGCTATATATAATTCCAGGTGGCATGTCAGAAACTATGTCAGAACAGTGTGTCACAGTGGAGATAGCTCGAATTAAGGTAATTTGTCTGAAATACTGTCGGTTTCTTGCTTAAGGAACCTTCTCCAATATATGAAGTCTCCTTTTTTGTTCTTCAAAGCGCAATCATTAAGAAAGGGGGAACTCCCCTATGATAGCTGTTTCAAAAATAGATAGGAGAGTTCTAGTTTATGTCATGAGAAATATGTGTCTGAACTCCGCATGTTTGCAGAACTAAGTTCACTAGAAAATTAGCTAAAGACCATATAAACCCGTATAAATCCACGATTTTTTGGATGCTTGACATCACCATAACTCCAACATGGTCAGGCTGAAGATCACCAAGGGTCAGGCGAGGAAACATGGGGAGATATCCTATTTTCAGACACAGCCATATATGTGTAGTTTAAACGGTGATACAATGTGATATATGATACATTATATATAATATATATATACCATATATATATATATATTATATATGGTATATATATATATATTATATAATATATATATATATATGGGTAAATTATAATAATTAGTCACTAACCTGAAATTTGCGGCCATAAAAGGGGATGATTTCCCTTATTGACCATGATTCCAGGGCTCGGTTGCAGTGAGGTCGTTAATCCGCTTCATCAACATGGGGGTACCCGAAATCATCCAGATCATTTCCCTATATATATATTATAAACATCCAGTTGATAAACATATAATGTGATATTTGATATAATGTGGATGTGTTACAGTAAATGTGGGGAAATATCATGGGCTCAATTTGTTGTGTCCATGTGATACACTTGGGGTCAGGAGAAGGGCCAGAACCTCTACACTGAAGTTGGAACTCGAATTGTTTTCCATGTTTCTTCCAAACACATATACCCTATGGTAAACAAACATAGCTATTGAAAATGGTGATTTATAGTTGATTTACCGATTTACCATTTTTTTCAATGGTGATGTTCAATAGCTATGTTAAATTACCAGGCCGGGTATATCCAACCCGGGTTATGGCCAGTATGCCCCAGTGCCATTTTCAATGGGGAACATGATGATCAAACATGGATTTTACCATCAGGGATATAAAGAAAACCATGGCTTTCATGGGTTTCTAACTATCAAACATGTGAGGATATGTCTTGGCGAAATATTATGGTTGGTGGTTTTTAATATAGGGGGTAGATTATACTTGGGCATGATTCTGACCCATTTCATGGGGCGATTATAGGGGTATTTACACACGGCGATTTCAATGCGGCAATGGAAATGTCCCCATTTATAGATTATTATCCTACATTTTTCTGGTTGGTGGTTTGGAGCATGAAATTTACGACTTCCAGAAACAGTTGGGAATTTCATCATCCCAACTGACGAACTCATATTTTTCAGAGGGGGTAGGTCAACCACCAACCAGATATGTATTGGTCAATTTCCAAGTTGTTGATGCAGACAGCCCCACCTTTATACGACAAGTAGGATGTGAACCACAGGCCAAACTACAGTAATATTATTCATATCACCCATATTTCTATGTATATCCGGTTATATATATATTGATTATATTGTGTTTTTTTTGGTGATTAAGAACTATACAGACTATACATTTATGTGTGTTTCTCAAAATGGTGGATCCCCAAGTCACCATGGTTTTCAATACTCAGAAGAACTAATGTCTTGGATGATTTGGGAGTACATGACAAAACGGAAACCTCCATATTTGTTTCATTCATCACCACTATTGTTAGGTTTATCTCATGAACATTCATGAACACCCTCAATCACATTCAATATTCAAACATTCCACTAACCGTTCACATAACGTTTACTAGGTAAACTATCATATCAATCCATTACTAGGTAAACGTTTACGTAACGTAACTATGGAAAATCACAATTTTTCATGGGAAAATCAACTATTTCTATGGCCATTTTCCAGTTCGCGTTTTGTATGTTTACCAGGCCGGGTAACCCATCATTAAGCCATCATGAACCTGGCCCAAAAGCACATCATGAAAGTGTTCTTACTGGGACATGTCCATCATTTCCCGAAAAAAATCATCCTGTTATTATGAGAGTAGAGTTTATTATGGTTTCCTAATGATGGAAATGATGGGGCCACTACTAAATCCTGTTATGATTGGCCAAAATCCTGTTTTGGTGATGGATGTCCACTATGAAAAAACAACAAAAAAACACCCATTTCCCCTCCAAAAAGTCTGCCCGTTTTTTGAACACGAAAACGGGTCAAACGGGTCTCACCGTTCCACCGTTCGCTGATCTGGCCAGGTCTAGCCCAGGCAATGGTTTTTTTGTGGAGTCCGATAGGTTTATAAACGATGGGACGACGACAAATTTTATATTTGGGAGTATTGTTAAATGGTTTTTCTTGGTGAATTTAGAATTTGTAACATGTTCACTATAATAATCTATAAATTCACTATTTTATATTGGGATTATAGTGAATTTATAGATTATCCCACTGAACATGTTATACACTGGGAGTTTTTTTTTTTTTCCCCATATAGCATGTTCAAACGGGATTGTACTCTATCAATGGGAACACTTTAAAAAAATGGGATGAGTTCCATGTTTTCAAAATCTTCAGTATCATCCCTTAGAAATAGCCATGGAGATCAAAGACTGCACGGAGAAGCTGGCGTGGTGTCTGAAAATGCCGCTTAGCATAGCCGGTATTGTTGTGGCCAATGTAGGACATGATGGTCAAGCAATACATTTTGTTGGGGTGTTGCCATCAATTTTCAGACAAAACCTTGTGGTTAACCTGGTTAACCTCTAAAGAATTTCTGGCTCTTCCCAACTCAATGGTGAAAAAAATAGGGCCAACGCCAGTTTCCCTGGTATAGGAATGGTGCCTATAGTTAGCTACTTTCTGGCTTTCTGGCGCATCCCACTTAGTGTTGGTACGCTTTCACCCTAGTCATAACTGGACCAACACTACTTGCCCTAGTCATTATACTTTTCGTTGGGGTTTTAAGTGAAATGAGTCGCCCAGTAGTATAGGTATGTATTAATTATATAATCTATTTACTAGCTAGGCTTCATTCAGCATAAGTGTCAAAAAAAAAGATCTTGCATTGAAGTGAGTTAACCAACACAAATGTAACATAGAATCAAAAAGAAGTGGGAAATAACCAACAAAAATGGTGGATGTGGTCACCAAGAATGATGTTTTTCACTGCAATGGATCCCCACCTTGGTATATGATGGTAATCCTGCGTTCTCAGGAGAGGAATTACCCCAACCAATATTTACCAACGCTACTCCTCTCCGAAAAACGTATCCAAAGACCTCACTAGCAACCTAGACCCTGCTACGCTTTGGAAGACTAGCTTCCAACCAGGTAACCAGAAAATGGGCGATTGCCACAGCTGGAGAGAACTATTATTCTGATTGATGGTCGATTCGTGGTTGGTTTATGGCAATATGATATTTATGGTGAAGCTATATTCTGAATTCTGAACCATAATTACTATAACTGGTTGGTGGTTTCAAACATTTTTTATTTTCCATATATTGGGGATAATCATCCCAACTGACTTTCATATTTTTCAGAGGGGGTGAAACCACCAACCAGATAAACATCTATAAACCACATTTCACCATCTGTAGCCGTTGTTGTAATCTGCCTCTCTTTTTTTTGCGGTGAAGTTGTTCAGAAGGCCGCGGCCTTTGATGCTGTGGTCCCCAAGGTCGTGGAGCCGAGGTGCGAAAAATCAACTGACAACATGGTTAATGTTTATGATTAAAAAACATTGTTAATGGAGAAATGATGGTGATTTTTGTTGGTTACTCTAGGTGATTCTAAGTGATTATTGGTGATTGATGGTGGTTTTGTTTCATGCTTAATGGTAATTAATCATGGTGATTATAGTGATTGATGGAGAAAACGTGACGATTAACAGAAATTACATGGGATTTAAATCACCATGGCGTGTTTCAAGTCACTAGTCATGGTCATCCACGAAGACTGGATGATGCAAGGGGGTACCCTAATGACCAGCAAGGGAAACCTCCATATGTGCGATGGTTAAAAGTTGCATTGTATACCTATGTATACCCATTTGTGCGGAATGGATTGATGAGACAATTTGACAATACAAATTTGTAAATAGCATGTTTTTGTTCAGGATTCTGATTGTGTTGCGGATGGACCAACAACGGAAGGCTGAACTTCTTCAAAAGGAATTGTTTGCTTCCTTCCAGAAGGAGAATATGTATATATATATACATACTTATATATGTTGTACAATGTGTACGCATACGTGGGGTATACTTATATATGTTGTACAATGTGTACGCATACGTGGGGATACGTGCTGTCTTAAAGGATGATTAGATTATTAAAATTAATTAGATTTCAGTTTGTAAGTTTTAAATCAAAGCTGTTTTTTCAAGGAATGCTGCATGTGTGAATTGAACCCTGTATTTCTTGGCAGGAACTCAGTATGTGAAACATTGTACTGCATATGATGAAGGAATGTCAACTTTTTAGCGCAATACTGTAACGTTTTGGGAAGGCTGAGGAGTTTGAGAGGAAGACCGCATATTTCTTCAAAAGGAACACTGCATCTTTGAAGGGAGTTCTCAACTAATTTTGCAGAGGGACTGCTTCTGGAAAGAAACACTGTATTGTCATAAACGAAGACTGCAGTTTATGGCTGAAAGATATGCAAGGAAATACTGCAATCTCTGACTTGAATCATGCAATCATGCAGGAATGTTTCCTTTCAAAGGGATGCTGTGCCAGTTAAGGAAGAATTTATAGATTGAAAGACATGCTACACACTTCGCCATAAATAAGAGTCGTTGCATTTTACTTCAACACAGAATCTGAGTTGAATGACGGGCATAGGAGATTAAAATGAATGTTAGCTCTCCAGACTCTAGAGTCATGAGTCAGCTGTTGCCTTGTACTTATTCAATTGTGATTTATCACCTTGCACTTATTGATGAAACAATTCATCATAGATCCTTGGTGAACAACTCCAGTCTTGAAACATGAACTTTTTCCTGGTGTGGCCCACAGGGCTCGTCAACCAGTTCAACTGTTGAGCAAGAAATCAACAGTCAACCATGAGCCACCTTGAAATCACTAGAAGTTCAAGCATTAATAGAAAAAAGAACATGAGTCATTCGATCTTCAACCATTGTTTCAACCAATTTATGACCTTGGGTATGCCAGGCCACCTCCGGAATCAGCGATGAGACTTGTCGCTGTTTGAAACGGGGAACGTGGGCGTTCCAGCCAGGCGTTGTGTTTTGTTTGAGTAGCAGGAGTAGGAGTAGTAGGAGTAGTAGATAGTAGTAGTAGTAGTAGTAGTAGTCGTCAGTAGTAGCAGTAGTAGCAGTAGTAGTAGTAGCAGCAGTAGTAGTAGTAGGAGTAGGAGCAGTAGGAGCAGTAGGAGCAGTAGGAGCAGTTTTCTTGGTTCAAAAAGCATGATACTAGTTGGTTGGGTACTTCATTGATTCTGTTGCTAAGAACATAGGTTAAAACCCACAAACGCTTGCTGCAATCATATTCGCCAACGCAGACTGGGGACGGTTAGTAAATTGGACTAGTTCAATGGAACTTGGGGGTTTGTCTGTTGGTACCTGGGTTTGTAGCTCTTAATCCACCAAAATGTTGACAGTTACCCTCTGGTTATGTGTTACATAGCCATGGTTTGTCGATGGCCCTAATCGAAATAGATGCTTTACCTATCTTAATAGCATGGTGGATCTTTCCATGGCGAACTGTTAGTCATAACCAGAGACTATTTCATGGCTTAAATCAACCGTTGCTGTTCGATGATGCGACTAAGCTTCTCCGGATTTGTGGTCTTCGCTGGGCTATTTGGTATGATCCGAACTGACTTTGAAAAGGGACCTTGGGCGTGAATCGTGTTTCTTAAAATTCCAAACAACCAAGTGTTCATTGGAACATCATCTGGTTGGTGGTTTAGAACATTGCTTATTTTCCATTTCATATATGGGATGTCATCCTTCCCATTGACTAATATTTTTGAAGATGGTTAAAACATGTTAAAACCACCAACCAACCAGATATTATTATTAACCATCATTAACCATCATTAGCCATTATTAACCATTATTAACCATGAAAATCCCATTAAAATCCCATTAAAATCCCATTATGCCCCCATTATGCCCCCATTTTTACATCTCAAAATTGAATGACTCATGCTGCCTCCCTGGGTCCCTCACATCAAATCGCCAGTTTCGACCCAATCACGAGCTGCTTGTGCGACCTGAGGCAATCGCTAAGGGACTATGACACCGACGGCTGTCTCCAGGGCGCCTGAAGATATGGGATGTCTCAAGAAGTTTTAAGCCGTTGACAAATAAGACCGGAACTGCAGTTGAACGTTGCTGTGAAGTTGGGTTGGAAAACTCTGATACAGATGGCTATACTATGCTATAATTACTGTATAAATATGTATACAATTTTTATAAATGGACCATCAGTTGGACATACATGGTTTGTAAATGTTTGTAAATTGGTTATAAATCGGTTATCCATATTTGTAAACTAGCTAGAATGAAAACAATTATTGTATTGGGTCGCTGGGTTGAGCATGGGTCGAATTTTTCGAATTTTCTTTTCTACATGCTGGTCGTCCGAGGTTTGACTGTATACCAGTCCGTTGATTGTAGCGTCGAAAGAATGGAGAGAACATGTATCTACATGATACACATGTCCATAGCTAACAAAGCTGAACTGGTTGGTGGTTTGGAACATGAATGGATTATTGATGATTATTGTCCATTTCAGACATGGGGCCCGTCATCCCAACCCCATTGACGAACTCACGAACCATCATTTTTGACGGTGAAATTGCACCACCAACCAGGATATTATTAACCATCATTAACCATATTAATAACCATCATCATTAACCATTATTCACAGTATATTAACCACCAACCAGCATAAAAAAACCATTATTAACCATTATTAAGAGTTTATTAACAGGATGAGACCTGTATTTTTTTCTGCACTTTTGTGACGACTCCTTTCCGGTGGCGACGCGAAAATTCCACCGTGGCGACGGTGCAGCCAGCCCTGCGGTGGAATTCCCGAAACGAAAGAAACCAGTGATGGTACCCGGCCTGGTAAACATACAAAAAGCTATAGAAAGACGTTGATCTTCCCATTCAAAATGGTGATTTACCTATTAAAAATGGTGATTTATAGTGGATTATAGTGCATTTTCCCATTCAAAATGGTGGATCTTTGCATAGTTATGTTAGTGATTAACCATAGAAATATAAAGTGGATTTATCCAGCTATAAAATGGGTACGGATCTTTCCAGTAAACGTTTTTTGTAAACGTTTACACGGTAGGGTACCAGTGATGGTAGTTCCAACCGGGGGTTCACACGGCGTCACGGTGCACTGCGACCTTTTCACAGTTGAAGAGTAAAAAATGACGACGAACCGTGCCTCAGCGTTCAGGCCGTAAGTCACCAGAAATCCAGAAGCCCAGCAATGGGTATATACCCGGCCTGGTAAATTAACAGTTTGCGAACTGGAAAACGGCCATAGAAATAGTGGTTTTTCCCATTAATAGCATGGTGATTTTCCAGTTCGTTATGTAAACGTTTACCAGAGGGTAGAGTGTTTGAAAGATGACCAAATGACCTTCCCAGACGTCATGATCTTTCGAATCGTATCTTTGAGGCACGGAAATGCTATGTGTTTGAATATGTTTGGACACCACTGGCACGCTGGCATGGACCCTTCTGTTTTCAGCAGGTGATAGCTTAAATGATTAAATGTGTCTCTTCTATTTGGTTTCGTCTCAAAATATTGTACCTCTAGAATCATTGGTTGAAATAACCAGTTTTGTCCTATGTGTTTTTCTAGCCATTTTACTGGGTGTACTGCGTGCATTCCCCATGTTCAGGAGCCATTTTTTTTTCACGAGGTCAGTGTCATTTTCTGGACCTGTCACATATCTATGCAATGCTGTAGATATGTAATGTGTATATGAAATTATATGACATAGCATGATGATGCATGATATACAGCAATATGATAGAGTGTGATATGATATGATATGATATGAAATGAAATGAAATGAAATGATATATTATATATATAGTATGATATGATATGATATGATATGATATGATATGTTATATATGATATATTATATGTGATTATATATGATGATATATGATGATATATGATGATATATGATGATATATTATGATATGTTATGATATGTTATGATATGTTATATGTGATAAGATATACATATGTTGCGTATGATATATGATATATTATGCATTATATATGTTATACGATACGATACAATATGAATATGATGTATACATATTATACATACATATTGATTTGCATTATAATGCAACTGTAACACAATGTACTATATTGTATGAAATGATATACTATAACAATGTATGACATGATAAAACATGTATGACAGAATGTGACACAATCAATATAAATTTATGAAATTATATACACATGTGTATATATAAATATAATGTGAAACCATTTAATATGATAGGCAACAACATACTGCAATTCGATGCAATAGACGATAATGTAATGTAATGTGATGTAATGTCCTGTGATGTAATGTAATGTAATGTAATGCACATGTTGGATGTTGATGTTAATGTTGATATAACGTTAATCTTAGTGTTAATGTTAACGTTAAGGTAATGTTTTGTAATGTAATGCACTGGATGTGTATGCATTCCTATTTTCAGATCTGGCAAAGAAAGGGATTTTCAATGATGATTTGCTTGAAGAACATGTTATGCCCTTGCCGTGCCGGAGCATCCTTTTTAGATATTTGCTGTTTGCTGTTGCAAAAGAATGCCGTTTTGTCCCTGATACCGAGGATAGCTGGGACGGCTGGGAAAGATTGAGCTGTCCGTGACGAATCCAATACACAGATGATCCATGGCGCTGCTATTTGCAACAGCTTGTTCCATATAATTACCAACATTTATATAGCTATGATCAAAATTGTTTCATATACCCTCTGGTAAGTTTACATAGCTATAAACCACCGTTTTGACATGTGATTAATAGTGACATCATCTATAAATGGACCATTTTTCATGGCTAAGTTAGATTACCAGAGGACAGATAGATAGTCTGAAACATTCTTGCCACCTCGCAACATCTGTATCGGGATGAAATTCCAGCAAAAGTTTTCCACATTCCAAAACTGACCCAGTCATTCATGTAGGCAAATGTACCAGCACCATGGAGAATATCATATGATTCATGATGTATCTATAATATATATGTTATTCCTGGTGGTTGATATCCCCCTAAATGTGTTCTGTTGGTTGGGATCCCCGTTTTAGAAGGTTATAATCATTCATAATACGTACTAGTTCCAAACATATGGTTATCATGATAGACCTCAGGCACTTTTCTTCAACAAATCTGACTTCAAAATGGCGTTCGCCAAACCAAACGGCAAGCATTTGATGAGGGCGGTGCGGCGGGAGCCGTGTGAGCAGTGTGACACAAGCAGTTTGATGATGGAGGAATAGTTGATAGCCTGCTATTTGTTGTTATTGAACATGAATCACAAACTTACTATACATATATATATATATATACATATTGCCATGGGGGACGTGTTGCCGGCCAGGCTTCTGAATGGTAAAAGAGCTGGTTGGGTCGCTGGATGTTTACCAACATATTGTGGTTAGTTACCCTCTGGTAAACTAACATAACTATGGAAAACCACCATTTTTCATGGGAAAACTCACTATAAATGGCAATTTTCAATAGCTATGTTAAATTACCAGAGGGTATATAGGCTTTGAAGCATCAGAAGCATCGCTGGGGTTCCAGAATCCTTCGGCGGCTTTCAAGGCGATTAAGTCAGAATCATGCGGCTTTCATGGCTGCTATGATATTTACATGACCGTACAATGTGAGGCCCCAGTGATGTTAGTTGGTTTATGAGCCCCAGTAACTAGTTCGTTATAAGTACCATAAACCATAGTTATTGGAGTTATAAACCAACTGAACGCTATCTTGGGGGCCTCACATTGTACATGTTTTGAAAAAAAAAAAAACTGTGGATGTAGCAAAGTTAAAACCAAAACTATTGTTATCCGAAGTGCGGTTTTTGCTTAGGCAGGAAGTTGTCCAGATGATGTGAACAAGCGCGGAAGCAACAAGATCAATGATTAGAAACGAAGGCGTGAACATCCAGTGGTTAATAAGGCAGAGAATTGTGATCAGGAATCTTGAAGCAGGACCAGTTCCAACCTTTTGTAATGGACATATATCCCATACTATTTCATGGTTAATAATGGTTCATAATGGTTCATAATGGTTAATAATGGTTAATAATGGTAAATAATAATCTGGTTGGTGGTGCCAGGAACCATGGATTTTTGAATGATTTTCCAGAAACAGTTGGGAATGGAATAATCATCCCAACTGACTTTCATATTTTTCAGAGGGGTAGGTCAACCCGGGATACCCCAGTTTCAGACCCAGCCTTTTTTTCACATTGGGGATTCCTCCAAGATGGTCTTGACACTTCTCACTCATGTTTTTTTGAGATGGGAGGCTGGACACAGATGAACTTTAAGCTGTCCAGTTCAAAAATGGATTGGTATTCTGATAACTTCGAAGGGCTGGGAGCCAATGATGACGATAACTATTGGTAATTTGGTTATCATCTGATGGCACTTATATGATAACCATATCAGCCAATGATAACCATAACTATAACATAAATAACTTCATATGATAACCATAAAAGTACTCTAGAGGCTGCATTCATCAGCAACCTGTCCACTGACTGCCCAGATGAATTCAAGTTGCAGTTTTTCGTGTCGCACCCCAAACTGTGCTCTTGTGCTTGTCCAGTGGGAGACGTGTAGGATGCAGGTGTAAATTTACTTCAAGTACAATAGACAAGTGTGGTATGGATCTAAGTAAAAAGTAAAGACACAGGTGTTTTCTGGAAATGTGGTACTTCCGTATACCCCCCATTGTAGCCTTTCAATAACCTTTAGGGGGAACAATATATGCTTATCAACTGGGTTTAGGGGTACACGATTCTCCGCCATCGGATGCCATGGGGTTGCCCGGGCCATGTTTCTTTGATGCCAAAGTGGCTATTTCTTTCGGATGCGCAGTGTTGATGTGTTGACGTGTCAAGCAGATGTTCAGATCATATTTTCCAGGTTGACCTTTTGGGCATTTTTTGTGGATATGGATGGATTATGATGGATGTAAATGGCGTCAGAATTTTCTGGAGTTGGCACAGCTTTGGCGGTGGCGCGAGCTGCCAGAGTTGCCCAGATCGATTTGCCAGGACTTTCACGACTTTGGTTTACCAGCTTAGATCATCAGCAACATTAGGGATTTAGCAGTACCCTCCAGTAAACATACTATTAAAGCTATGGCAGCTATGGACCATGGATAGTTCCATGATTTACTCATATTTATCCATAAAATGGTGATTTTCGAGTTCGCAAAGTGTTACTTTACCAGGCCGGGTATCCAAAATGATAGAAACAACTCCAGATTCAAGATCTGAACGTGATGTTCGGTCGTCAACCCGCCCCGGCAACCCCATTTTTGGAGGCCGATAACAAACAAGAGCGGGCTTCCACTATGTGGTTTCATTCGTTAAGCTTTCAATTGCATTCCAACCGGGATTTCTCAAAATTATATGATCAACCCTTTGAAACATGTTTTTTTCTTAAGGCCTTGAGGCCGCAATTACAAGGTTCACAAGCATCTTTTCTGAAGCCATCACTGATCACATTTTTTAGGCCGGCGGAGGTTGGTGATCATGAAAATCCCATGGCAGTGGCCACTCTTCCAATAAAATCCATGGGTATTTATTGGGAGGAAATCGGAAAATCCATGGAAGATCAGAGATGTGTATTGTTTGGAAGATCATCGCAAGACCCGGGATGAAGATATCAATTAAAAACAACATTGGGTTGCTGTGATTAGTAAGAAAAAAGCATGGGAAATCAAAGATTATAGGTACTGACCGTCTACTGACCCGAAGATCTCTTTGCATCCCATTGTCCCCGTTGGTATGATACCACCGATCTAGGCTGGTCAATGTTGGGAACGCTTCAATCAGTAGAATCACAAAACTGTTTGCTGGTCACATCCAAAAAAGTTTTCCTGCAATCAACAGCAAATTAACTTTCAATATCTTGTTCATCTTCGATGTATCCCTAAAAATATGCCTCTGGCCAGTCGGCACCTCAAGAATTCGACATTTCGCTGCAAAGAGCAGTGACTGCAGGCCACGACGCAGATTCAGGCGCCCGCACTACGCGTTGCCTGAAACGTTCAACGTCGGTGCCGGCGATGAACTCATGGTCGCTCCTGAGGCCAACGTCGGTGCTGGCGAATGAACTCGTGGTCGCTCCCGGCCGCTCCCGGGGCTGGAGGCCCTCTGAGAACTGATTCAGTCTCAGATGGTAAAAGAGGGGGCCCCTGCGATTTTGCTTAGATCGGATGGTTGATTTGCCATCAGCCTCCGGAAGCGCCTTATATACAGGCGGATTGGCGGTGATTCACCAGGTGCCAACTCTTCAGCAAGAAAGCGACCCCAGTTTCGAGTTTCAAAACACCGCCAATCAGTTTGTAGTATCAGGCACCTTTCTTTCATAAGTTCGCATCATTCGAACGCCTTGTGTCCCATCGGAGTGGCCATTCGATTAAGGTCCAAATCAAGGGATGGTCATCCGAGTCCTGGAATCCATGGGTTTTTATAGGAAAATCATCCCCTTTTATGGCCGCAAGATTCAGGTTAGTGTTTTTTTCTAAAAAAAATACCCATATATATATATATATATATTATATATGCATAAAATATATATATATATAATAGATATATATATATATTCATGTTATAACTATTAAAGAATCGTGGTGATGATCATAGCCCGATCATCCCATGTACTGTAACCTGATATATCGGAAATCGGTATCCGAAATAATCAGGTGGTGTAATGCGGTTTCAACATGTTTCAACTGATTTTTTTTTAAAATGTTGATATGTTGTTTGAAAAGTTTCAACTGAAAATAGGTTTCACCTTAATTTTGTTTGGCTTGAGATTTAAACAAAGGCATCCTCGTATCCACCAACAAAGTCAGATTGGCATCCTCAATTCTCATGGTTAAACTCGATGGTATCTACTGAGAGTGAAGGATAGTGCTTCCCATCATGGCTTATCGTAATCCTCAAACCTTTGTGCCTTCTGGTTTTCAGAAAAATGGCTGGAAAATCATGATTTCAATAGCTCTGTCGTGTGCAAGTCTGTTTTTCTCCATTGCCACAATAAATGGCCATGGGTAAAAACTATATGATAGCATATAGCTTACATCTATAGTCTTTAGTTTTACTCTTTTTTATTTATATTCATAACTAGCACCGTCTACTCTACGTATTTATGTTCACCAGGCATCAGGGCATTAGGGTCTTGCTCCTCCTACCACTCCGATGCGAAACAGGTTGCCTGTTTTTTACTCGTAGGGTGTGGATTGAGAGGCTTGGCCCTTCAGAAGTGGCGCCTTTCGATTCGTCAGTCGAGTCCAGACTTGAAGCGAGTTGTCGTTGCCATTCCCTTTCCTCTAAGTAACTTCTATGCAGATTTTTCGAAATAATGTGGGTAAAACATGGTAGTAAAGCAATGCCATTTGCACCATCCCCCAGTCATCACCATAAATATACAGGTGCTATAAACTTTCCATTTCCAGTCATGGGTGGTCTGTGAAAATGGCTGACATCATCACAGGGTGATTGTTTCATCATGGTTCACGTCTATGGGGACGATCAGTCTCGATGACTGTCAGATTCAGCTGCATATCTGTAATACCCGGCCTGGTTATGACTAACATAGCCATGGTATAGATGGCCCATTTATAGATGGTCTACCTATTAAACATGGTGATTTTCCATGGCTATAATAAACCAGATGGTAAATACTGGCCATAGGTCTGAAGAATTTTCAACATGCAGGATGTTTGTTGCCATATCCTTTAATATCCTTCAACGATCTTCAACGTTTTTGTTACAGCGCAAGCGTTTCATGAGGTGTTCACTTCCAAACCGCTCGCACAGCTCTTGTGGGCTCGTGGACTTGCTTTCCTCGGTCACCGGACCACGGAAAAAGGTTGTGGAAAACGGCGAAGTTCGGAGTTGAGCAAAGGGATTTCTATGGATAGCAAGGATTTTTTATGCAGTGAAAGAAGAAGAGGAAGAAGAAGAAGTGTTGGTTTCACCATGTTTCACCATTAACACGCAATTGTTTTGTTTTTTTCCAGCAACCAACATTGACATCATTGACATTGGCAATCCAGGGCCTCAGAGTACAGGGATTCAGGGAGGAATGGAACCAGTTGCTGGGTCCCTTCGTGATGGCTTTCAGTGCTCGCCTTTCCTGGACCTTGTGGTGCCGAGAATATGTTTGTGCTGGGTGGTCGACATGGTATGCAAGTGTGACATGCTCGGAGATTCAGGGGTGAGTTGTTTCGCCATATCAAATAACATTGGCGTGCAGCAGAAGCAAGCAGAATCAACGAAACATATTGAAGAATTAGGAAGATGAATCTTCAGAAAAAGAAGATCATAGAGTGCAAATTGCAGGGTATATTTGGATATATTTGGATAATTGGTCCACACCAAAAAAAGGTTTGGAGTGAATTAGAACTTTTGACCAATCCATGGTCCATGAGCTCTTTGAAACCTGGCGATGGAAAAACGTCTCCTATGAGCCATGGCTGTAGTCTAAGACACATTCACTTCTCATGGTTTTATGTTTTATGATGTTTTATTATTCTTATTGCTTTGAAAGGGGGGAAGTAGGTGGAATATGTGGAAAATTGTGGAAAACTTCCAGTTGAACAAAAACAAACAGCTACATACAGTTACTACCATGCTTTCGCTTCGCATTGGCCCGGCTGTTGAGTACCCAGCAGACCACCAGCAACTGCGAACTCCGAGTCGCAGTCCCTTTTCTTTTTGTGCCGAGCTCTCTTTCAGATCAACATCCCGTGCCAAGTCCCGTGGCGCGTGACGTTGGCGAAGGGCCAGGTATGAAGTCGAAGCGGGGCTATAGAAGGTGGTCGCAGTATCGATGATTTCTTGGGGAAGATGGAAAATCTGGAGCTGTTTTGGATACAGTTAACAGCTGTTTTTAATAATCCCATAGGATCCATGGTGCTGCCATATATGGTGCTCCATGGATCCCATCAATATACCCCCTTTATGTTAGCATACCAGCACCATGGATCCGTCATGGCTATTGTTGAAGGCCAGTTTATCGAGTTGTTCTGTCGTCCCAAGCTGATGTGTCACGGTCAAAACCATGGGTTAGTTTCCCATATTTGGGGATGGTTCAGGATTCCAATGATGGGATGGATGACAAAAAAAACAAAAAAAAAACCTAAAAGACATCCGAAGCTAGTCTGATGGACCAATCTATGCCTGCAATGACACCACGGCTAGGATAATTTTAGATGTTCGGCTGGCAAAACAGTTGTGTGACATATACATATTATATCATATTATTCGGACCCCAGAAAGATTGCGTCCCTGATCACCTACACTCACTCCCTCAATGTTTACCCATAACAGAGTGTATTCACCTTTTTCTTGTACCTTTCCATACATATCCCACTTTGTATCCTGGTCGTTTTCAAGTTTTGGGGTTGCTACGCTCTAGCGATTTGGTTCAAGAATCGGCGACCAATGGGTCAATGGGCCTACTCGGTTTTCTTCAGTATTAAACCACCCATTTTTGAGGCATGATATATAATTTGAAGTATTACCCATATGATACTCAGATTTCTGTCAGTTGTATACCAGTTGTACCTTTTGTCCCCGAATTCTGTTGGTAGATTCTTAACGTTCAAGCATTGTAGCCCAAAATTTCTTGGTCGCATCTCATTTTGATTGAACAAAAACAAATTTGTTCAATGTGTTTTTTCTTTGTCAGCTAATTTCAAGGTGAACTCTCGATGTTTGTGAAACATCCTGATTTTGTGCAGCTTCAATCGGCGTTCGACTTCTTTTTATAGACCTTAAGTTTCTGAATCTTAAGAACCTTCATGATCCATAAAGCGGTGGATCAATAGCTACCAGATGTACGGTGAACATGTTTTTTCCAGCCTATCTTCATGTGAAAACCTTCACGGCTTTGGGGCCGTCCCGTGATCGACGATACGACACCGCGAAAAACGTCAACGTTGCGCAACGGAGCGAAAGGGGGGCAGCGCTGGTTGCAACGGGAATTAACACCTTGGTTGATGTAGCTTGATCAATTGACAGTTGGTTCTTTTGTTATTTTTTGTTTAGTTTATTTGATAACTTTGCTACAATTCGTAAACTAAATCCTGAACAGCTATGCATAGCTACGTTCTTGTGCAGGGCAAAGCGCAGGTACAGCGGTGGTCTGAACTCTCGTTTTCGAGAGAGAAAGGAACCATGCAACCAAACATGTTTTAACTTAAGCAAAATAGAGTTGTGCTTACAAGACTTACCCTCTGGTTATTTAACATAGCCATGGAAACTGGCCCATTTATAGATGATTTTCCCATTAAAACCTCCATTTATGCCGGGATTTTCCATTGCTATGTTAAATAACCAGATGGTATTTGATCAATGAAGAATTATGTTTACTAAACGACGAGTTTTCCAAAAACTTTCCAGCTGGATGAAGGATTTTTTTCATCTTCAGGCAGTCAGATTTTCAGAGACATCCATATATTAATTGCGGGTTTTATAATAAATATGGTATATGGATATATGGAGGTTTCCTGAACTATGGCTACTCTAAACCATAGGTCTTCCCTTTGATTACAAGCAATGACTTGGTCATGTTTTCGGGGTACCCCATTGTCAGGAAACCTCCATGTGTTTATATTATTTTGATATTGATATGTTCTACAATGTGAGGCCCCCAAGATAGCTAAGTTGGTTTATGACTCCAATGACTATGGTTTATGGTACTTATAACTGGGGGGCCTCACATTGTATGTGTTCAATGGTTTCACCATTAAAAACTCATTAATGCATTAAATGGCCATACATTGCTGTTCTCACGTGCACTGCAGACCCATCGTGAAGGAGTCACTTTGACTGCGTAGCACACACACATCAATTCTTGTTAATACATGTTGTAACATCTATAATATGTGTATATATAATATGTGTATATATATAACATGTATGTATAGATAGAATTAAATATAGATGGATAGATAGATAGATAAGTATATAGGCTATAGGTAGTTAGATATTTACAAATACATGTATATAAAACATACAATCTCCACTGTCCACTCATGCTACATCCATGGGGTCCACAAGATTTCCGACATTGCCATCTTTGGAGGTACGTTTGTTGGGTGAAGATCCTATTTTCGACAAGCTGGCGCAGGCCAAAAGGGGAATCCATTGAGTGATGTTCCACAGTGGTATGTGAAATTGCCATAGAGTAGTTGAATAATTACCTTTAACTATAATATATATATACAGATATATATATATAATTATATATAATATATACTTGTTTCAATAGTTGTTCAATACAGATTTAAGACCTGCAATCAGCAGTGAGAATATGTTTTTGATGTTCGAAATCACATATTAATGTCAATTTTGGAGTGAGGTTTTTCCCAGTGACGTGCAGTCTGACTGTTAAATCTGTATCGGATGGGTGTCCCAGCAGGGCAGGGTCTCCGAAATTCGATATGGATGATATGGGATGCCAGTGGTAACAGAACTGTGGGGCGAGATGAAGCAACCTGGCAACCAAGGGAAGGATGCTTAACTGGATGACAAATTAATTGGGTCGGGACCCAGGGTATGATTGAACTTGGCAAGAGATGAGATGGCTCACTGCCATATTTTTTTGTTGTGGTTGATTCTTGAAGCTAGCTGCTAGATGAATACTGTAACCATGTGTAACCACAGCCTTTGACAAAATTCCTTGAAACCCAAGAACCAATTCAACACATACAATTTGAATGAAGATCTTGGATTTGTGGCTTATCATCCCACTACTTCAAGGCCCCGTAGATCAGCAGAACCAAGACTACGCGAACAGTAGAAGCCCTCATTTTTGCTAAGGTTTCATGATCAATACATTACCCCTAACGGCAATTTTAGAGTTGGACCTTCTGTTTCGAGGGTTCACTTCAGGACCATTCAGGACCGATAAATTCATTGTCGAGACATTGGAATTTTGAACAGGGCAGGACCCTGACTTTACAGAGCCTTTTGTGGGCCAAAAGTGCAGCTGAAGATGTTGGAGACATGCCCCTTTTTTATGTGGCCAGCAGCGTTCAGAAACCCTGTTGGTCGGGACATGACCTGGGCATCAGATGTGCCCTTCTGGTCAGGCTGACAGTTGTGCCCTTCACCGCGAGAACCAGGTGAGGGCCTTTGTATGCTTTCAGGATCTGTAGATCATTCTATATCTGTCAGGTGGATATAGAATCATATAGAATCATAGGAACCTATAAGCTAACCTAAGCCATGGGAAAACCCAATGGGAAACCCAACTGCCGCAACTCTTTTAACCGGTCAATGGCATCACGTGTGTTGCCATCATTCCACGGAGATAAATCTGGTGGGTTTCAAGATGTGTAATTTTTGTCTCAAGCCTATGACTGTTGATGTATGATTTTTGGATGATGATGATGATCCCTCTACTTTCTCGCAGATGTTTTTTTTTTTATTTTTATTTTTTCGAGTGGTCAGAAGCACCGAAAAACCAGATGTACATAGCTATGATATGCGATTGTGTTATGTAATGTTATGTATAAACCCAGCAAATCACCACTTTAGCATAACAATTACATAGCATTACATAGCACAATATGGTTACATAACATCAGATATACATAACAGATAACCCCTAAATATGTTAGATATTTTGATTGTTCAATATGGGGAGAAACCGCTCGTGTAAGCTCGCCGTGGGTGATGCATTAACCAAAGGGGGCGATTTCTATGGTTGGATGTTTAGTCGGAGATCATTGGAATATGACATACCATGAGTCAATAGATTGGTGGGACAAATTACAGGTTTAAGCCCCATATTTTATGGGAAAATCCTGATGTTTCCGGTGAGGATTTTCCTGTAAATCCATTGAATGAGAGTAAAATTCACATCCCCATTGGATGGGCCAGCAGCTCTGTTTTTTTTTTGCATATGAATAAACTATGTTGGTAGCGGACAAGACAAGTACGAACACCAGGATTTTGCAACAGATGTTTTAACACGTGTTTGTTTTTTTGTTTTATTATTATCATCATTTTTTTTATTATTGTTATTATTATATATAGTTATATACATATATGCATATATATATATATACATACACTATTTTGCTTCCGGAGAGTCCAATTTCAGTGGCTCCTGCCGAGACTCGGGTGTTGCGCAACTGGACGAAAGAGATGAAGGTCCGGGGTGGAGCCCCAGGAATCCATGTTGGTAATGTTGGTAGCTGAACTGATGGGTTTAGGATAGATTTTTCACATATTACCCTCTGGTAAACTAACATAACTATGGAAAATCACCATTGTTCATGGGAAAATCCACTATAAATGGCCATTTTCAATAGCTATGTTATATTACCAGAGGGTATGTGGGTAAAACAATGCCATGTTTAAGTGTTTACCATCCCCCAGTCATATATCACCATAGATATATAGGTGGTATGGTTACCACTTCCGGTCATGGGTGGTAAAAATGGCATTGTTTTACCCATGCAGATGATATATTATATATAGATAATGTATCTTTTGCATCACGGATATCTTCCTGATTTTCACTGGCCAGAGTTGAGTAGTACAGAGGGGCCGTTCAAATATTACAAATACTCGATTGACATGTGTTTTCATGAGCCATAAATCATCAGATTTGCTGCTTCATTTAGGTTTTATACTTGTTGTAAGGTGTTTTGTTCAAGAAAAGGACAGCTCTATTTACAATCTCACAGTTGCTACTTATAAACCATCTAGTATGTATATACATACATTATTTTGGCAGATCTTATACTGGTAATTTAGTACTTTCATATGTTGCTATGCCTGAATATATACATTTATATATACTAACCAGCTAAACACTGTTTTGCATAGTATTTTGGATTTGCCATTATATGATGTATACACATATATATATATACATATGTTGAATTGGTAGCGGCCCCTCACCTTTCACAACCACAATGGCCTCCTGGCCTATTCACCTTGTTGTTATACTTCTCGATTTATGCCCTCAACCCGGCAACCATCCACGAGCCGCGGCCAC
>Ga0126342_10006298_pt1 | contig 21005 bp, 18 predicted proteins | sample Cyp1metagenome_FD_92528 | JGI IMG/M metagenome (GOLD analysis project Ga0126342, IMG submission 92528) | Coral microbial communities from Lord Howe Island, Old Settlement Bay, Australia - Cyphastrea 1 metagenome | ecosystem: Host-associated > Invertebrates > Cnidaria > Coral ...
ATATACATATATACATATATACATATATACATATATACATACATACATATATACATATATACATATATACATATATACATATATACATATATACATATATACATATATACATATATACATATATACATATATACATATATACATATACGGTACATCATATACAGTACGTGTATATATGTACGATAGGAGTCAAGTCAACTTGGAAACCATTGGAAACCAACGGACCCACATTCGTCCATTCGTCCATTTCGTTGATCGAAGCCTGGGGGTGGATTTCAACCCCCTCAGGACCGGACTGGTCTCAAGCTTTTCGGAGGCGCCCTGATGGAGAAATGGACTTGAACGCTTGGCGATAGAAACTTGATCTAGAATCATGTTCTAATAAATTGCCTTGGACAACTATACAAAGATTGGACAACATTTGCTTTTCATGAATTCGGCTTATGACTTATTGTTTAAAAATAAAATGACGAGTCATAATTCATAATGAACCGCAGTTAAGCCCTATGAGGTCGCTATATCCTTTGTGGACACTTAAAGTTCTGGTCGTTCGGGCGATGTTTTAGACAGCAAGCATCCCTGCATCTTGACTTAAACCTAATTTGACACAAGTTCCCTGTTTGATCATTTAGGGGAATTTTGGGGCATATACTTTTGAGCCCTCGCTACATAACGACCAGGGCCAGAGTTTGGCAAACAATTTTCTAAACCAAAATGTCAAGGATTTGTATTCCCTAAGTAGCTTCCCATGAGGTTGATGTGCAAATGATGTGCTTTCAATATCCAACAGAGAACATCATTGTGGGAATGACTGTGCCATGTGCCATTTGCTGTATATCCACAGTGAAATCACATTGTGACTAAAGGGTATGGTATGCGTTTAGTCTTACCCGCCTAATCCCTTGCAAATGCAGCAAACAGTGCCTGAGGTTCGCCTTGCGCCACTGGCTCCAAGAACGCCTCAGTTTCTGTAAATGTTCAGGGGTCCTCAGGGTCCTCATTGATAGCTGATCTCTGGAAGGAGATTCCCATCATTGAAATATATACTGCAATGCCATGAATTGAATACCTGATATCTCAAGTGGAAACTCCGTAACTTCCCTGGCCCTAGTTTGGGGCATTGGTTCATGATTATTCCATCTTTGTTTCTCCATCCACAAACCCCGATTTCCATAGATTACCAATTATTAGCAGTAGGAAGGACTCAAGAAGTTCTGAGTCAAACTTCGCTACTCCAAAAGCTGGATGATGGCAACGAAAGGACAAACATCTGTGGCTTGGATGGCGCAGTCAGGGCCCCAGGGCCCCCCAGTAGTATCGGAAGTCGATAGGAAACACATGGGAAGCTTGTGGAAACGGTCCCAAGAACATGCCACAAATACTTGTAACATCTTCAAATCACCAATGGTCCATGGATTGGATCTACCCCGAAGCACAGGTGACCAATTTTAGCTCGGCTCGCTGTGCTGAAACTGCGGATTCTAAGGCTAACGACACAAAAGTCCATGCAAAGCAGTAGGGAGAAGCATGGAAAATCAATATCCCCAATGGCGAGGCTTTGTAACCCCAAACTCTGAGGGTCATCGTCGAATCGTGCTTCCCATCTGATGGCTGTGGTATTGCTATCCGTGACAAAACCCATGCTACAACATGTGGGAGCTTGGACCCCCATGAAATATACAGTAGTTGATATATGGCAATATGGCAATATGGCATGATTTAATCAAACCTGGGAACTCATGGAACTCTCAACACATCCACTTCCCCCAACCACCTTCGCTACCTTCGGTATCTTACTGCGACAAGTCTTCTGGCGATTTATTGTTTTCAACGCCGGGCATGCCGCACAAACACGGAAGGATCAGCCTGTGCCAAATGAGACCCTTTTGGCATGGTAACGATTGGGAAGCTGCTATCATTGCCATTCATTGCCATAAAACACTGGATTTTACATTCAACCCCTCTATTTGTACCCTAGACGCAGTGAGTTGCCAAGATCACAAAGCGTGTAATGCTGCTCATCATGCCATTATTGATCATGGTGATTTAAGATCAAATCCGCCACCCCCTCTGAACTTCACTTGCAATGAATGGGACATGGCAACTTATACTGTTTTGGGACCAAACCCGCTACATCCTGCTACCCTTTCTACGGTTTCTTGCAATGTCTGGGCAATAGGAGCGAGCCGTATTAAGGATTGACAAAGCACCATTTGGCCATGGACTGGGGTGGAGTAAGTAGAGAAAGCCTGAGTCTTGAGTAGTCCTGACTATGGTGTATGATCTCTTTGATTGTCCCAAATCCAAACGACAGATTTATCGTGGCTGTGTCTTGCATGGTGAAATCAACAACTTCGTCACTTCAAGAAACTGCCCTCTGTGAGTCCCTCACTATGTTCATGGACACGACGCTGGACTCTGGAATAAACAAGAATTCAAAAATAGAATCCCCCATGGATGCTCCATGCACCTAATATTATAATATTTATGAATATGTGTATATATATATTGACACGTCATCAACTATTTCCCCCTTCAGGGCCTCATAGATGTCCCAATGAAGCTGCTCATCACATCTCATCTTATCACCAAAACGGATTGATGATGATTGATACCCACGCCCACAAAATCCTTGTTGAACTTCTTGACGGGGAAAGCCATGATCCCAATCTGCCGCATCTAAATGTGGCGGAGGCAACGATTCGAGCAAAATGGCGCGTTGTGCAAATAGACGGGTACGGGAAGGGTGACCTGTGGTATGAGATTCACATTTCGGACCGTACCCATTTGGACTCATTTGGAAGAGAGCCAAACATTCTCTGCCCAAAAAATACACCAAAAACGTTCTCTGCTCCATACATGGTACGCAGACACCTCATTAAATGCCCGGGTATTGCAATTGATGATCTTGCCGGAGGGTGTTTAAGCATTGCGAAGGCACAACGATTGCTTAGTTTGTTGAAAGCACCAAAAAATACAGTGTACAGGCATTTGCCGAGTACATTGAATACATAATATATGTATACAATATATATATATATATATTATATGCCCAGTTAGACTTATGGCAAATTATTGGCAAGGTCGGCTAGTGAGGTCGACAATGAAATATACCTAGAACATCCACGGTCCATGAATGTATTATATAATTAAAGCATGGTAAACCTGCCTTTTGTTGGTTACTGGGAAACAAGGTTTTAATGCTGAAACGCTTTTTTGAGGCGTAGATCCACATGTGACTCAAATCTACATTTTGTGCAGGGCAATCGCCCCATATCGCCCCAACATGGTGGTCTTTTCCCCGTCGCAACGATTTCGCGCTTAGGTCGTGGCGGGCCATGTGGGCCAGTGACCTGGCCAACACAACACGGAAAAAGGCCATGTCAGCTGCGATCAGTGGCTGCCCCGATTGATTAGTGGGATTCAACTAACCATTGCTAACCTTTTTCTGGGGAATGTCATGGGAAAAATGTTGGAATGTCACAGATGGAATTCCGTTACCAAAATAGGGCCACAATAATGTGGATCCCCGCCTCCCTGCAACTTTGGCACGGGCCTCGGCCTCGATTCAGAAAGATGTGGGTTTACCCACCCATGGCGATTTTTTTGCCGAAGAAAAGGATGGAAAAATGGTGGCTGTTCCTAGGAAAAATGATGGAAAATTATGTTTTTTGCCTAGGACAGTGGTGGATTTTCCACATATTTCGTATAATTGCAAGAGGAAAATTGCTTTTGGCCAGTATTTTATGTATTTTTTGGCATACTATCACTATTTATGAAAAATCTAGTACTAGGGTTGCGTGACAATTAAGGTACTATGATTTGGGCATTTTGACCACCATGATAAATGATAGCAATGGAGGTTACTTCCTTGCATTTCGTCTTTAGTCACAAACCCTGAAATGATAAGGAGATACGTGTTTATCAAAAAACTTGCATGCATCTATGGATCTCTACATCTAAATGCAATCTACCCAAGTGTTGGTTGGGCACATGGCTGGATGATGGCTAGGCCTAGGCTGTCCGGACCCCCATCTGGGACACCCCAGCAACTCCACAGCTGCAGCCATTGCATTGGCGACATACCATACTCATGGTGACTGATGTGACGATGTTTAGTTCAGTTCCTGAACCATGGACTCGACACCCATGGACTGTTTGATGGTGCAATCCGACGAGGTCCCAGCTAGGATTACCGACAGCATCCAGACGGTCTTTGGCTCTGCATCGTTGCTTTAGGACTCTTCACTATCCGACTATATGATTGATATTCTATCAGCCAAGCAGCGCAGTAGATCACATGGACCCAAACATCTTCATTCTCCTTGATCATTGCAAGATTGCAAGATCCTTTTTTTTGATGTTCATGACCATCATGACCGTCATGACCCAGCAACTGAGTTGCAAGTTTTGAGCGCAGCAAGGTTGCAGCCGTATCAAAACGAATCAGCATACCTAGCCTTGAGGTGGTGCACCTCCAGTTGCCACTATCGGTGGTGTCCCAGTTCGTTAGCTAAGTTGGCAAACATGACTCCAATTTGCCGAGGGTTTAGGAAATTTATGGTAAATCCATGTAAATACAACTATGATTTGATGTTGTAAAGCAAATTATAACTGGGTGGGCACCATCTTGCAAAAAGAAAGACATAACCCATAATAAACGGACCAGTCAATCTATTGTGTGTTCGGTTGAAACATGCTGTACATCCAAGGACAACCTCCAGGAGCACAAAAACATTCCATCAACATCTTGAATTCCTACGGCAACAGGGTCGACGTGAACTTCCTGTATTTACTTTCAGACACCATCAAGGCAATACACACGTATTTATGTATATACGCGCATTGTATAATATTGTATACATATATATATATATATATATGAGTGGCGGAAAATTACTTACTACCCGCAATGGACATGGCCAAAGTGGATGGTCCCCCATCGGTTGTGAATGTTTTCGCACAAGTTTGAACATCCCATGTCCACTCCCGACTACTTTAGTCTTCCGCTAATTTTGTCGGTTACTCATATATTATATATATATATTATACATTGACCTATTAATTAGTGGTCACATCTCATAGTCGTTTTGGCCGCCATTGCCCGCATCAATCCAAGGGCTGCAAGGGCTGCAAGGGATCAAACTTTGGCAATCTGAGTGGTTCTTTGGCACAAGTCACACCTTACAACCATCACAAATGGCCTGAAAATATGGGTAAGGCTTGCGATGTGTCCGGAATACATATCCCACATCGGGATGTCACAAAATCTGGACCAAAATCCTATACAGTTTGCCATGTCTGTCTATGTCTATAGATTTCGAGACAAAAAACGCCATTGGGGCACCCAGCCGACCCAGCAGACAACCCGATGCCGTTTTTCGACTTCGAGCATTCGCGATTCGCGGACATCCACGGCCTGGCAGCCTGGCCCAATTTGGATGGGTGAAACATGAGTAAAACCGTAAAAGCCATGGTAAAAGATGGTAAAATATTATAGTGAAATACCAAAGACCAAAGGTTTATAATAAGTAAAATACCCAAGGTTTTTATGGATTCTGATGGTTCAAAATCGGTACAAGATCTGGGAACATGCTCCCCAATCTTTCCGTTGGCAGAAGCTAAGACACGGTGGAGAGACTATTGAGATGCATCTTAGACCCTCTGGTAATGTCTCATAGCCATGGACAAATGACGAAAGCGTAGACATTATCATTACCCATTGAACATGGCTATTCCCCATGGCTATGTTTACCAGAGAGTATCTGATGGCTGGTTTGCATCCAAAATTACAACTTTGGGGCTGCTCATTGGAGATCATCATCCCACTAGATATAGTTGAAAATCACATACAAACCACCAACCAGAATATCATTTTGTCAGGAAAATATGAGAAAATGATGATGAACCAGTGGCTTTGGGGTTCCCCCAGTTTTGGACAATGTTGCATTCTATTCCTCAGTTTCTGGGTCTACCGTTGGGCTATCCATGAAAGTCTCCCCAGTGATTTCTCACCTGCTCTCTTTGTCGCCCTTTTTTGACAGGACCACACTGCGCAGGGCGCTGCGCCACCACGGAGGAAGCACTGGACCACGGTCCACGCCCTTGTGATCCAAGAACCTGAAGATATACGACAGAAATCCACAGAAATCGACAGCAGTTTGATGCGACTGAAATATGTTGAAGTTCAAGCCACCGAGTGGATCGTTGATCTCATCTCACCGTGCGACAGAGCTCGGCCAGACTGCCTGTCGGCTGTTGGGCCGTAGATGTTCACTTCAGCCACACCACTGTTCACAAAGACCTGTTCCCAAATCGTTCAGCCAGGTCTTTGTCTGAGAGTCAGGTCGATACCTGACAATCGCACGGCTAAGAACATGATGATTGTGCAGAGCTGAGCACGGTATCATCATTAAATATACTGTGTATGTGTATATATATATATATGTTTGGTTCTCGCTGTATTTGTGTATATGTGATTTCACTTTTAAAAACATCAGTAACATAAGCATCATCGCCGGAGTGGAAGGGACAATCATAACTCTGAGAATCCGGGTGTGTGACAGTGGAGGTATTAGGGCCTGAAAAGGCAAGGGAGAGGTCATGATTTTCAGAGATATTTCAATAATTCATAAACCGTATGATTAAGACATAATCAATATATATATATATACATACATATATAAATAAGGTTCGTGGGCCATGGTCAGAAGATGGTGTGGTATGGTCATCCATCCCATCAGTTTTGGATTCATGACCATCCCCCAGTAGAACTCACCCGAGTGTTTCACTATGGCACATAATACGTGAAAAAATCATCGAATTAGTGAACATTCATATGAAATGAACCATGAATCTATAGATAATCCATATCACCGGAGGGTATTGATCCATATTGATCCCATATCATCACCATTATGTTGGTTAATCATGGTTAATCCCCATAGAAATTCCCAGAAAATCTCCCCAATCCTATGACATCATCTTATATCCCAAGATCTCCCAGCATGGCCAGCGCCCAGCGTCCAACAAGGGCTGCTCGAGCTCCCGTGCGGACGCCGAGAAGATCCAGCAGCAGAGGCAGAGCAGCGATGCCACGAATGCCTCAGCGGCTCGGGTGAACCAAGGGGAGTTTAGTCCTTTAACAAGCAAGGGTGAGTTTACCATGAAAAATTGGGAATTTACCATAAACATAGATGAACACAGGGTGATTTCACATGATTTAACTGATTTTAGAGTACCAATAACATAGAGTTTTTATATCAAAGTTAGCAAGAGCAGATGTGTTCATTTCATTATTCGTAACGAAGGTAGTAGCAACATATGGCTGTGTAGCAAATCATCCTGCTAATCCCAACTCATGGAGCTCAAAATCCCATGGTTGTGCAGTTGTACCTATCAAGATCATATATAGCCTCATGAAATCCCATGAAATCACCATGTTTCATGGTCAAACCACCATGGTCCTATGGTTTTCCTATGGTTTTTCATGGTTTTCCTCACCCAGAACCACAGCTTCAGCTGCTTCCCAGCAGCCACACAGAGCATCAGATGCTCCGTGGCTAAGCGTTTCATGTCGTCGGCGCGACGCTCCAGCTGTCCGGGCGCTTCCAGGGCGATGGAACACGGAGATCTGCCTTCCAGGGCGATGGCTTGACGAGCAGATGATGGTGGGGATTTCACCCCATTTCTTGGGGGAAAACCATGTGATATGTATATATATATATCATATATGTATATATATATATGTACTGTATATATAATTATATACATGTGCTGTATATGTGTCTGCGTACATATATGATGTATGTAAACCCTACGGTTTTCTATAGCTGCAAAAATATATCTCTATATATATAATTTATTCGATATACCCCAACAAGAAATGACAGGGGAAAACTCTTGCATAGATGTGGTGAAAAATGCAATCCCCTCCTTGGATCGAATTCGGATATTTTGCCGAGAGAAATGACGATGTCACGTAAAAAAATATCAGGGGAACATAGAGGGGCGAATTGAAACAGCAAAAAGTGTACCATCGAGGGATTTAATGTAATGGAAAATGGCACGTTTACAGACTATGTACCTATCAAACATGGATTTCCCATAGCAAACTGCTCAATTACAAGGAGCATGTCACTTTGAACATTGATGGACATATCCCAACGGCATTGTTGCGATCTTAGCATCGTTGTGATGTCATTTCGTCAAGAAAATGGTTGAAAGTTCAGTAGAAAACACCAAAATCCCATGATCAAGGTGGTCAGGATCAGGGAACTGAAGCCTAAACCTCAAGCGAAAACTACAGCGATGTGTCCAAATTCTCTAGGTATATAGTTTACTTTGAAAATGATGTGCATGTATGGTATTCATAAAAATTTTATGATGAATATGTACTACATGAATATGTACTACAAATGATTTATACCACAGTGTATGTAAATATAGGGAGGTAAAAATATTGTGTATATATATATAATGATATGCATATATATATAATGATATGTATATATATATATATATGTGTGCGTGATATATATATATATATATATACGTATGTATGCATGTGTATGTGATATGTATATATATATGTAAATGTGTATGTGATATATAAATATATGCATATATATATATATATCATTTAAATATACTTGAATAAATATAATACCTAAGCATATACTATACACATATCATACATATAATATGTACGTGTATGGTAAACAAATACTATATCATATATTCATATATATATACACATACACATACACATATTCATATACATATACAGTACATATACACACACATATACATGTACATATACATATACATATACACAATATATATATATATATATACATGTGCACAAATAATATATATATATAATTATATAGATAGATATAGATATAGATATATGTAAGGTATATATTATATAATGTATAATGTAATGTAGATATAATATGAGATATAAGTTATATATATATCATAAGTTATACATATATATATATATATATATTATATATACATATCATAAGTACAAATACATATAGATTTATGGTTAATATTCTGGAGCACAGGAACTGACTTCATATGTTCTTGGATTTTGTCAATCGGATATGATAGGAGTCTGGTCATGCAACCATTTAAATCTTGTGCGGATGTAGCCGATACAATATGAGCAGCTGAATCTGAAGTCGGATTTTCTTCAGGGATGTTGTTTGTCAGATTCTTGGAGAGTATACCATGGAAGTGTAAGAAACATCCTCCAAATATGTCAAGGTATAAACGATCAGTCCACCTACCAAACTCTTGGCCTTGTGGAATTTAGAGGGACCCCCTGGCTGATGGGATCCCCATTCCCATACTACTCCCACACTATTCCCATAAGAAACCCCAATTCTATGGAATACTGTATTATATGTGGTTTTCGTGTTATGTGTATATACATGTATATATATATATATATATATGTGTGTGTTATATGTTACTTATTGTTGTATATGTTGTATGTTATATGTTTGATATATATATATATATAGTCCTACACATGCGTTATATATATATAGTTGCTCTATATATATATATATATGTTATACATGTATATATATATATATATATGTGTGTGTGTGTTATGTGTATACCTATATATATATATATGTTATGTATATGTGTCTTTATGTCTTATTGTATATATGTTATATGTTATATGTTAATTATACATGTTATGTATCAGCAATGTATCATAGAAAACCCAACATACGTCTTTTGACTCAGCCCATGTTCTCGGGCCTTCGCTGGGTCTTCGGATCCAACAAGGCCTTTTCGGATCCTTTGCCCAGTGCTGCACCAACAGCTGCGCCTGCTGCGCCTCGTTGTGGAGATGAACAAAAAGGGCTGGAAACTCAGTGGTTTCCAAATCTACGTGTATATATATATACATATACACATATACAAACAGAGAGATATATATATCTTGTATATGTATGGATAGATGTATGATAGACTTATGTGTTCATATTTGTTGTATATTGATAATGTGTATGTTTATGTTTGGAATTGTAGATGCAGGGATGTTTTTTTAATGGAAATAACTACTATGTATACATCATATATATATATATAATTACTGCAAGTATGGGAATCCCATTAGGATCTGCCCAGCTCTGCGCTGCAACCAGTCTCTAGCCGACTCTAGCCTTTTAGGCCGGAAGGGGACAAACATTGCACATCCAATCTTGAAAATCTCAAGGAATTTGAATTAATTCCATCATCACAAGATTTAACTTAGCATGATATAAGTGTACGGTCAGTGTGATAAAGTACGACTTGTTGGTCGAAGCCGGTCACATTTGCAAGCTGACAGGAACTGACAGGCACTTCAACCTCACCAAGCTAGTTCCCACGATGCTTCACCATAGCTGATTCAGGTGCCAGATTTCCCGCATGGCTCTGCTATGATCATGGCACAAAACTCACAAAACTCATCCCATGAAGCCTTTTGCTCCATCTGGCCACCAGAGGTCTCAAAGAAATCTGTGGATGGTCTGGGGATGCCAAACTCATAGGCACAAGCAATGCTGGAACTGTGCTCCTGGCTCGAATCTGGTGGTGAAACCAAAAGTGAGATCTAGTTGGTAGTTTTGATCAACATTGATCAACGTTTTATATGTGGGATAAGAATGAGACTATAAGCCACTAAATGGAACCAATTACATGCTTTTTTGGGTATAAAATCACAATGGATGTATGACATCTGGGTATGGGTCAAAACCCTGTTGCCCTGGTGAACACCAAAAACTATGGTATAATTATCTATAAAGAGGTATCCATGTTATACATATCCACATCTTTGAATCAACCAATGATTCATGGTGTGGGTTGGTGATTCATGGGGAATCCCGGAAAATCCAACCACCAACCATTGGGAGTCATCAAAGCCATTGTTCCAAAATAAGGTTGAACATTATTCGGAAAACATGTTTCAAACCAACCAGTAATGGGGGGCCAACCCGCAAGTCATACAAAACCATCCGCGGATCTACCCTTTGGTAAACTAATATAGCTATCAAAAGTCATCATTTTGATAGGTAAATCAACGAACTAAATGGGCCATGTTCAATAGCTATATGTTAAATTACTTGGAGGGTAAGGTGATCTCAGCCATAACCATAATCTTTCCGTGGCCGATCTTGGATATCCTGCGTGTTTTTTTGTCGGCCGCTTAATACATACTGATTCATGTCGCAAACGACTATACAATAAAGTCGTACTCTGTCGTACCCATCCAGTTTGTCTTACCCAGAGAATCCAGTTGTATCCCATCAGTTTACCCCACTATCCCGATGAAATTCTCTCATGGTATTCCACTACAACCTATGGGATGGGTGCTAGCCCGAAATCAATATCCTATTTATGTCCACTGTTTACTGATTAAATCCCTATTTATCAGTATTTATCCCCATCCATGAATCACCAATTAATCACAATTCAATCACCATTTGCTCACCATTTCTCCGGTTTATATCACCATCCACCATTTCCTATCCACCCCATTGGGCCCCACCTCTCCTCCCGAACCAAGGCCCAGGGTGTGAAGCGTTTCCCCGTGAGCGACTCCACCGTGGCGCTCTTCGCGAAGCTCGCGACGTCCGCCGCGTCCACGCAGCCGGGCGCTATAGGGGACGCGAAGCGCTGGAGAAAGCGAGGAGTGCACCAGCAGAATTTCCTGAACTGTGATACTTTCTGTGATTTGGGAAGTGGGGGTATGTAACTTCTACAACCAACTTGTTATCCTATATGTGTATATATATATATATACATATATAATTATATATATACACGATATGTGGTTCTGTCTAAGAAATAGGGATGGTCTGCCCATGTTATCTGGGTGTTTAAAACCCTCCGTAATCCAGGATAGCTCTGGAAAATTGCCAGTTTGTAGACTATTTACGTATTAAAAAATAAGTGATTTTCCATAGCTATGTTGGATTGCCACAGTGGGGGATACAGTGAAATATCTGGAAACGGGATCATACCAACAATGAGTCTGAAAAGAACGGCAGTGATAGCTGGTTGATTGAAATTACTTGGTGCTTGGGCCCTTGATGTTTTGGAATATATCGAAATACCTTGAAATCTCTGGAATGGACACATCTCAAAAAAAAAGTTGGAACAAACACGCAAAAGTGATAAGGCAGCATTCCTTGAATGGATCAAACAATCTATTAGTACTACTGGGCCCTTGATATTTTGGATGTCGTTTTTGACACCCTGCCAGGTCCATGGGGACAACATCCGGGCCATGCAGGACATAGATTGATCCCAAACAAAAACCTGCAACACGCAAGCACTGAGCCTCACTGAGCTTCATCGTTACTATCCCACATCAAACCACTAGACTAGACGTCTCATATGTATTCATATGTATCATACACATGGTCTAGGCCGAGACCACCAACAGATCCACTGGTTGCTGTGTACCTATGATGCACCCACCAAAATAATGGTGACCTCCAATCATTGAGCAATGCATCTGCACCCTTTGATTCTCTGGACAATTTTGGAAGGAGCATACACCTTGTGAATGTCAAACTTTGTGGTGTTTTTCATAATGTGCAAACGCGCTGTCTGTATGAGAGTTGCTTCAAATTGGAGCTTTCTTCCTGAATCCAAAAACAAAGCTGCTGCAAAATTCCAATCTTGAAGTTACGCAACTGACCGCAAATATGGCTTTGCCGTTGCCTAAAAAGGTACCCGGTACCCATTAAATCATGACTTCCCAATGAAAACTGTGCCATTGCCGAGGTGCGGTTGCTTGGGCGCGGGGTCCGGCAGCTGCTGGCCATGCTGGTCCACGCCGCACAAATGTCCGGCGGAACCATTGGAGTAGACCGAGTTGTTCACGGGACCGTGGTAGCCTTGGGATGTTCCACTAGGGCTGCTCTTATGGAAAGATCTGGTCGATTTCTCAGTTTCCAAATCAATAAAATCATAAAAAATCTAACTTACCATGTGGCAGAAATTCACCTGGACTATGATCCCGTTAGGAAACCGGAAATCCACCATTTCAGGAGGTTACCCAAAAAAGTAGGAAAGTTCCCAGATATGCAGGGTTTAGGGCCTTAAGAGAAATCAGAATGCGACTTGATATGACTAGGTGTTTTTTGCGTGTGCTTGGATCTCGGCCCAACCAAATACGAGGATATCATAGGATATCTACATACCAACATTAGCAAAAAAAAATGGAAACTAGATGTAACTAGCAACCAAAGTGGAGGTTCTTCAGCAAAACTAAGGGCTGGAGTTCGGATCTCCGCAGTGTTGGGCCAACTTGGGCCCAACTGCAATGGTGAGCGAAATTGGATACCTTTGGTTTTGCTGTTGCAATCACCTGAAAAGCATCCATTCGGATTCATCTTCACAACCAGTTCCCTGCGTTTTTTCTAAATTTGTGGGCACTTCACTTGTGTGGTTCGATATGATTCGCATGTCCGGAACATACATCAGCATGCTTATATTGGCTTATATACTTCTCTGATGTTCCCATGTTTGATCACTTTGTGGGTGAAAGCTCAGAAGTTTCCAATGGGCCTGTTGAAATTCTGGAGATCAACCACCAAGACTCAGGTATACCAGGTAGAACCTCAAAAAGATGAAATTCTTCTCGTATAGATCGTATAGTGGATTGGTTCAATTACAGGGGTTCCACTTCATCATGATATTGATCTCCATTCAATATCATTAAATCACTTGCCATCAGGTGGTTTATCCCCGTGAAATCAACAGACTGTGACGCACAGGCGCTTCCAAAGAAAAGCTACCCAAGATGGATTTCATCCCAAGATGGATTCTTGTAATGGCATACCCGGCATACCCGGCATACCCGCTAATATTGAACATGTCCTAGATCGTCCCAAATATGTTGAAAATCATCCGCTCAAACATGGTTTCTGGGTGGTGTTTAGGATGAACCGAAAGGGATTCACTGGAATTGCCCTAACCAGCAGAAGATGGTTGGGAAAGCTGCAGGTCCAGGCTTATCCAGGTGACGATACCCATCAAAGAGAACTGGTCCATAGGTGATCTCGCCATTGCAAATGCAGGGCTGATGTTCCTCTGCACAAAAGTAGGTCCCAGGACAAATGGCCCCCCTCTGCAAGGGAAAGACGACCTGATTCAGATCGCAGCCAGAGATTTCGAGCATTGAAACCTCACTGTACACTATCCATATCATCTTTTTGGGGTACTGTACACAAAATTGGCACATATCCAAACGGAGGCACACCCCCACATTTCAATCGTTTGTCTCCATTTCGGGTCGTTCACGCAGTTTCTCTGCCCATCTTTGACCCCCGCAAAGCATTGAACTGAACAGTTTTCCATGAGGCAGATAGATTTGATAGAGATTGATGGTGGGGGGTTCTGGTGGTGTGTGTGACCATATATATATACATATATACACATATATAGTTATATATACATATATATATATATATACATACTGTATATACACATATGAGTTATTTGTATATAAAATTGATATATGTGTTTTTTGTATATACATGTATATAATATGTCTTTGGTATCCTATGACGCCACTTCCAACACAGTTTATATCAATTCATCACCCCTTGCCTGGCTATACCAAGTTACAATAACTTACATTCATGGCAGCCATGATCTATCCGAGTCTGAGTTGCAAACAAACTAGTTACTTCAACATTAGCAACCCTGTTTGCTACAGATCATCGAATGGCGTCCTGGTGTGTCGTCCTGGACTTGATGTATTTTCCCATATGCCCATACCATTGTTGCGGGATGGAATTCCCCGCTTGGAGGATCATCCCAAGAACCGTAATTAGGTAGTTATTAAAAAAATAGTTCTAACCATGTTTAACCCATCGATATAGGATAACCATGGATAACCCACTTAGTGGGACTTACGTTCACCAGTGTTAACCAGTTACAAGGTGATGCCTTCGTTTACGATAGCGAAGTCGACGCACATACTTGTTTCAGTAGGGTTTTGTGGGGATTTAACCATGGTATTCATGGGGGGTGTAAAACCTACGTTCACATCACTCTACTTGGTTGATCGATTATCATATATTATACATAATATATATATATATATATCACTTTGGGATCATCCACTGGGTTTACACATATGATCGATGGAGATTATAGTTAATGGGGGGCCTCAAAACGACCATGGCACCGAGGAGTTCATGGCATCACTCGTCTCGTTGCCGGCGATCGTCCCGTTGCTGCAGAGTTTCCTGGTTGAACGATCGGTGCCATGCCAATCCATGATGGATTTCAGCGGAAATATATTGGGAATCATAGGATTTAAGCAACAAGAATAGGGTTATAAGTTATAGGATGTTATAGGATAGTTATAGGGATTGCAATGGGATAGTATGGCGATATAAATTTAACCAAGAATGAGACATTTGGGTATGTCAGAAATAACACGTCTACATAATGAGCAGGACATGATGACCAACAATGGGATTTGGGGGTACCTCCATATGGAGATTCCTGTAAACCAACCGTAATTTTGGTATTTTGGGGAAATCACGGGAAAATTTATGGGGTGAATACTGCAAGGACAAATATGTGTTGGATAGCCTCACAAAAATCCAAATGGATTCACTTGTTGGTCATTGCATCATGACTCCTATTTTCAAGTGGGGGAGGCTCTCCGGGTTCAAGTTGTTTCCTTTTGAAATGTAGCATCCCGGGACGGATCATGGCTTTGCCCGGCAACCCTAGCACCAATAAATGTGGGTGATAGTCATTTTCGCACTTGGAAACAAGTTGTATATGTATATAATTTCCCATTAACATTCCATTCTTACAAGTGTTCATCCAGTGTTACTATTGAAATTGTGTGTTTCTTCCAATTGACATGAATTCCTGTTCCATCGGATTCATTGAGTATTGGATTTCTGCACATTCACCCAGCTGAAATGAGGGAAGGTTCCCTTGATCCCACACATCACAAAAGCCGGTTTGGTCAGCCAACGAGATTGCAATAAAGAAAACACATCCATCAATACAATTCAATGTATAGATACTTGTTGTTAAACTCCGTTCTTGTTGGTAAAACCCCTTAACTTTTGGTGTACTTTTCATTTTCAGCCCAATGACGTTTTTCATTCAAACCGCCACCCACATCACCGGCCGCTTCCGCCGCGGCGCCCGTGGTGTGCTTCGATGCAACTGACCCCGGCGCTGAGTACCGTGCAGCGGCTGCGTTGCCACGTGACATCCTCCCAAGCCAACACCTCCTAGCGCCCGAGCAGTTCGTGGGAATCGGACAACGGTGAGTTTTTCTGTGAGTACCTAACAAACATTTATGTATTTATGCACCTATATATATATGTATATATATATATAAACATAAGTTTAACATACTACAGTGTTTGTGTGTATGGTATTTATATATATATATATGTTTCTAATTATTCTATACAATATGTAAAGCACATGCACGTAGATTTTGAAAACATACATATGGTCAGCGCACCCCAAATTGGTTTGCATTTGGTGATGAAAAAATGTGGAAAATATGAAATCAAATATCGAACATATGCATTGTTTACCAAAAAACGATATATATATATATATGTAGTATAGTAGTAGTAGTAGTAGTAGTAGTAGTAGTAGTAGTAGCAGTAGCAGTAGCAGTAGCAGTAGCCGTAGCAGTAGCAGTAGCAGTAGCAGTAGCAGTAGCAGCAGCAGCAGTAGTAGTAGTGGTAGTAGTAGTAGTAGCAGCAGTAGTAGTACTAGTACTAGTACTAGTACTAGTACTAAGTACTAAGTACTAAGTACTAAGTACTAAGTACTAAGTACTAAGTACTAAGTACTAAGTACTAAGTACTAAGTACTAGTACTAGTAGTAGCAGCAGCAGCAGCAGTAGCAGCAGCAGTGGCGGCGGTGGTGGTGGTGGTAGTCGTAGTCGTAGTCGGAACAATAATAGTGATAGCAGGAATAATAATAGTAGTAGTACTGTACTACTGTAGTGCTGTAGTACAGTAGTACTGTAGTACTGTAGTACTGTAGTACTGTAGTACTGTAGTGCTAGTACTGCAGCAGTAGCAGTAGCAGTAGCAATAGCAGCAGCCGTAGCCGCAGCAGCAACAGCAACAGCATGATTTGTAGTAGTATAGATCTTGCGTTCGCCCTTGCGCCCGCTTGCGCGGACCTCGTGTTTTCACATCTCTATTCTAAGATTAGTTCTGCTATATGTCATTCGACCTAAAACGGGCAAGGCGGGTTTTTGAACGACCCACATATACATTATCGGCAACTATGCATGTACCCAAACTCAAGCACATGCATGTAAGTTTAACCCCAGACTAAATAGAATGACAATCATAACTATAACATGCGTTCCACATGAACCAACAAAGTGAAAACAAGAAATGGACAATTGCGGGAAAAGAACAGAGAAAGCCTGGTTAGAGGGCCATTTTAAGACATACCCGGCGTGATGAAATTCACAGTTGCTATGGACCAGCTCCTGTTGAAAGATGGCCGCGGCCCAGAATTCGCAACACACGACGTGGAGAACGAAGAGGAAGAAACCAATGCAAGTCAAAACCTTAGCTGCTTGGATGATTGTAATTAGTCGTTTCATTTCCCGCGTTTGCTTCGCATGGAATTGTCTGAAAATGGTGCATACAGGTTATACACCCCCAAACTAGTTGTTGAATGAGAGAGAAAATGAAAGAACATAATGATCAATCAGTGGATGTGGGGAGGTTTCGCATTTTGTTTGCATCAATATGTTCGAAACCATTTGGTGTACCCAATCACAGAGAATCCATTGCCAAAATTCGCAGGTAAGGGAAACTTGCTACCCAACTAACAAGAGAAATTGTGTATAAATATATATAGAGTAATATAGAGAGAGAGGGTCACCACCCCACATGATCTCTCTCTCTCTCTCTCTCATTCGCTCTATATCTATCTAATCAATGAATCAATCAATCAATGAATCAATCTATCAATCTATCTATCTATCTACCTATCTACCTATCTACCTATCTACCTATCGATCCATCCATCCATCCATCCATCTATCTGCCTAGTACCGAAACCAAGGGTTTAGTGCGCTCAAGGTAGCCTTATCTCCCTTCTTCAAAAACATTCAACAAAACAGCGCTTGGCTTGAGGTTCACTTTGTAAAGAAGTGAAACTTTGGATTCTTGGCTGGTGAAGCAGCGACCATGAGCTTAGGATTGTTTTTCGTAGAAACACAACACGACATGGCACATTTGGGCATGACCCCATTTGACCCCGTTGTTTCGGAATAAAATGAATGTTGTTGATCTATTCACCATATGTTTCCTGGCGTAAACCATGGATCTTGTAGGCCCCTAATTTCCTACAGAATTACCCAAGTCATGGCATCACACCCTGGAAATATGGTCAGTCACTTGTGTCCAAGGCGGCTGATGGGCTGCAGACAGAACGACCAAAATCTGGAGTTTTTTTTCAAAACACATGTTGGTGTTTCCTAAATTGGGGGTTACCCCAATAGCTGGATGTTTTATAATGGAAAGCCCTATTAAAATGGATGGTTTGGGGGTACCCCCATTTTAGGAAAACCCCATATGGGAGATTCCCTCTAACAGCCGTCACAAAGATCTTGTCATGTACGAACTCATGACTGATTAGCCACTGGCCATATTCTTGTAGTAGGAAAGACATGACACACACACATATATATATATAGTTATAAAGGAAGAAACCAATGCACCTACCATTCATCAAAAAAATGGTTTTCCACGACGTGTTGATAAAGGCATTTTTGTTGGTTCATGTCATGTAGATGCTTTGGAAACCATACACTCACCATTAGCCATTGACATCCGTTCACCAATATATATATACCCAAAGCTGAGCAACGGAAATGATCCGAGTGCATGGATCTCTGGTACCGACGCCGCACATCGCAACATCGGCCGCAGAAAGCTTGGCAACGGAGCACAAAATGCCAAGTGCGAATCAAGAGATGTCATAAATCGTTCAACTATCAAAGGAATCATTTACACTTCTATATGTGTACTTCTATGTCTATTAAGGTCTATTTAGGTATCTATGTTTCGTGCTTTCTGTCTTTCTTCCTTTCCTTCTTTCTATCTATCCATCTTTACCTTTCTATCTTTCTTTTCATGTATCTATCCATCTAGTAATCTTATCTGTCCATCCATCCATCCATCTACCTATCTTTCTAGCTGTTCATCTTTTGATCCGTCCAGCGATTTATACTCGGAACGCGCCTGATCGCCATGTGTGACGGCTTGCACTACATCATATGTGGAGATCACAATCCATAGTTGGTGCTGTCCATGGAGCGCGGTATTGGAAGAAAGGGGGCGCAGCGAGCAGTTAGCGGGTTGGGCCTCTGCTCGCTTGGTCGCGGGTTCAATCCCCGGAGACCAAAAAACATCCTCCAGATGCCCGGAAATGTCATGTCCTAGCAACAATATATTAAAAACAAAACAAAGCAAGAACAAGAAAAAGAACCCAAGAGTATCCCAATAATAATTCGATATACCATCCCAATTGATAGTAAACGCCTTGAATTGGGAGATACAACTACAACTATTTATATATATACACACACATATTGCCACCGTCTACATAAACAAACAGGTGTAGATATGTAATATATATATATATGTATCATCCCCCTGGCACAGGATATTTCAGTGCTTTACTTCCCCCTTGCTTGTGACCGGGCCGGCATCGCCCTTTTCATTCGATGGTCAACTGCTCCGCAAAGCCTGCGAAGGCCACGTCACTTTCCTGACGCTGCCAGTTCTGCTTGGGTCTGATATTCTCCCGGAGAACTCTGGATGATATATTTATTTATGTATATACATACGTGCATATAATTGTATATATATATATACACATAGGTAAATACGCATCTGCGTATGTATATATATATAGAGAGATTGTTTATTTATTTATTTATTCATTTATTTATATATTTTTACACATACGTACATACGCATCTATATACATATATATATATATGCCCCAAAATCTCCAGGATAGTTCACATAGAACTGCGATTTGGTCTGAAATGCATGTCAAATTCTGGTCACCTGAAACTCAAAATACGAAACAAGATCTGGTATAATTTCATCATGTTTGGGGTTTTGTTGGTGTAGCTGACCCAAAACTATGAAGTAGTAAAAAAAAAAAATGGGTGATATGAATTCTTGCCAATGGCATGGGATACCAAATTGCTGGGTCATGCTGGGTCCATTGGGCCACCGTTTTTGATCCAGACCCAAATAACCACCTATAGATAGAAATAATCCTACTAAAATAGCGATAGACTGCGTTTCTATCTTTTGTGGGGTCGCAAAAACAAACTAAATCGGTGCGCCGAAGTAGGGTTCTTGTTTTGGCGGTTTCGCGTCTCGAAAGTGCACAGGACTGTAGCGAGAGCTCCATGTCACATAAAAGTTGTAGAAAAAGTAAGGCGCCGGATTTGTGTGGGTCGGGTCCGCAGCGTTGACGCTGAGCGAAGGGTGGTCGATGTGATGCAACATCCCTGCTATGCGGATTGGCGACCGGTGACAACCATCCCGTGGCTAAGAGCCGCACAACTGCGACGAGGATGAGGATGATGATGATGATGATCATCATCATCATGATGATGATGATAATGATGGTGATGGTGATGGTGATGGTGATGATGATGATGATGGCGATGGCGATGATCATGATGATGATCATGATGATGATCATGATGATGATCATGATGATCATGATGATGATCATGATGATGATTATGATGATGATCATGATGATGATCATGATGATGATCATGATGATGATCATCATGATGATCATGATGATGATGGTGCTGATGGTGCTGATGGTGCTGATGGTGCTGATGGTGCTGATGGTGCTGATGGTGCTGATGGTGCTGATGGTGCTGATGGTGCTGATGGTGCTGATGGTGCTGATGGTG